>ERZ773235.2509-NODE-2509-length-15264-cov-4.837070_pt1 | contig 15264 bp, 14 predicted proteins | sample MGYA00580522_ERZ773235 | MGnify/ENA primary metagenome ERZ773235 (study PRJEB29015, sample SAMEA2737797) | human gut metagenome | biome: human gut; feature: human-associated habitat; material: faeces | place: China | collected 2012 ...
AATTAGCTCAGTTGGTAGAGCACTCGGCTGTTAACCGATAGGTCGTAGGTTCGAGTCCTACATTAGGCGCCATTTTTTTTGGCCAGTTGGTGAAGCGGCTTAACACACTGCCCTTTCACGGCAGCATTCACGGGTTCGAATCCCGTACTGGTCACCAGTTAGATTTGAAAGCCTTTAAGGCTTTTTTTAATTAATGAGGTGAGGTAATGAAAGATTTATTAAATCAAATGATATGGATAATACCACAAGAGGAAGAAAATTACTTTTTTGAAAAAAGATTAGGAAGAAGACATAAAGAGGGTATTGATGAATATATTAAAAAAAGAAGATTAAATGTGCAAGCAACTTCTGAATATGATGGACTTATTAAACTAGCGAAGCTTGGATGTGTTACAATTCTTAATAATGGAAAAACAAAAGATGGTTATGTAGGTGTATGTGTTATACCAGAAACTATGTCAGAAAAACAAAAAGAATTTTTTAATTTAACCAAAGAAGTATTTGATAATTTTTCTTTCTTTGAAATTTCAACCTTATCAGATAAAGGTGCAGTACCAATTAATAATACAGATATGAATGATGTTGATTATTTATATGATGTCTATTTAAATGAAAATAGTAAGAATAAAAGTAAATAAAACTTGAAAAACTAAGAAAATATGTTATACTAATATTGTATTATTTAAAAACAGTGATGAAGAAGTAGTAATAGAAGTAATTATTTAAAGAGAGTTAGTGGTTGGTGAAAACTAATAATAATCTTTTATGAATTCGTCTTTGGAGTTTTATAAACAAAATTTATAACGGTGACGCGTTTTAGTCTTAGAGGTAGCTTTTAGCTATAAAATAAGGTGGTACCACGTAAATCACGTCCTTAAACAAGGATGTTTTTTTTTGGAAAGGAATGATAGTATGGAAGAAAAAATGAATAATTTGATTTTAGAAATAAAAGAAAAATTACAGAGTGTTGAAGATTTAAAAACTTTAAATGAGATTAGAACAGAATATTTAAGTAAAAAAGGACCAATAAATGAATTATCTGGTCATATGAAAGACTTAAGTATTGAAGAAAAAAAAGAATTTGGAAAACTTCTTAATAATATGAAAATGGAAGTTAATGAAATGTTTGATTCTTTAAAAGTTAAATTAGAAACAGATGCTTTAAATAAAAAATTAGAAAGTGAGAAAATAGATATAAGTCTACCTTCAGTAAAAATACCAGTTGGAGCTCCTAATATATTAGAGAAAATAGTTGAAGAAATAGAGGAACTTCTTATGTCAATGGGATATGATGTTGTTGATGGACCTGAAATAGAAGAAGATAAATTTAACTTTGAAATGCTAAATATCCCAAAAGGACATCCAGCTCGTGATGCGCAAGATACATTTTATATCAAAGATGAGGAAATTCTTCTACGTAGTCAAACTTCACCAGTGCAAATTAGAACTATGTTAAAAGGAAATGGACAAAAACCTATAAGAATGATTTGCCCTGGTAAAACATATCGAAGAGATGATGATGATGCAACACATTCACATCAATTTATGCAAATAGAAGGATTACTTGTTGATAAAAACATAAGTCTGTCAGATTTAAAAGGTACATTTGATGTAATAGCTAAAAAACTATTTGGAGAAGATTGTCAAACAAGATTTAGACCAAGTTACTATCAATTTACTGAACCATCAGTAGAAACAGATATTAGTTGTTTTAAATGTCATGGAGAAGGTTGTAATATTTGTAAAAATACTGGTTGGATAACTGTTTCAGGAGCCGGAATGGTTCATCCTAATGTTCTTCGTAATTGTGGATATGATCCAAAAGAATGGAGCGGTTTTGCTTTTGGATTTGGTGCTGAGCGACTTGCAATGTTGAAATATGGTATCAATGATATTAGAACCTTTTATGCAACAGATTTAAGAGAACTAAAAACATTTGATAGAAAGGATAATGATTAATATGATTAGTTTAGATTGGGTAAAAGATTATATTGATCTTGAAGATGAAGATTTAAAAGAATTAGCTGTTAAAATAACTAAAGCAGGAGTTAATATTGAAAAAGTTGTTACTAATCATATTGACCATTTAGTTATTGGAAAAGTAATTGAATGTAAAAATCATGAAGATAGTGACCATTTACACGTTTGTAAAGTAGATATTGGAAATGAAGTAGTTCAAATTGTTTGTGGTGCCTCTAATGTTAAAGAAAATATTAAGGTAATAGTTGCTTTACCAGGAGCTATTTTACCAGGTGATTTTGAAATCAAAAAAGGAAAAATTAGAGGTGTTGAATCTAACGGAATGATATGTGCCTTATTTGAATTAGGTGTTGAAGAAAAAACAGAGGAAAATTATAATAGAGGAATAGAAGTTTTAGATGATAGTGCTAAAGTAGGGGAAGATCCACTTAAATTTTTAGGGTTAGATGATACTTTATATGAATTAGATATTCATAAGCATCGTAATAATGATTGTTATTATCATATTGGTTTTGCTTATGAAATTGCGAGTATTTTAAATAAAAAAGTAACTCTTCCAGATGAAGATTATAATCAAATAAAAGATAGTATTGAAGATAAATTAGATTTAAAAGTTGAAACTAGTAAATGTCCTTACTATTTAGCTAAAATGGTTACTGATGTTAAAATAGGTGAATCTCCAGATTTTATAAAGAAAAGATTAATATCAGCAGGAATGCGTCCTATTAATAACGTAGTTGATATTTCTAATTATGTTATGCTTGAATACGGACAACCACTTCATTTTTTTGATAAGGATAAAGTAGGAAATAAGATTGTTGTTAGAGACGCTAAAGAGGATGAAAAAATAATTACTTTAGATGGAAAAGAAAGAGTATTAAAAAGTTCTGATATTGTTATTACTGATTCTGAAAAACCTATTTGTATTGCAGGTGTTATGGGTGGAGAAAATACTGATGTTGATTCTAATACCAAAAATATATTAATTGAAAGTGCTATTTTTGATGCCACAAGCATTAGATATACAGCTGGACATTTAAATTTAAGAAGTGAGGCTTCTATCCGTTATGGAAAAGGATTAAATTATGAATATACAAATAATGCTATTAATAGGGCTTGCTATTTACTTGAAAAATATGCCTCAGCTAAAGTTTTAAGTGGTATAGTTAAATATGATAAGGTTGATAAAACACCAAAAAAAGTAGAATTTAAAAAAGATGAAATAAATTCTTTACTTGGAATAACTATTAGTGAAGAAGATATGGAATTTGAGTTAAATAGATTAGGTTTTGCTTTTGAAAAAGATGGAGATAAATTTATTGCAACTATTCCAAATAGAAGATTAGATATTGATCCAAATGTAAATGATATTGCAGAGGAAATTGGTCGTCTTTATGGTTATCACAATTTAGTTTCAACTCTACCTAAGGTAAGTATTAAAAAGGGTGAGTATATTGGAGATGTTAAATATCGTAAATTAGTTTCAAAGCGTTTGCGTACTTTAGGTATTAATGAATGTAAAACTTATACTTTAGTATCTCCTGAAATGGCTAGTTTATTTAGATATGAAGATAAAGAAAATGTTGTTTTACCAAATCCTATGAGTGTTGATAAATCGGTTGTTAGAACTACACTTATTCCATCACTTTTAAATGTTTATGATTATAATAAAGCTCGTAAAGTTAATGATGTAATGATTTATGAAATAAGTAAAACTTATGATGTAGATTATAATGAAGATAGTAAGATTTCAATTCTTATGAAAGGTAATTATATAGCAAGTAATTGGCAAAATAATTTTATTAAAGTAGATTTTTATGTTATTAAAGGAATTGTTGAAAATATACTTGATTATTTAGGATTTAAAAATCGTTATACTTTCGTTGTTAATGAAATTAATGATATGCATCCTGGAATGAGTGCTCAAATTTTGTTAGATAGAGAAGTTATTGGTATTGTAGGTCGCGTTCATCCATCTTTAAAGAAAGATGATATTTATGTGGCTGAATTATCACTTACAAAATTAATGAAGCCTGTTAAATCTATTAAGTTTAAAGAAGCTTCTAAATATCCAGAAATAAAAAAAGATTTAGCTTTTGTTGTTAATAAAAATGTTTCTTCAGAAACATTAGAAAAGGTTATAAAAAAAGCAGGAAGTAGATTACTTACTGATATTCAAGTTTTTGATGTTTATATGGGTGATAAGATAGAAGAGGATGAAAAGTCAATTGCTTATTCTTTAACTTTCTCTGATTTGAATAGGACTTTAAGTGAAGAAGAGGTAATGGTTTTATTTAATAGAATTATTACAGAAGTTGAAAATAAATGTGCTGCTAAATTAAGGGATAAATAATATTAAAAAGGATGATTTCATCCTTTTTAAATTTCATCAAAAAATTTTGTTTGGTTACGACCGTTTTCTTTTACATTATATAATGCTTTATCTGCTTTTTCGATTAAATTGTTTAGGTCAGTGTTATTATCTTGGTTAAAAACAGCTCCAATGCTTATATTTAAGTTATCTATAATAAAGTTGTTATATTTTACTATTAAGTCATCTATATCTTTTCTAATTTTTTCTAGCAGTGCTTTTGAATTATCTAAGTTTGTATTTTTTAACAGAATAATGAATTCTTCTCCACCAAATCTTCCAACGATATCATCGCCTTTGGTATTTTTAATTAGACATTCGCTTATTTGTTTTAGTATTTCGTCGCCAGCTAAATGTCCATATGTATCATTGATCTTTTTGAAAAAATCTATATCTGCCATTGCTAATGTAAAGGATTCTGGTTTTTCGTTAATTGATTTTAAGTATTCTTCTAGTTGTTTAAAAGTTGTTTGTTTATTTAAAAGTTTTGTTGTAAAATCTATTTCATTTATATCATTTTGTTTATATTTTGTTATATCTTTATATATTTCTACTTTATAATTTTGATTGTTTTCTTTATAATCGAAGGTTTTATATTCATACCAAGTGTTATTTTTAATATTATGTACCAAATTATTTTCGGATTTAAGGTTTTTTATTTCTTTGTATTTTTCTATATTATTAGTTCTTACTATATTATTGTTATCAATTATAGCATAAATAGTATCTATTAAGTCAAAAATTTTATTTGCAAGCATTATTAAGTCCTCCTTGCATTATTATATGATTAGCATTTATTATATTATATGCTAATTATACTATTATTCTAAAAAAAAGTAAATTTGTTTTAAAATCTTAATTTTAGGTATTGTAAAGAAATTAGGTGTTGGTGTAATATATAGTTATGCCGGTTTAGTTTAATGGTAAAACAAGTCACTCGTAATGATTAGCTATAAGTTCGATTCTTATAACCGGCACCAGATTGATAGGAAACTCGAACTTTTCGAGTAGTGATAAATATTAACTAGAAGTACCGTCTAGTTTTTTTGTTATTATAAGGAAAGTGAGGAGTTTTAATGGATGTTGTAAAAATATTAGAAGTTGAAAAGGAAGTTTTAAAAAGAATTGATATGATGTGTAGATTTGCTTGTTGTAAGTATTCTGTTAAACAAGGAAGTATTATCAATATTAAAGGAAGTAATATTGCTTATGTAAGTCCACATATTATAACAGTGGGAGGGAATAATTATTTAATATTTAATGGAAGTGATAAAGTTTTTATAAATGATTATTCTAAATGTATTAAATTAAAAGATATGGAAGTTCATATTAAAAACAATTAAATGTTTTTAAACTAGACGTGCAAAAAGGAAGTGAAATACTTGAGGTTAAAAGTATGGACTTTTTGTGCTTTTAATCTCTTTCAAGAAAATAATAGAAAGAGAGATGAAATTATGAACGATGAAAAGAAAATTGCAGATATTTATATTAGAGTTAGTACACTCGACCAAGCAAGAGAAGGTTTTAGTTTACCTGAGCAAAAAGAAAAACTAATTGAATTTTGTAAATCTAAAGGATATGAAATTCACAAGGTATATGCTGATGAAGGAATAAGTGCTAAAGATGATAAAAGACCAGCATATCAACAAATGATAAATGATATTAAAAATGGTACAGTTAATGTCATAGTAGCTTTAAAGTTAGATAGATTAACTAGAAGTGTTTTTGATGTAGAAAAACTAATGAAATTGTTAAATAAATATGGTTGTGATTTAGATTGTAAAGATGATGATTCTAATACATTAACCTCTAATGGAAGAATGTATATAAGACTAACAACTGCGTTTAGTCAAAATGAAATTGAGAGATGTTCAGAAAGAACAAAGTTTGGTATGGTTGGTGCAATTAAGGCAGGACACATTCCAAATAGAACTCCAATAGGATTTAAAAGAATTGATAAAAAATTAGTACCAGATGAATTAACAAAAGATATTGTTATTAGAATGTATGATTTATATTTAGAAGGAAAAAGTTATCAAGGTATTGCTAACATTTATAACAAAGAAGAAGTATTAGGAAGAAAAAATTGGTTAGATTCTACTATTCAAAAGATAATGACAAATGAACTTTATAAAGGAGATTTTGTTCATGGAAAAAGAACTAAACATCCTCAATATTATGAAGATGTTGTAGAGCCAATAGTATCAAAAGAAAAATGGAATGCTTGTCAGTATCAAACACAACGTAATGCTAGACACTATGAAAGAACAGCAACTTACCTTTTTACTAATAAATTAAAATGTTCGGTATGCGGTAGCTTCTTAGGTGGTAAAGCTACTACTAAAAGAAAAAGTGGTAAGAAATATTATTACTATAAATGCGAAAAATGTAGAACTAACTACAAAGAAGATATTATAAGAAATGGATTATTACTTCAATTATATGACTTAATAAGAAAAGATAATTTGATTAATAAATATTACACACCATTTATTAAACACAAACAAGAAGATAATACTAAAGACTATAAAAATGAATTAAAAGAACTAGAAAAACAAGAAGAAAGAATTAAATGTGCTTATTTAAATGGTGTTGTTAAAATGAATGAATTTGATAATGAATTAAAAAGTATTAGATATAAAATTGATAATATTAACAAAAAGATTAATGAAATAAAGCAATGTGAAAATTTTAATTTTACTACTAATGATTTATTAATTTTAGAAGATACAGAAACTATTGATACCTTTGTTAATCCTGATATATTTTTAACTAATATTCTAAATTTAACTAATGCTTCAAGAGAAGAAATGAAAAGAATAATTGGTACTTATATTGATAATATTGAAGTTAATAAAGTTGGAGATAAAATAGAATTATTAAATATAGAATATAGAAAAAGTTTTTTAACTGATTTAGTAAATTATCATAATAAGTATGGTGTTCCATATAATTTTAATATCTTTAGTGATGAAAAAGGCTTTAAAATACCTATGAATCACGAAGGTAAAACAAGTTTACAAGCAAAAGAATACTTTAATAAATTACAAGAAGTTGTTTCAAAAAACAGTTTAAAACTAAATTATTATGAAACTGAAACAGATAGTAAATTAGAAGATATTAGTTTTGAACCTACTGGAGATTATGAACAAATATTAAGATTAATAGTTTTATCTGATACTAAAAATTATAATGATAAAGCTTTAAGATTAGGTGTTATTACTTTAGATTTAGAAAGTGCATTATATTCTCGTTTAAATAGAAAAGAACAACCAAATGAGTTATGCGATATTTAGATGTCAAAGTATTAACACATTAAACGATTTATCCCATATTGGTAGTCATAATAAACGAGAAAAAGAATCTTATAAATCTAATCCTGATATAAGAAAAGAAGATAGTAAAAACAATATACAATTAGTTAAGTGTGATAAGAAGTATAGAGAAAAATTTTATGAAATAACTAAAGAATATCGAAAAGAACACGAAGAAAAGATGAAAACTATTAGACAAGATAGATATAAAGATTTTGATCAGATGGTAGATGATTCTAAAAGCTGTGTAGCAGATGAAATGATATTTACAAGTGGACCAGAATTCTTTAGAGATATGTCAAAAGAAGAAATATTAAAATGGGCTAATGGGTGTATGGATTTTGTTTATAAAGATTTAGGTTATACTAAAGAGCAAGTAATACAATCAGTATTACACTTAGATGAAAGAACACCACATATTCATTGTGTAGTAGTTCCTCTAGTTAAAAAGTTTGATAAAAGAGTTAATAAAGAAAGATATTCAATTTCTAAAAGAGATTATATAAAAGACCAAAATTATTTAAGTATATTACAAGATAAATATTGCTTTAGATTAAATAATCTAGGTTTTAAATTGGAGCGTGGTGAAAAAGGAACTAAAATTAAAAATCTTTCTTTAGGTCAATTAAAAGGTATAACTAGACAATATGAAAGACTTGCTAATAAGAGTAAAAAGAATATTGAAAGTGAACATTTAAAAATTATTAATATGTTAAAATTTTCAAAAAAGAAAGCTTTTTCTGATTCAATTATTCTTAATGGTGAATCATATCACATCTTAATAAAATATTTAAATTTATATACTAAAGAAATACAAAATCAAGTAATATACCAAAACTTTTTTAACGATTTAGATGATTATATTTTTAATTATAAAGAGTTAGAAAAAGAATATAATCATTCACAAAAAGTAATAGATAATTTAGAAGAAGAATGTGAAAAACTAGACCAAAATAATAATAACTTAATTGACTTTATCAAGCATATATTAGAAATGTTAAAAGACTTTTTTAGAATAATTCTACTTTCTAAAAATGAAGTTGATAAGAACAAAACTATAAACATTTTAAAGGAATGTTATGAAAAAGATTTATATAAGTCTAATGATTTAATAGATATTTTTAAAAATACTGATAAAGAAATAGAAGTAAATGATTTTATAAGAGAAGAAACATTAGAAAAAGAATACGACTACTTTGATTAGCCGTATTCTTTATTTATACTAAATTTTTGATAATTTAGAAACACACTTGCAAATTGACATAATCAATTAGTGTGTAGAGTTACATTTAGTAATTCAATTTTAAATAAGTTGTGTTATAATAATAAATTAAAAGGAGATGATAGTTATCAAAACAGAAGAATTAAATAAATATATTAATGCACTACTAAATAAATCAGAAGAAGCATATTTAATGTCAATTGAGATAATAAATAAACCTACTATTAATTATAGAACTGAAGGATTTTGTTTTTTTATCTGTAATGCTTGGGAATTATTATTAAAAGCATATCTTATTAATAAAGCAAAAGATATCAATGTAATAAATTATAAAGATGGTACTAATAGAACAATTGGACTAGATGAATGTGTAGAGAAAGTTTTTACAAGTACAACAGATAAAACAAAGAACAATATTTCTTTTGTTAGAAATATTAGAAATAAAGCAACACATCTAATATTACCAGAATATGATTTTATATTATCTCCTGCTTTTCAAAGATGTTTAACAAACTATAATAAATTTTTCAAAAAACAATTTCCAGAATATAATTTAAATGAAAAAGTAACACCATATATTGCGTTAGTTAATCCTGGAGATGATAAAGATGTTTCATCTTTAATATTAAATCCTAGTAATTTGCTAATGCTTAAAAAAATAAAAAAAGAATTAGATTCAGATGAAAATTTAACTCAAACATTAAGATTAGTATCTACTAAAAAAGAATCAGAAGCGGATATTAAATACACAGTTGTTAAAGATGGTGGAGAAAAAGCTACAGTAATTAATGTTCCAAAAGATATTGATAAAACTCATCCTTATACTGCTACAGAAGTAATTAAAAAGATAAAAGAAACATTGGAGCTATCTCTAGGTCCAAATCATAAATTTACATCAAATAAATTTCAAGATATATGCAAAAGAAAGGGAATAAAGAATAATCAAGATTATTGTTATCAGTTTCCTTATTCTAAAACCAAAATTTATAAATATAGTGATATAACAATTGAATATATTAGTCAAGTTTACATCGAAGAATTCAAGAAATAAAAAAATTGTGAATAATTAATAATTATGTGTTATAATATATATGTAGATGGGATACTTGTGAAGGAATAACGATGTGTTGGCAATGCCAGTAAGCATACTTTGTATGTGAGCATTCATCTCGCCTGGGGTACCCATCATTTTTTTATGAAATTTGACTTTTTGTAGAAATTGTATATAATAGTGTACTAACAAAAGGGGGAATATTGATGAAAACAGAATATTTATTTAAAATGTTTTTAGAATTTTCAAAAGCGTATGGAATAAATGATACCTTTAATAATTTTGAAAGATATCAAGATTTATTTGCAAGATGGGTATATGAAAAAGAAAAAGCATCAAAATGTTATGTCCAATTATTTGATTATATGAAAAATCATGACGAAATAGAGCCATCAGTAATTGCTGAGTTTGGTAAAGGAAAGTATGATACTGTTGCTATTTCAATGAATTTATATACACCACACAAGGCTATAGTTGTTTCTCCATATGCAGAAACTATTACTTTACGTGGAATTGAAGCCCATAAAGGTGAATTAAGTGAAACAGATGGAGAAACTTTTATAAAATATGATAGCAAAATAGATTGTTTATTAAGTTCAAATTGTCATTGGTGGTTTAACAGTGATGAAATTAATACACTTATGACTCAAGTGCCATTTACGAAAGAAGAATTAAAACCATTTTTAAATTTGGTAGATTCAAATAAAGCATTATTCATAGGTACATATGGTTCATTAGAAGATAAAGATAGAGAACAGAACATAGAAAAAATAAGAGATTTATATAATCTTTTAAATTCTATTAGTTATAGAGATGTAAATTTTTGCTCAGAAAGCACAGATGGATATTATCTGTCTGCAATTAGAGTTAATTCAAAAGAAAAGGTTTTACGCAAAGTATTGACTAGATATACTAATTAAAATACTAAAAATATATATGAAATAATGAATTTAATGTTATAATATAGTTAGTTAATAGTTATTACTAACTATTTCTGTTGCCCTAGAAGTTGTTCTACTTCTTCCCTTAGGGCACCAGTAAGCAATCTGTCCGAACTTTTATAGTTTGGTGCATAAATATATAAGTATCAATTTCTAAAGAAGTTGGTACTTTTTTAGTGTTTAAGTTTAGGAAAGGACAGGTTTAAATGGTAAATATTACAAAGGAAAAATTAGAAATTGATAAAGATTTAAAGAAAAAAATAGAATTTATATGTAGTTTTTGTAATACTACTCCTACTATTATTAATGGTAATATTAGAAAAATTAATAAGACAAATTTAAACTACATTGAACCCCACAGAATAATTATTAAAGGTATTACATTTCTAGCATTTAATTATTCCAATGAAATATTTATTGAAAACTTATCTAAAAACATTAAATTATCAGATTTAGAAGACTTTATAAAACAAATAAACTAAATTATATATATAAGTACCAACACTAACTAAAATCGCCTTTAAATAGGCAAAAAATGGTAATTATGTCTTGACTTTAACTACAAACTCTTTATAATAGAAAACCAAGAAAAGAAGTTTTATGTTTTTGAGGGGTTAATATAAAACAAATATAATTTAGCAGATATAACTTTAGAGGTGTCAAAGATATAAAACCAATTTGAATGTCTTTGTCGCCTCTTTTTTGATGAAGAATAAGAAAGGAAATTTATTTATGAGTGAAGAAAAGAAAATTGCTGGAATATACATAAGGGTTAGTACAGAGGATCAAGTACGTGAGGGTTTTAGTTTACCAGAACAAGAAAAAAGATTAAGGGCTATGTGTGAGTATAAAGGTTATGAGATATATGATGTTTATGAAGAAAGAGGAATAAGTGCTAAAACAGGAAATTATAGACCAGAATTTGAAAGATTATTACAAGATATTAAAGATAAGAAATGTAATACTATTGTAGTATTAAAACTAGATAGACTAACTCGTAGTGTATTTGATTAGGAAAAGATTATAAGATTTTTAGAAGAAAATGATGCATATCTTGATTGTGCTAATGATGATATTAATACTACTAATGCTAATGGAAAAATGATTTCAAGAATACTTACATCAGTTTCACAAAATGAAATAGAAAGAACAAGCGAAAGAACAAAAATAGGTTTAGCAGGTGCAATAAAAGTTGACAATATTCCAAACAAAGCCCCATTTGGTTATAAACATGTTAATAAAAAACTTGTTATAGATCCACTTACAAAAGATGAAGTATAAGAATATTTAATTTATATTTTGAGGGTAACTCTTATCAAACTATTGCTAATATTTATAATAGTGAAAAAGTATTTGGAAAAACAAATTGGTGTGATAGTACAATTTTAAGGATACTCAAAAATGAGATTTATAAAGGTGATTGTGTACATGGGAAGAAGACAAATCATCCTACTTATTATGAGAATGTTGTAGAACCACTTGTATCTAAAGAATTGTGGGAAGAATGCCAAGTTCAAAAGAGAAAGAATTCTAGAAATTATAAACGAGATAAAGAATACTTATTCTTACAAAAATTAAGATGTCCTAAATGTGGAAAAATACTAGGTGGTAATGCAACAAGAAAGAAAAATGGTAAAGTATATTATTACTATCAATGTAATGTTTGCAAAATAACAATCAAAGAAACAAAAATAGAAGATGCAGTTAAAACTTTACTTGCTGATATATTAGAATATGATAATGTTGTAAATGAATTCTTTTTACCAGTATTAAAATCTAAAATAGATAATCTAAAAGAAGAATTAAGTAAAGAACTAAAAAAATTAAATAATAAAAAAGAAAGAATCAAAAAAGCATATATTGATTCTCTGTTTACGGAAGAAGAATTTAAAGAAGAAACAAAAATAATTGAAGATCAAGTTGAACTTATCAATTCAAAACTATTAGAAAATGAACAAGCAGAACAATTAAACTTTACTATTGATGATATTCTCTTAAAAAGAGATATGGACTTCATTAATAAAGTAAAATTACCAATATCTTATTATGCTTTTAATGAAAATTGGAATTTACTTGATAGAGAAACAAAAGCAGATATTGTTATGAGATATATTGATGATGTAGAACTTGAAATGAAAGGCAATAATTACGAAATTAAACAAATAAACTTTAGGAGTACATTTTATAGTGATTTTGAAGAATTATATAAGCAAGGTTATATTGATAAGCAAAGATCAATTATTTATGATTTTAATGGTATATGTGTAGATAGCATTGTAAGATATAGTGAGTATTTGCCTATTAAAGATGTTATGCAACATTTATGTAGATTAAATGAATATTATGAAGTGAATTTTTACAAAACAAATTCTTCTCTACTAATAAGTATGACGATTTCATAAATGACTTATATGATGAAGATATACTTGATAATAATGATATTGAAATTATTCAAAATAATAAAAATAATGATAAAAGTGATGATTTTGAAAGATAAATATGTTAAAATAGTAGGTAATTAAGGGAGGTTTACTTTATGGATATAAAAGAAGAATTAATAAAATTAAGAGAAAGAATAAAAGGTGCATTTACCAGTGAATCTGTTAAGGAATTAGAAACTATGGCAAAAAAGGAAGATCCACTAGGATATGGGGCATTAGGTACTGCTATAGGTCGTTTAATAGAAAGTAAAAATGAGATAGAAGATGAAAATAAAACTTTAAGAGAACAATTGGAAAAAATGTCTGAAAAAGATAGAATGAAATATTGGGCATCAAACTTTAGACATTTCAATGAGCAAACATCATCACCACACGCTAAAGTACTTTCAGATCATTTTAAAAATTCTAGAATGATAGTATTAGATGATAAGGTAGATGAATTTATTGACTGGTATACTGAAAATATGGTTAAAGATCATTATACTGATATTGGTGAATATCATTTTCCTATAGAAATGAGAAATTTTATTGAAAAAATGGCAGTTTGGTATGAATTAAGGTATCCAGATTATGAAATAAATAGAATAATGCCTGGTTCATCACAAGAACAAATTGATATAAATGAAGTTATGTTTGCAAATAATCAATATACAAATGATATATTAGATGAGGATTCAGATATTAAAGATTTAGATTGGAATGAATTTTACAATACTAAAGTATTTATTAATTCATTACCATGGAGTGAAAGATATGTATTTTCAAGACCTAAATATCAAGATATTGTTTATTGGAATCGTGGGCATGGTAGTGCACATCTGCACTTAACTCGCAATGGCTTTGTTGAATGGTCTGAATATATGGATGTAATACCTGGAATATCTAATGAAGATTTAGAAGGTAAAAATATAAAAGAAGTAGTTAGTATGTTAAAAGAAAAAGGCATAAAATTTCCAGAAAATAATGAATTTGAAAAAGCAATTAAAGATTACGATAATTGGATTTATCAAAAAGATGAAATGCTTAATTGCGTAATGTATAGAATCATTGAACGTGGTGGAAATAGAATTGGACCTCGTAGGGCTTTTATATTTGCAAAAGAATTTGGTAGAAACATTGATATACCAATGGCATATGGTGTTGATAGATCTGATCCGGGTCTTAGATTATTTATGAATGAATATATTAAAGCAGGTGGATCCAAAAATTTAGTTTGCTATATTGGATATGGTTCAAGAGCAAGTAAATATGAAAAACTTCCAACAATAACAATTCAAGAATTAATAATGACACAAAATAATAATGCTGCTACTTTTTATACACCAGAAGAAGATGAACTTCATCAAAGATTAGTCAATGCTTTATCTAATCGAATAAACCAAGATGATTTATCAGAAGAACAAGAAAATATAAAAAAAGAAGAAGTAAGGCAATTAAGATTACAAAGAAAATTAGAAAAAAGCAAACAAACTGGTAAATAAGTATTTAATTATTCGGCAGTTTAGTTTATAATTATATTAAGAAATTGATATAAATATTATATTGATTACTTACTTTAGCGAAAAAAGTTTGAAATAACTTTCTTACTCGCACCATTAAATAATTATTCGAACCATTTTGGTTCGTTTTTTTGATTAAAAAAGCAAAGTAATTGTAATATAAATAAAATTACATTTTTTAAAAGTTATTCCAGTACAATGGAATAACTTTACATCTTTTGCATATAATAGTATAATGTAATAGAGGTGAGATAAAATGCTAATAAGAGAAAAGTATTTAGCAAAAATAAGAAGCTTTTATCATACAGAGTCTTTGATTAAAATTATATATGGTATGAGAAGAAGTGGCAAATCTGTAATATTAAATCAAATCAAAGATGAATTATTGAATCAAGGTATAAAAGAAGATAATATTATTTATATTAATTTTGAATCTTTAAAATAT
>ERZ773235.2510-NODE-2510-length-15263-cov-5.903735_pt1 | contig 15263 bp, 19 predicted proteins | sample MGYA00580522_ERZ773235 | MGnify/ENA primary metagenome ERZ773235 (study PRJEB29015, sample SAMEA2737797) | human gut metagenome | biome: human gut; feature: human-associated habitat; material: faeces | place: China | collected 2012 ...
ATTTTTCTCCTGAAGTTCCTAGTTCCTGAATTGTAATACAGTAATCGCCACTATAAGCAGCTGAGCCAGATTGGACTTCAAAATCGAATTTTAAAGCGTTATTTGTTAAAGTTAAAGGAATCGGAATTATTTCTCCTACAGTTTTCGAGCTGTTATCTAATATTTGCCCGTATAAATATAATTTAGTTGAAAGACCTCTATTAATCATTCCACTTGCTGTTAAAGTTTTTTCATTATATTGGTCTGCTGCTGAGTAGATAGCAATAAAAATATTACACCAATAACATTTACTAGCGTTATACTCTGTGAACGTAACATCTAAAGCATTTAAAGAAGTAAAACTTCCATATTTAGAAATAACATTACTTCCGCCTACTTTTGAATCTACATATGCTTTATTGGCTGCGTCAGTGTTTGCAGTAGGAGTAGCAACATCAGTAATTCTTTGATTACTTACTCCCACTTCATTAGCATTAATAACCAATCTTGAATCACACGCAATTTCATTACCAGTAGCGCTTGCTGTAAGTCTGATATAGCTACTGTTACTTTGGTTACTATCCTGCACAATTAATTCACCAGTAGGAATACCGCCGTTAGTGGTTCCTGATACTACCATACCAGCCCCACTATTTCCCTCTACTGTTACAGTTGCAGAATCAGCGGCTACTTTTAAATTACCTGTAAGTGTTCCACCGGTTTTAGGCAAGAAATTTATAAATACAAAATTTCGTGAAGCTGCATCTGTGCCTTCAACAGGCATAGCCAAATTAGTAATTTTGTGCAAGCCCATATTGAAATCACCTGTAGCAACCACACTTCCGTCTGCTTTAAAATCTCCGCCGCCAGCACTACTAATAGCATTATCCACATACTGTTTATTAACAGCGTCATGGTCTGAAATAGGATCACCAACATTTTTTACTATAGTATATGGATTATTATTTAATGAAACAGTATTTGCATATACAGAAAGTTGATTTTCTGTTTGGGAGCTAATATTTACCTGATTTGGAAACATCGTATACCCGACATTTAATCTCATTCTATCGGAGTTAGGCGCTTCTATTACAAGTTCAGGAGCTTCTGTACTTGTTTCACTTCTTTTTCTTTGGTATATTTTTGAAGCACTAAATTCAGTAGCAGGTGTAATATAATCCTTATTTGTTAATTTTATAATGTTATTGTTGTTTAGTTCACTATTAAAAGTTGTGTTACCTGTAACTGTACCTCCAGTTAGAGGTAGAAATTTTCCATCTCCCGCAGAAGCAACTGCATTATCCACATATGTTTTATTAACCGCGTCATTAGCGCCTGTAGGAGTAAGAACATTAGTAATACCCACTGCTCCGCCTGTGGAATTAGTTAAATTAACTGCGCCATTAGTTACCAACGTAAGATTATTAACAGAAGATAAACCATAAACGTTTGCATTATTAGCTCCCTCAACCTCACCCACACTTACAATTTCCGTTCCGTTATCAAGCTCTATAGTCGCATTAGAAATGGAAATTTCTTTGCCGCCCATTGTTATGTTTAATGCGCCGGTCATTGTATCGCCAGCTTTGGAAACATAATTTCCGGTTCCGCCACCTCCACCACTATGACTGTCTACATATGCTTTTGTAGCCGCGTCTTGATTTGAAGTTGGCTCGGGCAAATTAGTGATTTTATTATTATTCATATTAATTGCACCAGCCATTGTTCCACCAGAAAGCGAAAGATAGTTTAACTGAATTGTGCCGTTTCTAATATCTTCAACTGTTTGTTTCAGATTATTTAATGATGTTTCAATGGATGTAATTGTGGTTTGGATTGAAGTAATAGCTTCATCCATTGTAGATGTTTGTTCTTGTAGTCCATTATACAAACTTTTCAGATTGGTTATATCTGTTTCTGCTTTTCCCATTCTAGTTTGTAGGTCTGTAATAGCGGCTTGAAATCGTTCATCAGATTCAGTCCTAGTAGCTATTTCTTCATCTAATTTATTTTCTATTCTTTCATCTTCTGCTTTTAAGGCGTTATCCGCTTCTATACGGTTATTAATTTCATTTTCCAAATCCGTTTGAAGATTGTCTATATCTTTTTTGTTCAAATAAGTATTCCAAATGCACTGCCCATAATTTTGCATAAGTTCAGCAAGTTCTCTTTCGTAGTCAGAACGATAAAAACAAGCGCGGGAAATATACCAGAAACAATAACCTTCTGGAATTTCGTTATTTTCAGGCACAAACATTAGACTGCCTTTATCCATTGCGCCAGCAGAAGAACCTTCGCATAGTTCTACAGCAATATCACATCCATATTGAAGCAATATGTTTGCACACGCTTTTGTAGTAAGCCCTTTTTTATTAACATTATTTTCATTTCCGCATACAAGGAAAATTACTTCTCTAGTATCAAGATTCTGTCCTACGCATACACGCGATGTTTGTTCTTTTGCATTCGGAATATTAGTAGTATAACTATCATCAGTAATTTGCCCATTCATAATAAGCACACCCGAAACACCCATTGCATCCTCTACGGTGTCTCTTAACATCTGGTCTGTGCTAACTGAATTACTATATACTTTCATAACTCCAGAACGTGTAAACCCCATGGTATATAGATTTGGCGCGTCTGCTCCCGGAATTGGGCACCCATTCCAAATTGGTTTACCATACCAACCATTTTCACCCATAGGTTGAGCAATCACAATTTTGTCTGCATATGTTATTTTACTAGCAGAAAATAACCCCTGCTGAATTTTACTATTAGTAGTGTTTCCATATGCAAGATGAAGTTTTACTCTAATAGGCTCACCACGCCTATCTACTACATTTTTATGAATTAGAGTATAAGTTGCCCCTTCATCAGCAGAATACCCTTCTTCTGTGTAGACATCACAAGGTGAGTAATATGCACCATTTTCTTCTGCAGCCTTTTCTAAATTGTGCAATGTGGCATAACAATTACGCATTACGTCATTGTAAGTATTAATACACACATTAACACGATTAGTAAGGTTATTAACCGCTTCATAAAGTGACGTACCTTGTACCACGGAGGGAACAGGAGGATTACAAGGAATAGGCGGTTTGCTAGGCGGCGGGCAAAAGTCTGGAAAATCGTGAAAGCATTTTTCATCACAGTGTTTCATTTTAATATACCTCCATAAATAATTTTTCAAGTTCCCCAATTATTTGCATATCTATGTTAATTAGGGAAGCTCGATATTCTATAATAAGTTTTGCAGGGGAATAATCTGTTCTGCCTTTTGATATTTTATTTAAGCTATCTGTTTCGGATGAAATATTATTAGATTTTGTTTTACTTTTTTCTTTTTCTGCATTAATAATATTTCTTTCCGATGATTCCTGTTCATTTCCTTTTCTATCAGAATTTTGATTAAAAGTAGAATCTTTATCACCACTGCTATTTCCGTTTTCACTCCAATTTTTTTCAAAAGTTTCAGTAGTGGTCGTTGTGGTATCTGTTTTTTCATTACCTGTTTTATCCACATTAACAGTACCAGTATTAGACTTCGAATAATTGGAGGTGTTATTACCTTCATCTTTTACTGTCCCCGTATTCGATTTAGTATTATTTCTTGTTGAATTTCCGTCTGTTACTACTGTTCCTGTTTGCTTTGAAGTAGAATCGCTATTTTCAGAAGTTGTAGTATTAGAATTTTCATTTGTGCTTTCTGTGGTTTGGGTAGTTGCATAACCATTAGTAACAATAGTAATTGTGCCATCGGGAGCAATTGTTTTAGTAGTTTCTACACCGGATTGCGGTATATCACTAAAAATACTATCTTTAGAGCCGGTTGTTTTCGATGTTCCTGTACCAGTGTTTTTTACGGTAGTAGTATTTGTCAAATCATTTGTAACCGTGGATTTAGATGTTATAGTCTCATTTTCTGCCTCTGTTAAATCATTTGTTTTTGTTGATGTTATATTTTCTGTTTGCTCATTAGCTTCTATTAAATTATTTGTGGTTAACTCATTTTCCGTTTTGTCGGTTGTACTATTTGTTACAGTGTTAATATCAGTGGTAGAATTTTCTGCTCCTAATTTAGCATATTTGTTTTCGTTATGTTCTGTATCGTCAGATTTTATTACTTCATTTTCGGTGGTGTCTGTGTTTTTTGAATACCTATCAGATCCTGTTAAATTATTAGACCTAGTGTTATCTATTTTATTTTCCGTTTTTTCTTCTCTTTGTCTTTTACTTAATTCCTCAAAATAATTTGTAGCTAACGGATCGAATTTAATTAATTCGCTTTTATAGAGTTGGTTATAATATGGCATAATTTCATTCATAGTTCTACCTAAAAAGAAATTAAACCGGTCGGGGGTTTCCTGCCCTATTTCTCTAAAATAAAAGTGCTCTATTATTTTATTATTTAAATAGTCTCTATAATCCTCTGAAAATATTGGGTAGTGTTTTAAGTTTAGTTCATACCCCATATTTAATAAGTCTTTTAACTCTATTGTGTATTCTGCCATTCTTCATCCACCTCCGTTTTGGTTGGATTATTATCTGTAGTCGTTGCCATATCTTCATTGAAGAAATTAAATTCTTGTCTAAAGTTTACTTCTATATTAGTTCCAAACATTTTATTAATCTTTTTAGCGGCTTCGCGTCTTGCGTTTAACATTACATATCTTTGTGCCTGAACACCGCCTAAATTTGATACAACTTCATCTGTGATTAATCTTTCTTTCTTTTCAGTATTACTATTTTCGATACCGCAAAATGTTAGAGCTTCATTCCAATATTGTCTTTTTAGTGTGTTTAGTTTATCGGCTTCATATGGGGCAGTAGTTGTTAATGATTTAATGTTATTCAAGTCTAAATTTTTTGCTCCAAATATAACAGGTATATTTCCATCATAATTTTTATATAAATTCATAAGACTTAAACGCTCTGCTTCTTCGCATAAAATAGCAATAGGTGTTTTTTGGGCTTTAACATTTACGTCTATTGTGCGTTCTATTTCGTAGAGACGTTTAGCGTATAAATAGATAGTTAAAGATGAAGGAATGTGCAAATAATTATTAAAAATCATTACACTGTTTTTATTATCTAATTCTTTTTGGTAACCATTTGTAGCATACGCCCTGCGCCTAATAGGAATTCTGTAGACATCTAATGGAGGGGCAATCATACATGTTAAAGCCAAATTTCCTATCTCTTCATCATTAAAATAAACCGCAAACCCATAGTCGCAAAGAGTAAGCTCTAAAAAACGTTCGTCTACTGTCTCCGGCAAATTAGACCATTCAAACATATTAATAACAAAATTTTTTAGCCTGTAATAATAATCGTTGAAGGTGTCATTATTCATTTTCTTTGCTAAAAATTTTTCGTTTTTGTTCCAACCGATAAAATCTTGCATTTATATCACCTCCGATAAAGGTTTATTACTTCTTGCGTAATCCCCTACAAAATCTCCATGCCAAAATCTAATTCCATTGTTAAACATTTGTTTAATTCTGTCCATAGCATCCACAGGCATAGAACCTTTTAAAATAACATTATTGGTTTTAACATAATTCCAAGATTCCCGCCCTGTTAAATTAGGCTTTTTCAATTTATTGCAAGCATATCCATACATGTCAAAAAAATCATCATATCTTTCAGCGGTTTCTGTATCTATCATTAAAGCATAAGCGGCAAAACCAGTTCTTTTTAAACCTATAGTTAAAGATTCTGCAAATGGTGTCCCATTAGGAATATTAGGTTTTTGTTGAATATCGTAACTTTCTGCATTAAACTTTACTAAACTAGTAACACCTGATATTGCCGTTCCTAAACCTATGGGCATTCCGGCTGATGCCATTCCAATCCCTAGTACTGTTTGAAGAAGTCCACCAATTACCTTAATAGAATTAGAAGCCATATTTTGAGCTTGCCAATTTGCGTAAACATTAGAGCTCCATGCGCATTGAACTATAGCGTCATAAGATACACTATTTTCATATTCGCTTAATTCTTTAACGTTAGGAGAGCATAATGCGGAAGGGGAAGCACCTCCCACCCCTCTAATATTAACAGTTAGCGTATCATCCCTAATAAATTCTGGTCTTAAATCCACATTTTGTCCACTTGACGAATGCAATCTAATAATTCTATAGGGATAGTTCATTAATTTTTTATTGCGTATAATATGCGTATCTAATGATGATGTTTCTTTAGTAATACCTGTAGAAAGATTTGTTTCATCAATAGGATATAATGGATTTACCGGGGTCATAAAAATTGCTACTATAGAATTACTTATACCAAGTGTTTCAAATTGTTTTATTAAGCCTGTTATTGTGTCAGGGTTAGATGCACTTGTCATCCATAACCCTGAATAAACCCCGCCAAAATTCCCGGCTTCTAAAAATCCATCTGGTAATTTTTCGGAATATGTAACTAACATCACATAAAATACTGATTCGTTTAAATGTTTCCAAGTATTGAAACTTAAATTTGAAGTTACGTATGTTTCAGGTTTTAGCGGCTCTGGAGTGAGGTTTTCAAATGGTTCGTCAGTTAAACTGTGTTCTCGTTCTACAATAGAAGGCAGTATTTCAAAATTAAAAGCCCATGTTTGGTACACGTCTATTTCATAAATTATTTCCGTATTATTAGGATTAATATAGTTTACTTGCTTAATAAATGCATAAAACCATTTTGATCCATAGTTACTATTTTGAAACATTAAATAATTACAATTATAAAGGTCGTCCGCAACTCTAGGCACTCTAACACTATAGGCAATTCGGGGAGCCGCCACGCTGGAATTTACCCTCTGATACGTAAAATTGTTAAAACTATATTTTGCTTTCCCCTGCATAAAATTAGTTTGTTCTGCCACACTAGTAAATAAAATAGTGTCGCTATATGTGCTATCAAAAGGGACGTTTTCTAGTAGTCTAACTATTGTATTAGGGATATATTCCGGCATGGCTTTTCCTCCTACATAAATTTATTTTAAGGTAACTGTACTTGTTCCTTTTTTGCTGGTGTCATATACGCTCGTAGCTGTTACTGTGAGAGTAGTATTAGTTTCTGTGGATGGCACTGTCAAAATTCCATCTGGAGTAATAGAAGAAACTGTATCTGTAGCACCAGTAACACTCCATGTTACACCTTTAGGAACATATCCGGTAGTTACTACACTAGCCGTAAACTGCATAGATGAACCTTTTACTAATTCTGTAGTGGGAGGTGTGACAGTTACACCAGTAACAGCAGTTGTTGCTGTAGTAAATAGAACAGCATTACTAAACGGAGAAGTACTAAAGGTTTTCCAGCAGTGGTAAAAATAATTCCAATAAAGTCCTTGACCGTTATAGTTTTCGGTGAATCCAATCCAGTTATCAAATACCATAAACCAATCTTTATCGACAATAGCAGCATAAACGCCGGTCAATTCACCAAAGTTATCAATCAAAACTCTTTGTCCCATAAACTCCGCTTTGGACATATTAAAAGCAGAAGCTAAAACTTCTACGTCAATCATTGCGTCAAAAGCGGCGTCAATTAAGAAAATTTGATTTTCTTTCTTTGTATAATTTAACACTCCCATGCTGTTATAAGTAGTAGACATGAATTCCATACTATTACTAATACCTTTAATTTTTGCGACAATGGTTTTAGCATTATCCGGTGTAACTTCTGGAATAGTAACAGCATACATTTTTCCATCATTAGCCGCGTCAACTATTAACTGCTTCATTACAAGGAATTCATCAAATTCAGAACCAGTGTACAGACTATCAACAATTCTTGCAATCAAGTCGCTAATTCCCTGATATGATAAAAATGCCTGTCTCAACTGTTCATTGGAAATAGTAGTTTTGTAAAAGTTCTGATAATTCATTTTATGGAAAACCGCGTTCACATCTGGAATTTCGCGTTTAAAAACTTCCTTTTCTGCTACAGCGGGGTCAAATTGGTGAGCCCTAGCTATATTCACAAAAATTTCTTCGATTGTTTCACCGAATTCTAGTACGCCTTTTTTGAACATTCTTAATGGATTCTGATAACTTTTGCTAGTAATAATAACACGAGCAATTCTGTTCACTAAAGCATTTAAAAATTCGTTCTGTGTGCTTTCGTAAGTAAGCATTGCGTTCCCGATTTCTCGGATATTATCCTGTGTGGCTTCTGGAATTCTTTCCTGATAAGTTGATGAAGCATTAGCGCGAATAACGTTTAAAATATCCATTGCTGATGCGTTCACGGTTTTTATTGTTGGTTTTGTTGCCATTTTTCATTCCTCCTAATATTTTTATTTATAATCGCCTTCACGGTCTGAAAATAATTCATCATATGATTTTTTAACTGATTTATTATCTTCCTCAATATCATCCATTTGTTCGGTTTTCGCTTCTTCTACACCGCTAAAAAATCTTTCTCGATAACGCCTTCGCATATCGTCATATTTTTCAGACCATTTTACGCCATCACTAGAAAAAACGTCTTCTTCTTTGTAATTACTTATAACTTCCGCTTCGGGGTAGTTATCAGAAAGCACCCTCAAATCATTCATAATATCCTCTGAATCTCCTGTACGTTCTGAAATGCTTTTGATAATGTTTAAGTATTCATCTCTACTTAATGCCATTTTTTATTAACCTCCCTTATATGTTTTTTGAGCGCCATAACTTTATTTTTATAATAGGTTATTAATTTAGAATAGATAAGTTTCTCTTCCTGCTCCATAGGAATGGTTTTTAATAACCTTATTATTTCATTTAAGCTATACTGTATTTTTTCAAGTTCTAATTCCCAAACACTTTTATGTAAATTAATATTAGCCCATCTTTCGCGCTCTTCCGCTAAGCACTCTTCGCACAAACTTCTACCTTTAATAGCATCTTTTTGTTTGCACTTCCAACATATTCCTTTTTCCTTGTAACTCTGATAGGGCGATTTATAATTAATATCGCATGTTTTACGTATAAAACTATAACTACGTCCTGTAATTTTTGTTAAATCATTTACACTTAAACCAGATTTATATAATTTTCTAATTTCTTCTATTTCTTCTAGCGGAGCTTTTACCCCATAATTATTCCCCCAATTTATTAATTAATTTTTCTATTGTTCTGGAGTTATTATTTACGCTTTCTAAAATAGTTTTTAACATTTCATTTTGTTTCTTTTGATATTCTTCTTTTTCTTTAAATTTTGTTTTTTTATCCCACACAATAAAAATTCCCATAGCTATACAAGCAGCAATTGGAAATCCTACACCATTAACGATTTGTATAAACATATTTATATCCATATATTTATCACCTCGCCCTTATATTAGCACAAAAATTTTTATTTGTCAATATTATAATGTTAATTTTATTATGTCCATACAAATATTTTTTATGTTAACACTTTCAAATCGTACTAACCCTAATTTATAATACTTAATAAAACTTTCCACCAGCACAGATTTATGCCCCTTTAATAACATAGTGTTTGGAGTGTGGTCGTCTGTGGTAATAGCATATACCGCTTTAGAATTTGGGTCATAATCCTTACTAACATATTCTAAGCCTTTGGTGTAATCTATCCAAACTCCATATTTTTCTCCCTTATATACCAAGGTGAATACAAATTTACTATGCTCACTTTTTCGCTCTATGAAAGTGTTTGTATCTCTTAAAAACTTATTGTTTACGGAATAATCATAATACGGAGTATTTTTTATAATTTGAGAAAATCTAGTTTCACCCGCAACTTTAGTATATTCATCATTTTTTACTACCTCTATTAATATGTCATTTTCCGAACGAAAATTTGTTCCGTACGGTACTTGTATATCAAAATAAATAAAATATGGATTAGTAAAAGTTAAAGCGTTGCTTAAAAACATAACCTTAACGTCACGGAGCCTTGCTATTGTTGAGTACAATTCTAAAAAATTTGTAACTTCATCGGGTAAATATCTGTGAAAGCCTTTATCGAGTATAAATTCATCAAATATTATTTTATTAACTCTAGGGAAGGGGGTAGATTTTTCTATTTTTGCTGTAGATAAGGCAATGCATGTCCCGGCTAATTCTCCATCTATGTAAAAATTAGGTTTATTAACTTTAAATTCATGCTCCGGAAAATTAATTTTAATATCTTCAAAAAATTTATCAGACTTTTTTAATTCTTCTTTATATCTTCTTACATACACAAATTGATTTCTGTTTTTTAAAAAATCTTTTATAGCCCATTCTTTGCAACCATATGTTTTACCCACACCACGAGCGCCCACTATAAAATTAAATAAACAGTTATATGATAATGTTCTGCCTATATCCCAATATATTCCCATGTAATTAACCTCCTAATATAAAAGGGGATTTAAATAGTTTTAACACTGTATAATCACTACAAAGCAAACAAGGCATGAATTAACATGTGATTACCCTTTATTTGCGCGTTAAATTGAACTATTTAATCCCCACATACTATTATAATACAAAATAATAATTTGTCAAGTTATTCTCGTAAAGTATGCGGCGAATCTAATAAAACAATTCCTCCAGTAGTATGACTAATTTTAAGTTTTCCAGCAAATTCATTTCCTATTTTAAAGTTTTCCCAGTTTACAAACTTATAACAAGAGCTAGGCATGCCTGCGCATGTAATTTTTAATACGGTTTTATTATCTAAATCAATGTGGTTTACTAAATCGGGATTATCATTAATATATTTTTTTATATCCTCTATATCACAATATTCATCTTCAACATAACTTTTTTGTCTTAAAAATCTAGCTCTTCTAAAATGACTTTCTATTTTCCAACATCCCAATTCTGTGTCACTTATATCTAAATTTTCAGGAGGAACAGTGCCAACTAAATGTAAACTGTCAGTATCGGCATAAATAAATCTATTAAACACTTTTTGTGCGCTTGTTATAGTTTTATACCTAGCCCAAGAGGTAACAAATGTTCCCACAGGGATATAAATAGGTTCTCTGGTTTCTTGAGGACCTAATCTATAATGTACTATATTATCTTCTCCTAAATATGGATATTTACTTTGAACGTTAGGATTTAAAGCAAATTTTCCATAAAGAGAATTTAACATAAGTTTACTAATAGTTCGCATTGGCTTATTTTTATCTCTTGTTGCTTTTACTTTTATTCCATTCCATTTATCAATATAATCTTTAAATAACTTATCAGAACTTTTAAATTTCCATCCACTAATATAGTTTATGTCAAATACTTCATAATGTTCCAAAAATAATTCTAAATCTATATTAGTCATACACATTGTTACATATTCTCCCCCGCTATTTGTAATATATTCCGTAGGCACAAAAGCTAAATTATTTTTCAATTGCACAGTAGGAATTTTATCCTTTTTTAATACAAATTGGCATGAAAACATTTGAATATATAAATCATAAACATTATCATGCTCATATTTACCCTTAAAAAATATTCCCTCGCCATACGGTAATTTATTATAATACATAACGGAAGGATATAAACTATTAACATCTAATACAATGCCTTCCCCAATATCTTTATTTTTATAAATAGGATTTAAATAAGTAAAACCCCCTCTATAAGATTGCCTAATATCATCATCATATACAGGCGGAGGAAACCATTTGCTAAATTTACCCTTACCTATAATTTTTTTATACTCTGTTATAGCGTTAGAGCCTGTAGTCATCTTTTTTAAATTTTGCTCAAATAATTTCTCTATACCTAAAGCGGCTATAGTAACATCAGACCGTATATAATCTATTTCTGACTGGGTTAATTCATGTCCTATTTCTCTTTTTTCTTTGTAATCTATTTCTAATTTGCTAATAGGTAAACTAAATGCTTTCGCAATTTCTGCAATCGAAAAAGGTAATATTTTTAAACTATCTAATATTTTTAATGTCTTTCTTTTTGTGTCGCTCTTATAATAACATATTTCTATAGTATAAAAAACACCTCTATCACTAATTAATGTAGTAAATTCTTTCTCATTTAAATATTTTCTTTCGCTATTAAAAGTATACCCATTTTTGAACAGCCAATATAATATAAATTCTCCATCAAATTTTAAGTTATGAAAATACACTGTAATTTTACTATCTAAATTAAATAATAATTCCATTAAACTATCAATACTATTCCCATATAAAAAATTATTCACATTACCAATCTCACATAATGCCCACGCCCACACCCGGCAATCATCGACATCCGTAGTAGTTTCAAAATCGCCTGTAAATAACATTCATAATCATTCCCCCAAAGCATCCAATCTACTAATCATTATTTCCTCTATTTCTTCTGCTGATTTTGGATCGGAGGTAAATGATATTTGTAGTAATGGCTCTGTATAATAATATTGATATAACCTATCCGCGGGAACTTCCATTAGCCTATTGTATAATCTACTATTCTTACCAATAGTTACTTCAACTGCGTGTAAAAAATTCTCTTTATATTTTGCTTGCCTAACACTTTCGGTAGACCCCAATAATTGTTTTTCTAAATTTTCAACAAATGTACCCCAATTTTTTGGTTTTATACTTTGAATTGTATTTTTCCTAGGTTGTAAGTTATTTTGCTCAATAGCCCCCATTCTTCCAGTAGTTGTAGTGGGATTATATTTTTTAAGCTCTGCTCTGCGCCTTGCGTTTATAGCGTTAAATGTATTAGCTATCTCACGCTTTTGCCATAATGTTATATTAACTCCTTCGCTTGTGGTATACGGCATTTCGGCACCTTTGCGCAAATAACGTTCCATTCTTCCAATATATCGCCTAAATTCTTTTCGCTCATAATCCTTTAATTCATTTTTTAACGTCTTTGTACTCACTTTTGCGGGCTGAATATTTGCTAACGCTGGATTACGTTTACTAACCCTCGCTATTTTTGCGTTAAATTTTTTAACGGTGGAGACTAATAATTTATCGTCGGCTTTAGTCCACTTAATTTTACCATTTCTGGACATGTATATTCTACCCCTTCTTTCGATAAAACATAGAATCCTCTATTTTCTATAGACCTGTACAAATATATATCTGCCAAATAATCAGAATCTATGTCAAATCTATATCTTTTTAATAGCCTATCTCTTACAGTTTTACGATTTTCTTCTAACGTTCTAATAAATTTTGCCCTATGCAATTCGGTTGAAAAAAAGTAAAGCAATCCTTTAGCACTAAAAGTTAGTGGTGAGCATTTTAAATTTACATACACTTTCATAGTATTTTATTTGGTGGGGATATATTTCAATCCCCACACAACCTCCATTTTATTATTTCGTTACCACATTAAACGTTAAAAGCTGTTTTTGTCCTTTTGTAATTTGCTTCACTTCTAACGGCAATCCTTCTTCCCATGTAGGAGCCCCAAAAGTCTGAATCAATTTTTTAACAGCTCCATATACTCCAAGAGATACCGCTTGATAACCCTCACCATTTTTGTCAATAATAACAATTCTAGGGCAAGGTGTAATTTCCCCGGTTTCCTGATTTACACAATCAACAACTTCACAAAATAAATCTTTTGCTAGGATAGTTTTATTAATATACTCGCTTAGTCTATGTTCGGGATTATTCATAGCTTTAAAAAGTTTGGCTTTTTCTTCAAAGCTCACTGCGTTTAAGCTACAAAAAGAAGTTCTTCTAGTCGTCAAATCAGCAATAAATTTTTCGTTTTCATCCATAACCATTAAGTCTTTATCTTCCATTTTCAAATACCTCCAAAAATTATTTATTATTTTTCTACTTTTTTACTGATTGAAATAAAATCTGTTACACTGCAAGCATACATTTCTTCCAAATATTCCAAATTATTAATAATATACATTCTGTTTTTGCCTTGCGATTTTTTAACCGCTTTAAGTGCCGCCTCTTCATCCACTTTGCCAGTAACTACTATTGTTTGCGGTTCTCCTAACCATACACTTGAGTTGTCTGTTTCAATCACGTTAAATGTGATTTTTGTTGAAATAAATGTTCTTGTCACTAATTCTGCCATACTGTTTTTTCAATCCTTTCTAATTTTAAATATATAAATACATACTATTTTCAAATTTCTACATTTCCATCACCTCCTTAAACAAATTTATATCACTGCCATAAGAATCATATCTTTTTATAGCATTATTTAGGCTAAACGCAATGCTAAAATCTGCTCTTGCTTCCAAATATGTATATAATTCCATTTCCTCTGTGGGCTCAAAAAATTCTTGTACTAAAATTGCATCTTCTGGGTCGTCAAATACATATACTTTATGCCCTAATTTTTCATCATATTTTACACTAACTAATACCCACAATTCTTCCATTATTATCTCTCCTTATTGATTACACCATAAGCATATAGTTTATATCCTTCATTCTCCATACCGTACTTCATGGCACTGTAAGATTCCAACAAATCTACTAATTTATTAGCATGCAATTTTACAATCGTAATATTATCGCCTTTAACCATTTTAATTTTTAAAATATACTCAATGTTCATTTTTTAAATCCTCCATATTTCTATTAATTTCCTGTAGTTCGTCTCTAATCTCCTTCATGACATTTACCAATTCGCATAACCATTTTTCAAGAACTAAACCATTTGCCCAATCAATCATTCTAACCCCTCCAATAATTCCCTATATTCAACAATTGATGTATCAATTATTTTTATTTCTTCCAGCAAAATTTCTAATTTTCGCGCTTCGGCATATCTATATTGCGCGTATTCATATTTAATTTTTAGATTTATTAGTTCAACAATTTTTTCCATTTTCTAACCTCATTACATAGATTTTGATTTTGTAATTATTTCCAATCTGTCATCCATATCAATATACCATCCAGAATCTTTATAATACGCTCTTCCTAATTTTCCTTTATAAATACAATCGCGTTTTGTAAAATGTGATTTCGCCTCTTTTAAAGTCGAATAATAATCACGTGCATACACACATCCTTGTTCGTTAACTCTTTCTACAACATAATCGTACATTCTTTTTCCCATTTTTATTCCTCCTATTTTTATTTTAAATTTCCTATCATGTCTTGATAGTCTTCAATAGATTCATCTATATTTTCAATCTCCGTTAATAACTCGTCTAATAATCTTAATTTCTCCGCATATTTGTTATTTCCATTTAGCATTTCCAAATAATACAATTCTTTTTTCAGGCCCAGAAGTTTTTTAATTTTATTCATTTTAATCATCCTTTCTTTTTGTTCCCCATCCGACTATCTATATTATACCACGTCGAAATTACAAATGTCAAGCATTTTTCAAAAATATTTAAAAAAT
>ERZ773235.2513-NODE-2513-length-15234-cov-7.269451_pt1 | contig 15234 bp, 12 predicted proteins | sample MGYA00580522_ERZ773235 | MGnify/ENA primary metagenome ERZ773235 (study PRJEB29015, sample SAMEA2737797) | human gut metagenome | biome: human gut; feature: human-associated habitat; material: faeces | place: China | collected 2012 ...
AAAGCCCTTTGGTGGGGCGATGGGGCAAAGCCCCATATTCTGAAAATGCTTAGTTGTTTGATTCTTGAAAAATCTGGATTGAGCTTGACAGCTCCTTTTTTTCAAACGACGTCTACAAAACGGAATAAAGCGGGGCGGCGGATTACGTCGCGCTTCGCCTGAAAAGGGCGCGCCCAAGCGCGGCTTTCGCCCATCCGAGACATTGGGAGATCCCCAGCGGCAGCGCCAGCCCGCAGAGCAGATACAGCACGTTCCATTCCGAGCGGCCGTTCGGCGCATACATGTAGTTGGCCACGGTGCGGAAAGCGCGGACACTGAAATCCGCCGCGCCCAGCCCCAGCGCGTTGAGCGCGAGGAAGAAGCAATCGAGCGCGAAGAAACCCATGTAGTGATGCATCATAATATCGAACGTGTTTCGGCTAATGGCCAGCGCGAACCGGCTCTTGACGATATGCGGCGCGAGCAGGCGGGAAATCCGCAGATAGAACGCAATCGCCAGCGCCACGCCCGCATACACGCCGAATGCGCCGCAGCCGAAATACGAGCAGTTGGAGAGCAGATACGCGAGGCTCTCGTATCGGGTGGAGAGCAGCACGCGCAGCACCACGATGCAGAGCAGATACGGCACGGTGGGCAAGCTGTCGCGCTTTTCCAGCACGCGGCGGTAGAGCTGGCCGCCCGCAAGCCCCGGCAGGAGAATCATCGGGCGCAGCAGCCAGAGGGGGAGGGCGGCCTGCCGCCCCGCGAAGCAGAGCTGCACCGCCGCGCAGCCGGGAATCAGGCAGAGCAGGAAGGTCATGGCCTCGTTTTCGTGCCACAGCCGGGACAGCCGCCGGATCAGCGCGTAGGCGGCCTGCGCGCAGAAGAGCGGGAAGATGAACCACGCGCCGAGGTTCCAGACGAAGTGCTCGCCGTCCGTGATCGGCGCGAACAGCAGGGTGTAGGGCGAAAGCGGCGCGCCCAGCTCAAACCCGCCGAAACGGCGCAAAAGCGCCGCGCCCACGCCGTAAACGGCGTTCCAGAGATACAGCGGCACGAGCAGCTTTTTCGCCCGGTGCGCCAAATCCGAGCATGCGCTGCCGTACAATTTGAAGAAGTAGCCGGAGCCGAAAGCGAACATCATCAGGTGGAAGGAGTAATAGCGAAACAGGCCGTTCATCTCGAACAGATGGCCGTTTGTCGTGTGTCCATCCACCACAAAGACGATGGCGAGCAGATAAAACACACGCATTGTATGGTTTTCAGATTTGTTCTGCACCGATAAAAACCCCCTGATATTCAGAATCTGTGAAAAAATAATCGGATGAAAACCCGTATGGAATGATTATATCATGTTTTGCCGCCGGGTCAATGCGTCTTTGGCGGGGACTGGCAAAAGGAGCGGGGGACGCGGGCTGGCTGATCGCCGGAAAACAGGGCGGAAAACGGCAAAAAAGCGAAAACAGCACCGCATTTGGAAAAAAACACGCATTTTGTCCGTAGACGATTTTCATAAAAAATGTATACTTATAACACATCATCAAGATAGTGAACAAACATTCCGATGGAGGTGCCGTTATGGTTAAGTTTGGTGAACGGATGAAGGCTGCCCGTACAGCCAAACACATGAGTCAGCAGGCTCTGGCGGATATCATCGGCAAGAGCCTCAACACCGTGGGGCTTTATGAGCGCGGTCTGCGCCAGCCGAGTCTGGAAACGCTGTGCCTTCTGGCGGATACGCTGGAGGTTTCCAGCGACTATCTCCTCGCGCGCACGGACGTCAAGCGCACGGCGACGTTTTCCGGCGTTTCCGAAAGCGATCTGGCGGCGCGCGTGGCCAGAATCGAGAATCATCTGGGTCTGAATTGAACAAGGGGCGCCCTTCCTTCCGAAGGGCGGAAAGGCGCTTGCGGCGGACGTGCATTGCACGCCCGCTTTTTTGCAGAAATGATGAAAGAATCTTTGTAAAATTGGTGAAGTCGTTGACTTATTCCCGCGCAATCTGTAAAATAGAGACAGTTACAGCATGCGAAAGGAAAGCCGGCCTATGAAAATTCTGTTTGTTTCAAGCGAATGTGCCCCCTTCAGCAAATCCGGCGGTCTGGCGGATGTGGCGTTTTCCCTCCCCCCGGCCCTTCAAAAAACGGGCGACGACATGGCCATCGTCATCCCGATGTATCGCGTTACGCAGGAAAACTGCGGCGATCAGTTTGAATTGGTCAAAACCTGTTCCGTCACGCTCGGCCAGCGCAGCCTCGCCTGCTCGCTGTACCGCGGCGCGCTGAACGGCGTGCCGGTGTACGCCATCGGCAACGAGCATCTCTTCCACCGGCCGCGCCTGTACGGCTATGGCGACGATTCGCTGCGGTTCGCGTTCTTCTGCCGTGCGGTGATCGACCTGCTGCCGGAATTTGGCGCGCTGCCCGATATTCTGCATTGCAACGACTGGGAAACGGCGCTGGCGATTCTGTACCTCAAAAACGACGCGGTGCTGCGGCCGGAGCTTTCCCGGATCAAGACGGTGTATACCATTCACAACATCGCCTATCAGGGGCAGTTCGGCAAAAGCGAAATGGAATCGACCTTCGCCCTGCCGTCCGGCTGGTATCACGGCGGCCTGAGCTATGAGTTTGAGGGGCGGCAGGATATCAACCTGATGAAGGGCGCAATGCTGATGGCGGACGCGGTGACGACCGTTTCCCCGACCTACGCGCGCGAACTGCATTATCCCTACTTTGCCCACGGCTTGCAGGGCGTGGTCGATCTGGTGGATCACAAGCTCTACGGCATCCTCAACGGCATCGATGTGGCGCATTACAACCCGGAGAGCGACCCGCTCGTGCCGTATCACTTCACTGTCGAGGATCGAACCGGCAAGGCGCGCTGCAAGCGCGAGATCCAGCGCCTGTTCGGGCTGAATCAGGAGAGCGAGTGGCCGCTGCTGGCCAGTGTCGCGCGGCTGGTTGAGCAAAAGGGCATCGAGCTGATCCGCGAGATTCTGCCGCAGCTGATGGATATGGGCGTTCAGCTCATCGTGTTCGGCCAGGGCGACCCGAAGTACATTGAGTATTTCAACTGGGCAAAGGCGCAATGGCCGGGGCAGCTCGGTTTCTCCAGCGATTACAACGAGCCGACGGCCAGCGCCGTGTTCGCGGGCGCGGATATGTACCTGATGCCCTCGCGGTTTGAGCCGTGCGGCCTGTCGCAAATGATGGCCATGCGCTACGGCACCGTGCCGATCGTTCACGAGACGGGCGGCCTCAAGGACTCCGTGCGCGCCTATAAGGATTTTGACGGCGTCGGCGACGGCTTCGCGTTTTCGGATTATCAGGCGAAGGATTTGTATTTGGCTATTTCGGAGGCCGTCAAGCTCTATTTTGGCGACGAGGCGATGTTTGACCGCCTGCGCGTGCGCTGCATGAAGAAGGATTTCTCGTGGGACAAGAGCGCCGAGCGCTATAACCGCATGTATGAGGATATCTGCGGCGGCGCGGGCGCGGGCGAGCCGATTCCATTTGAGGAGGCCTTTGACCAGCTTCGCCACTGCTACATGGAAAACGAGCGTACCAACCGCGTCCGGCACGAGAGCGGCTATCAGCGCGTGGTGCAGATCACCATCATCGGGCGCGGCGCGGGCACGTTCACCATCCGCTTCAATGAAAACGGCATGCAGGTCGAGCCGACCTCCGCGAGCGACGCGGAAGCCTACGTGCATTGCAGCTTTGACAATCTGCTGGCCATGGCGCGCGGCTTTGTGACCGTCGATAAGCTCTATTTGAGCGGACAGCTCCGGCTCAGCGGCAACCTGTCCAAGGGCTTTGAAATTCGGTATCTGCTGTCGCCGGCCAAGCAAAGGGCATAAAAACGACAGAACGAAAACGTAAAAAAATAGTGGGGCTGTCAAGCTACGACACCGATATTTCAAGAGTAAAACTAAGTATTGCGCCCGAAGGTTTCCAAAGAGGTTTTCGGTTGTTGCTGCCAGTGGCAGAAACAAACAAACGAAAACGGAAAGCCCTTTGGTGGGGCGATGGGGCAAAGCCCCATATCCCGAAATGCTTAGACATTGTTTCTTGAAATATTTGGTTTAAGATTGATAGTCCCATTTGTCACGTATGGAAGACGGCGTAAAGCCGCCCGCTCAAACGCCCAGCAGCCGGACGCGCTTCATCCCCGCGATGTTTTTCACGGCCTGCGTCAGCGCTTCGCGCTTTTCAGACGGCGCTTCGTCCAAATCCACGACGGAGACGGCGATGTTTCCGCGCGAACGGTTGACCAGATCGGAGATGTTCAGCCCGAACCCCGCGACGGCGGAAGTGATCGAGCCGAGGACGTTCGGCACGTTTTCGTGGATGCAGAACAGGCGCGGCTTGCTGACCGGCGCGACATCCACGGCGGGCAGGTTCACGCTGTTGCGGATGATGCCCGATTCGAGGAAATCCCGCGTCTGCGCGGCGGCCATGACGGCGCAGTTCTCCTCGCTCTCCGGCGTGGACGCGCCCAGATGCGGGGTGCAGATCACGCCCTTTGCGCCCAGCAGCGCGTCGGAGGGGAAATCCGTGACGTAGGCGGCGACGCGGCCATCCGCCAGCGCTTCGAGCAGCGCGGCCTCGTCAACCAACCCGCCGCGCGCGTAATTTATGATGCGCACGCCCTTTTTGCACAGCGACAGCGCCCGGCGGCCGATCATGCCGCGGGTCTTATCGGTCATCGGCACGTGCACGGTGATGAAATCGCAGGCGGCGAACAGCTCGTCGAGCGAATTTTCGTGCCGGACGCTCTGCGCGAGCTTCCACGCATGCTCGACGGAGATCATCGGGTCGTAACCGACGACGTTCATGCCCAGCGCGACGGCCGCGTTGGCAACCAGCACGCCGATGGCGCCCAAGCCGATGACGCCGAGCGTTTTGCCGCGCAGCTCCGGGCCGACAAACGCCTTTTTGCCCTTTTCGACGGCTTTTTCAATGCCGTCGCCCTGCCCCTTCAGGCCGCGCGCCCACTCGACGCCGCCGACGATGTCGCGGCAGGAGAGCAGCATGGCCGCAAGCACCATTTCGCAGACGGCGTTGGCGTTCGCGCCCGGCGTGTTGAACACGCAGACGCCCGCCTGCGTGCATGCGTCGATGGGGATGTTGTTCGTGCCCGCGCCCGCGCGCGCAATGCTCAGCACGGAAGGCGCAAGCGGCATGTCGTGCATGGAGGCCGAACGGACGAGAATCGCATCCGGCTGCCCGGCGCTGTCGCTGACGTGGTAGTGCTCGCCGAGCTGGGTGTAAATCGCGGGGGAAATCGCGTTCAGCGTTTGAATCTGATAGTTCATGGCTTAATTCTCCGTCTCAAATTGCTTCATAAAATCGACGAGCTTTTGCACGCCCTCGACGGGCATGGCATTGTAGATGCTGGCGCGCATGCCGCCGACGATGCGGTGCCCCTTGAGGTTCACCAGCCCCTGCGCGGCGGCCTCCTTGACGAATTTCGCGTCCAGCTCCGCGTCGCCGGTGACGAAGGTGACGTTCATGCGGCTGCGGTCGCGCTTCTGCGCCGTGCCGGTGAAGAGCTTGCTCTCGTCCAGATAATCGTACAGCAGCTTGGCTTTTTCGATGTTGCGCGCTTCCAGCGCCGCGACGCCGCCCTGCGCCTTGATCCACTTGAAGGTCAGCCCCGCGACGTAGATGCCGAAGCAGTTCGGCGTGTTTAGCATGCTGTCCGCCTCGGCGAGCTTGGCAAAATCCATGACCTTCGGCGTGATCGGCAGCGCGCGGCCGAGCAGATCCTCGCGCACGATCAGGATGACCACGCCCGCAGGCGCGACGTTTTTCTGCGCGCCCGCGTAGATCACGCCGAATTTGCGCACGTCGTAGACCTCGCTGAGGATGTTGGAGGACATGTCCGCGACCAGCGGCACGTCGCCCGTGTCGGGAATGTGATCCCAGCGCGTGCCGTAAATCGTGTTGTTGGTCGTGATGTGGACGTATTTCGCATCCGGGGAGAGCGTATAATCCGGAATATGGGTGTAATTTTCCGCGCGGGAGGAACCGGCGACGTTGACCGCGCCGTATTTCTGCGCCTCGACCAGCGCATTGTGCGCGAAGTTGCCGGAATCGACGTAATCGGCATGGCCGCCGTCCATCAGGTTCATGGCGACGGCCGCGAACATGGCGGTCGCGCCGCCCTGCGGGAAGATCACCTTGTAGTGATCCGGAATGGCCATGACCTCGCGCAGATCGGCGACGGTCTGGTTGAAGATATCCAGATACATTTTAGATCGGTGGCTCATCTCCATCACGGACATGCCGGTACTGCCGTAACACAGCAGCTCCTTTTGAACCTGCTCGAGCACAGGCAGCGGCAGCATGGACGGGCCGGGCGCGAAGTTGAACACGCGTTCCATAAGACAAGCCTCCTACAAAATCAATTCGCCTTTCGGTTTTCAAATCGTCAAGGGGAAACCCTGATCCTTTATCGCGGAAAAGCGTTTGAAACATCTTATCACGTTGAAAAGCAAAAAGCAAGAAAAAGAGGGCGATTTCCGCCCGGAATTGACAGATGATCTATCTATTCCTGTTTTTCGGGGGACTTGGTTCGCGGAAAAAGAGGAGGGTGAACGTTCGCAATCGGTTGCATCCGTTTCATTTTTCCATTATAATCAAATCATCCAATCTTTGTCTTATTTTTCGTTTGGCTAAGGAGGATGTCTATGTTGACCGATATTGAAATCGCCCAGTCCTGCGAGATGCAGCCCATCGGAAAAATTGCCGACAAGCTCAACATCCCGGAGGAAATGCTCGAACCTTACGGCCGCTACAAGGCGAAGGTCGATCACATCGCGCTGAAGGATCTCCCGCAGAAGGGCAGGCTGGTGCTCGTCACCGCCATCAACCCGACGCCCGCCGGAGAGGGCAAGACCACCGTTTCCATCGGTCTGGCCGACGCGCTGCGGCTGGAGGGCTATAACGCCTGCCTCGCGCTGCGCGAGCCGTCCCTCGGCCCGGTGTTCGGCGTGAAGGGCGGCGCGGCCGGCGGCGGCTATGCGCAGGTCGTTCCGATGGAGGATATCAACCTGCATTTCACCGGCGACATGCACGCCATCACTGCGGCGAACAACCTGATCGCCGCCATGGTGGACAACAGCATCCAGCAGGGCAACCCCTGCCGGATCGACCCGCGCCGCGTGACGTGGAAGCGCTGCATGGATATGAACGACCGGCAGCTCCGCAGCGTCATCGACGGCCTCGGCGGCAAGCCCAACGGCACGCCGCGCGAGGACGGGTTTGACATCACCACCGCCAGCGAGATCATGGCGACGCTGTGCCTCGCGTCCTCCATCGCCGACCTCAAGGCGCGCATCGCCCGCATCGTCGTCGCCCGCACATACGACGATCAGCCCGTGACCGCCGGGGATATCCACGCGCAGGGCGCGGCGACCGCGCTGCTCAAGGACGCGCTGCGCCCGAACCTCGTGCAGACGCTGATCGGCACGCCCGCGTTCGTGCACGGCGGCCCGTTCGCCAACATCGCCCACGGCTGCAACACCGTGATCGCGACCCAGACGGCGCTCCGTCTGGCCGACGTCGTGGTGACGGAGGCGGGTTTCGGCGCGGATCTCGGCGCGGAAAAGTTTATCGACATCAAGTGCCGCATGGCGAACCTCGTGCCCAGCGCGGTGGTGCTGGTGGCGACGGTTCGCGCGCTCAAGAGCCACGGCGGCGTGGCGAAGGCCGAGCTGGGCGAGGAGAACCTCGAAGCGCTGGAGCGCGGCCTGTCGAACCTGCGCCGCCATCTGCGCAACATCCGCGAGGTCTGGGGGCTGCGCCCGGTCGTCGCGCTCAACCGCTTTACCAGCGACACCGACGCGGAGATCGAGCTGGTTCGCCGCGCGGCGGCTGAAACCGGCGCGAAGGTCGCGCTCTGCGAGGTCTGGGCGAAGGGCGGCGAGGGCGGCCGCGAGCTGGCCAAGCTGGTGATGGAGGAGGCGAGCCACGCCGATCCGGCCGCGTTCACCTTCACCTATCCGGATGAAATGCCGCTGGCGGATAAGATTCGCGCCGTTGCGACGCGCATCTACGGCGCGAAGGACGTTTCCTTCACGCCCGCCGCGATGAAGACCCTCAAGCAGCTCACCGACGAGGGCTGCGGAAAGATGCCGGTCTGCATCGCCAAAACGCAGTATTCCTTCTCCGATGACCCGAAGAAGCTCGGCGCGCCGGAAGGCTTTACGCTCACCATCCGCAGCGTCAGGGTCAGCGCGGGCGCGGGGTTTGTGGTCGCGCTCTCCGGCGATATTATGACCATGCCGGGGCTGCCGAAGGTGCCCGCCGCCGTCAATATCGACGTGACCGACGACGGAAAGATCACGGGGCTGTTCTGATCAAGGCGGGGTGAACCCGCGCGCCGTTTGCCGAAGGCTGCAAAATAACAAAAGATGCGAGAAGGGATGACCGACTCGCATCTTTTGTTGTCGTTTGAAACGGAAATGAACCGAACGCAACAAAGAACATGCAAAAAAAGCGGAGATTGAAAGCGGCTTCACCGCTGAATGTGAGCCTGAAAAATACTTGAGATTTCTGGAAAATTCTGCTATAATACTGTCGTATATTTACGGGAAAACGGGGTTATTATCCCTAAAAATTACGGAAGGAGGGCTTGACGATGTTAAACGGAAGTGCGACACTTGTTGTTGGCTTGGCTTGGCTTGGCTTGGCTTGGCTTGGCTTGGCTTGGCTTGGCTTGGCGTATAGCGCCGTTTTTTCAGTGTGTCAAGTCTTATTTCATACAATTTATAACGAACTTGTTGCCGGAGACAGGGCGTACTATGCCTTGGCTTCGGTTTTTTGCGTTTACCGGGAAGGCGGTGGTTTGATGATGAAAGCCTTCGCTATGGCCGGTAAACATATCTTTTCCGGATAAGCCTTTCTGTTTCTTCTCGGTGTGTCCGCCGCCGGAGAAAGCGGACAGAAAACACTTTGGAGGAATGAAAATGAAGAAGAAAATGCTCGGCCTTCTGCTTGCGGTGTGCATTGCGATGGCGCTTGTTCCCGTGGCGGCGTTTGCGGAAGGAAACGGCAAAACCTCAATCACAACGGTGAACGAGCTTTTGCAATTCGCAAAAGCTGTGGACAATGGCGAATATGACGATAAAACGGATGCGGTTGTATCGCTTGACGCGGATTTGGATTTGAAAGGCGCTGCGTGGAAACCGATTGGAAGCGTGTTTGCCGCCGATGGAACGCTGTTACATTACTTCAGCGGCAAATTTTACGGAAACGGCCATACGATTTCCAATTTGGATTTTTCCGAAAACTATGGAAAGACAGCGTATCCGTCTTTCGGATTTTTCAGTGAGGTTTACGGCGCTGAAATTTCCGGTTTGACAATTCAAGGCAAAGTGGATGTGTCCAATTCCGGGTATGTCTATTTTGGAACGGTGGCGGGCGTTGCGGCAGACAGCAAGATTTCTGATTGCGTTTCGGATGTGTCGTTCACGGATACAGATAAATACATAAACGGCACTGTGGCTTTGTGCGGATATGCGATCAATAGCACAATTGAATACTGCCAAAACAAAGGAAATTTTTCAATAACGAAAGATGTCAGCTTTTTTCAGATGGGCGGTATCGTAGGCCTTGCTCAAAACAGTACCGTACAGTATTGCGCCAATACGGGCGATATGACCTCTTGGACACCCCATACCGGCGGAATTGTTGGGCAGTTGTATCAAGGCTCAAAGATTATCAACTGTTACTCCACCGGGAAAATGGTTCCTCTTGGCCATGGCACTACGAATTTCGGCGGCATTGCAGGCACAGTTGGTGCAGGTACAGAAATCAGACATTGCTATTTCGCCGGTGAGATGGATGTATCTCAATATACGGCCGCTAAACCGTATAAGCGTTTAGGCGGTATTGCAGGCGGCGTTTCCTCTGAGTCACCTGTTTTTGAAAACAACTATTTTATCGAAACGGAAAATGTTTCGGCTTGCTTTAAGCACCAGGATGCTGGAACAGAAAAGACCCTTGACTTTATGAAAACGGAAGATTTCTTTAATGAAATCACTGCTGCTGGCGGCAATTATCGGTTTAATCCAAACGGCACGCCGGTTTTGCCTGCGCCGAAATATGCGGTTTCGTTTGTTGTAACACCTGCTGAGTTGGCGAATGTAGTCATTAAAGTGAATGGTCAGGAAGTAACAAACCCTGTTGATCTGGAAGCGGGTACGCATACGGTTGAAGTCAGCGCAGATAATTGTAAGGTTTTCAATTCCAAGATGACGATTACGGCTGATACGGCAACACATACGCAAATCGTTGCGATGACTTATTTGCCTGCCGACTACACCAAGGTCGATAATCTTCCTCAAACCGGCGACACAAGCAACCCTGCCTTGTGGATTGCCCTGCTGTTTGTCAGCGGCAGTGCGGCTGTTGGTACGGGAATTGTCAGCAGAAGAAAAAAGTGCAACAGATAACTGAATATAACAAAAGATGCGGGAAGGGATGACCAACTCGCATCTTTTATTGTGGTTTATACTAATTCTTGTTAAAATGGCTTAATCCGCGCACCATCTTTTTCGCTCTGACTTTGCCTCGTTCCGTTCAACGTACCTCCAGTACGCCTCACTTCACTTGGCTTCGTCAGAACAAAAAATCTGATGCGCTCTGTTAAGCATTTTAACTGCGAATTAGTATTAATGTGTCATAAATTCGAGCAAAAAAACAAGACTGCTGATTTGAACGTTTCAAACGCTGATCCCCTTCTCGGCATAGGGGCAATACGTCAGATAGGCCAGCAGCAGGGTGGAGGTATCCGGCAGGGAGAGGCAGTAAACCGCCTGTTCGCCGTGCCTGCCCGCCGTTTCCAGCGGCTGAGAGAGCAAAAACATGCCGCTGACCTGCGCGCGGCGGTGGACATAGCCGAAATGCACGTCTTCCCAAGGCATATAGACGCCGACGCCCGCGCGGACGCCCTCCTCGTTGATCCACGGGCAGGTGGTGACAGCGACGATTGCGCGATAGAGCAGGAAAAGCCCCGCGGCGAACATGCCGCAGGCGGCGAGCGTCAGGCCGACGACGGAGAGGGGCAGAGCCAATTCGCTGGCGCGCAGAAGCATCATCGCGCCGGTGAAAAACGCCAGCGCCGCGCCGGGGATGAGCAGCAGCATGTACATGGCGGCCTGCCGCCAGAGCGGGCGGAGGGGATTGACGGGATGCTTGCGCGGCGCGGGCGCGAAGTCGATGGTCTCCGGGCAGAGGTCGAGCACGGCGCTGATCAGCCGCCGGCTGGTCGGCACGACGAAGCCCCAGCTTCCGCAGCCGGGCGCGCGGTGCAGCAGCTCCAAAAAGCCGTTCGAGCCCTGATACAGGCCGTAGAGATAGGTTCGGCGGCTGTTGCAGCTGAGTACGCCGACGGAGGCCAGCTCGTGCCACGGCGTGCGGCGGACGCGCAGCAGAAAGCCCACGCCCACGCCCAATTCATCCGCGAAGAAGCGGCAGGAAAGCAGCGCGAAGCAAAGCCCGAGCAGCACGAACGTGCAGACCAGCAGCACGCGCGACCAGCCGAGCAGCCCCTTGCCGACGCAGAGATCGCGGGCGACGGCGCACGATACGGCGCACAGGCAGGCCGCGCCGGTCAGGTATGGATAGCGCAGAACGCGAACCAAGCGCATCCCTCCTTTTCGAAATAGAAAAAGGCCCTCTCGTCGCTATGTCGCGTCTTTGCGGGCCTTTGCTGTCCGGAAAAATTCAATTAGGGGTTGGTCGGCGGCAGCGTGGCCTCCGGCACGGGGGTCGCGGTGGCCTGCGGCGCGGTCGTTGCGTCGCTGAAGCCGTAGCCCGCGTTCGTGCCCGGCAGGTTGTCCACGATCGTGATATCCGAATTGAGCTCCGCTTCGGCCTTGGCCTTCGCCTCTTCCTCAGCGGCTCGCTGCGCGGCTTCCGCTTCGGCCTTGGCCTTCGCCTCGGCTTCCTCGCGCATGCGCTGCGCCTGCGTCACGGCGGCGGCGGTGATCGGCTGACGGCCGGATTCCACCACGCCCAGCGCCTGCTGCATCACGGCGTAGGGGCAGTCGCTGGTCAGCACGATGTCGCGGTACGGGCTGGAGGAGGTGTGGCGGCCCTTGCGCAGTTCCACATGGGTGTAATGCGTCTTGTCGCCGCCCTTGATGTTCTTCTTGCCCTCTTTGGCAATCATCGCGCCCGCTTCAACCGTGTCGCCGCGGCGGACGACGCTGTTTTCGCAGTGCAGATACAGCAGCGTGATGTCGTACTCGGCGTTGTAGATGGCGACGGTGCCGTTTTTATCCGTGCCGCGCGTCACCTCGCCGCCCAGAATCGCGTACAGCGGCGCGCCCTTGACGTTCACGAAGTCGATGCCCTCGTGGATGCCGGTATACCCCCATACGCCCTTGCGATCCTTCTCGCGCTGGCAGTATTGGCCGTAGTAGAGCGCGGTTTCGCCCACGTCCGCGCCGTAGAGGCGCTCGCGCATCGCGTCGGTGATATCCAGCACGATCGGCGCGATGGCCAGCGTGCCGTTTTCGTCGGCGACGAAGTATTCTTCCGGCACGGTGCTGGCGAACGGGGTCAGGCCGTATTCGCCGTGGTTATAGGCGTACACGTTGTCGAAATAGGAAACCTTGCGCTCGCGGATGTAGTGATACTGGCTGATGAAATAGCGGTATTTGGTCGTGACCTTGAGCTGATGCTGCGGTTCGGCCGCCGCTTCCGCCTGAACGGGCGCGCCCGTCTCCGACGGTGTGCTTTCGGCGTAAGCGCCCGTGGTCAAAAGCAGGCCCGCCAGAGCGAGCGCCGCGATCCATTTGTTTTTCATAATATGCCCTCCGATAATCAGAGTTTACGCGCCCGGGGCGGACGCAGGGTAGCTTTTTCTCCCTTCATTATACCCAGAAGATGATGAAAACTCAAGCGTTTTTTGCCAATTTTGGCGCGCGGCGGATTTTCACGCGGCAGAAAGGTTTGCGCGGCTTTCTTTTTCCGCCGCCCTGTGCTATGATGATGCCAACGGATAACAGAAGAGAAAGGGTTGGCGGAATGAAAAAGGCGGCGGCGTGGGCGCTCTGCGTCCTCTGGATGATGGTGATTTTTATGATGTCCGAAATGTCGGGCGACGTTTCCGGCGCGCAGAGCGGCTTTGTGACCGAGCTGGTCGAAAGGGCGCTGGCCTTCGTGCTGGGGGCGCAGACGGCGGCGCGGATTCCGACGGACACGCTGGAGCTTGTGATTCGCAAGGGCGCGCACATGGGCGAGTACGCGATTCTCTTCTGGCTGTGGGCGCACGCGCTCGGCCTGAGCGGCGCGAAGCGTCCGGCGGTCACGGCGCTGGCGGTCTGCGCGGCGTATGCAGCCAGCGACGAGTTTCACCAGTGCTTTTCCGACGGGCGCGGGCCAAGCCCCGTCGATGTGATGATCGACACCGCCGGCGCGTCGATTGCGCTGGGGCTTCGGGCGGCGGCGCGGCGCATCGGGCGCGGAAAGGGGGAAAAAAGGCCGTGACGGATTACAAAATCGGCGAGGTCGCGCGGCTGCTGGGGCTGACCACGCAGGCACTTCGCTTTTATGAGCAGGAGGGGGTCGTCACCCCGAAAAAGAGCGAAAACGGCACGCGCTATTACGACGAGGATCAGCTCATCCTGCTGCTGTCGTTCAAAAAATACCGGCAGGCGGATTTCTCCGTGCAGGATATCGTCACGCATTTTTTCAAGGAGGATGATCTTTCCGGCCTGCGGGGGCAGACGCTCGCGCGGCGGGATATGCTGCTGGAACAGAGCGCGCTGCTGCGCCGCCGCGCGGAGGCGTTCGGCGCGTTTGAGGCGCGGCTGGCCTATGCGCAGCGCCATCTGGACGAGCCGACGCTCTGCGAGAGGCCGCTTCTTCACATGCTCAGTCCGTCGCTCAGCGAGCTGGATTTTGTGGATTTCAAAAGCCGTGATTCGCTGGAACAGTTCATCGCCGCCATGCCTGATACGCGCATCAGCTTCACCCGCAAAAGCGCGCCGGGAAGCGAACGGGATTTCCGCCTCTGCGCGAACGACGAGGCCTGCGCGGCGTGGCACCTGCCGCTTGCGCACACGCGGTCGCTCGCCCCGGCGCGCTGCATTCGGCTCATCCATCGCTTTGCCTGCCAGCCGTGGGACGACGAGGCCATGCCGGAGCTGACGGCAATCGGGCGGAAGGCGGGCTATGCCATCGCGGAGGATCAGCCGTATCTGGGGCTGCATCTGGCGACGGAGAACCATCAGGAGCACATCTATTTTTACGCGACGTTTTATCTGCCGGTTCTTGAAGGATGAACCGGCTTGCCATGCGGGAAAAATTGCGCTATAATGCTTTACAACGCTAAAGCATCGGAGGAATCGCGCCATGATCGTCCGCTATATGCCCGCAGACCCGGCCGGAAACCTGACCGCCATCGTCCTTTCGCCCGTCGCGCCGCAGGCGCGCGCCGCCGTCGCCGCCCGAATGATGGCGCGCTGTCCGGAGGGCTTTGAACAGGTCGGCTTTGCGGAGGAGGATTCCCTGACGGGCGAATTTCCGCGCCTGTGCATGATGGGCGGCGAGTTTTGCGGCAACGCGGCGCGCGCGTTTGCCTGTTACGCCGCAGGGGTGCGCGGGCGGGGCGAAACGCGGCTCTCCGTCGCCATCAGCGGGGCGAGAAATCCCGTTCCGGTGGAGATCGAGCCTGCGAGCGGCCGCGCTTACGCGCAGATGCCCCTGCCCTGCGCGCTGGACAGGCTCTGTGCGGACGGGCGGGATATTCCGCTGGTGCGCATGGAGGGCATCGACCACGCGCTGCTGCTGAATGAAGCGCCGTCGCCGGAGCTGGCCGAGCGCGTGCTGGCCGCCATGCCGGGGCAGGATGCGCAGGGCGTGCTCTTCGTTCAGGGCGGGCGGATGACCCCGCTGGTCTATGTGCCCGCGACCGATACGCGCGTGTGGGAGAGCAGCTGCGGCTCGGGCACGGTCGCGCTGGCGTGGTATCTGGCGCGGCGCTTTGCGGACGGCACACACGTCTTCGCCTTCGACGAACCCGGCGGTCGGCTGGAGGCCCGCGTCGCCATGGCGGACGGGCGCGCCGCGCGCATCGAAATGGGCGGAGCGGTCAGGCTGGGCGAGGAGAGGAAAATCGAACTGTAAAGGTAAAATGAGGCCGTCAGGCTAACAAAACCGATATTTCAAGAATAAAAATAAGTATTTTTGCCCGAAGGTTTCCAAAGGGCGACCGGAAAGCCCTTTGGTGGGG
>ERZ773235.2518-NODE-2518-length-15216-cov-2.900534_pt1 | contig 15216 bp, 18 predicted proteins | sample MGYA00580522_ERZ773235 | MGnify/ENA primary metagenome ERZ773235 (study PRJEB29015, sample SAMEA2737797) | human gut metagenome | biome: human gut; feature: human-associated habitat; material: faeces | place: China | collected 2012 ...
ACTTCCCGGATAAATTGCTTTTTTCATAGGTTCCTCCCATACAAATGGATCATGTATTTTTTCTATTGATTTTTGATGATAAATGCATGTTCATTTGTCTTATACGTCTTTAATCGTTTCAATGTGAATCCCATATCCGACAAATAGTCAAACGCTGTATCCAACGATGCTTCGACGATGATGATTCCATTTTCTTTTAAAAGCGAAGAATCTTTCAGGTAAGAAAGTACATCATATTCAAGTTCCTGTTTATAGGGAGGATCCATAAAAATGATATCAAACCGGTATTTTCCTTCCATTGCTCTTAAAGCTGATAAAACATCCGAATTATATAATTTTGTTTCTTTTGTAAACTTGGTAAAGCGGATATTGTCCTCCACGCATGCAGCAGCTTTTTTATTATTTTCGACAAAAACGGCATACTGCGCACCGCGGCTGACTGCCTCAAGTCCCATCTGTCCGCTTCCTGCAAACAGATCCAAAAAATAGCATCCAGGAATCTCATCCTGTATGATATTAAACAATGTCTCTTTGATACGGTCTGCGGACTACCGCGTGCTGCCGGCGCTGATCGCGGATCTGGACGACGCGTATGGCGAACTGGCTGAACTTAACGAACAGATTCTGCGCGCCTGCGGGGCGGGGATCGTTCCGTTTTTAAAGGAAGGCTTCTCGCTGTTCCTGCAATAATTCTCATACTAATAACCATGCCTTTCTAGTGTAAAATATCTTTCCTATATGGATTTTTCACACTGCATACGTTTCTTCTATACATTTTTTTAACAGGGAAAGTGCGCTTTCTGTGGCGCTCTTTCTTACATCCATGCGGCTGCCGGAAAACATATGACGCTCCGTCACTGTCTTTCCATTCAGATAACAGCCGATAAACACCAGCCCGACCGGGCATTCTTTCGTTCCCCCATCTGGTCCGGCAACACCTGTCACGGATACTGCCGCCATTGTTGCAGCCGTTTTTGCTGCAGAAGCAGCCATATCCGCCGCTGTTTCACTGCTTACCACGCCATAGGTATCGATTGTTTCCGGTGCAACATGTATCATTTTAACTTTTGCTTCATTTGAATATGTCACATACCCCTCTGTAAAAAACTCTGAGATTCCCGGAACATTGATCAGCGTGGACGCGATCATCCCACCCGTGGCGGACTCCGCTGTTGTAATTGTAATTTGATATTTTTTTAACAAACCATAAATGGAATATTCCAGCGGTTCCTGTACTGCACTTTTGCCGGTACAGGAATCACTGGAATCATATACATGTTCAGCCAACTGCTATTCTCCTATTTCTGTTCTTTTAAAACATTTTTATTTTTGGCAATATAATCGATCAGTGATACGACTGTCAGCGCCAAAGCAATGTATGTAAGAACCGTGCCAAGCACTGCAAAGAACGAATTCGGAATATTTAAGATCAGCACGATCACCATAAGCATCTGGAAAACCGTTTTAAATTTTCCCCAATAACTTGCAGCAATTACAATTCCATTATCTGCAGCGACCAGACGAAATCCACTGATGATAAATTCTCTCGCAATGATAATGATGACAATCCAGGCTGCAAGCTGCCCTTTCTCAATCAGACAGATCATTGCAGAGCATACAAGCAGCTTGTCTGCCAGAGGATCCATAAATTTTCCGAAATCAGTAACCAGATTGTACTTTCTTGCAATTTTTCCATCCAGCATGTCGGTAAGACTTGCAATGATAAAAATAGCTGTTGCAATATAATTGCCATAACCTTCAAAATACGGAGCAAGCATAAAGAAAACAAAAAACGGAATCAATATCATACGCATTACCGTCAGTTTATTTGGTAAATTCATAATTTACACTCTCCATTTCTGCACAATAAATTTTAAATACTGCTAGATCAATTCTCCAATCAGGTCATACTCATAGGCGCCTGTCACACGTACTTTCGCGATATCGCCCGTCATGAGTTCTTCATCTGTATTAATAAAAATATAACCATCTACATCCGGTGCATCACGGTAAGTTCTTCCAACATAAGCATTTTCATCACTCACTTTCCCTTCAATGAAAACGTATAACTCTCTGCCTTTCATGGTCTCATTTTTATCAAAAATAATCTCTTCCTGTAATTCCATGACATCTGCCTGCCAGTCTTTTTTCAGATTTTCATCCACCTGATCGGTAAACTCTGCAGCAGGCGTTCCCTCCTCCGGTGAATAGGTAAAAGCACCAAGACGGTCAAATTCCATGTCATTGATAAACTGCATCAGTTCCTCATGCATTTCCTGTGTTTCACCCGGGAAACCACAGATCAGCGTCGTACGCAGTGTAATGTCCGGAATGCGTTCACGCAGATGCGTAATGATCTTTACAAGATCTGCATTACTCGTTCTTCGTCCCATGCGTTTTAATATGGTATCATTTGCATGCTGGATCGGGATATCCAGATAATGGCATACTTTCTGATTGCGGATCATGGCATCAATCAGACCTTCGTATATTTCTTCCGGATAACAGTACATGATACGGATCCAGAACAGGTCTTTGATCTTGTTTAACTCATCTAATAAACGGTGCAGTGACTTTTCACCATAGAGATCAACTCCGTAGAGTGTGGTCTCCTGTGCCACCAGGATGAGTTCTTTTGCTCCTGCAGCAACCAGTTCTTTTGCCTGTTCGATCAGATCTTCCATCGGAACACTGCGGTAATTTCCGCGGATATACGGAATAATGCAGTATGTGCAGCGCTTGTTGCATCCCTCTGCGATCTTTAAATAAGCAAAATGTCCGCCTGTTGTCACAGAACGTTTGGTGTGCAGTGTCGGCAATCCCTCTAAGGTCTTGAAATTCTCATAATGTTTGCCCTCTAAGGACTGATGCACTGCGTTTACAATATCCTCATAGGAATTCGTTCCAAGAATTGCATCCACTTCCGGGATTTCTTTTACGATTTCTTCTTTATAACGCTGTGCAAGGCATCCGGTCACGATCAGAGACTTTAATCTGGCTTCTTTTTTCAGTTCTGCCATCTCAAGAATCGTATTGATACTTTCTTCTTTTGCATCATTGATAAAGCAGCAGGTATTGACAATGATAATGTCTGCTTCCTGCTCATCATCTGTCATTTCGATTCCATCATCTCTTAACATGCCAAGCATAAACTCTGTGTCGACCAGATTCTTGTCACATCCAAGTGATACAAATAAAAGTTTTAAATTATTCTTCATCCGATGTCTCCGGTAAAATCTTTACCTTTCCTTCGTAAAGTTCTTCTACTGCGATGGATAATGGTTTCGGGCACACTTTTTTCTCTGCCATCGGCTCATCTCCTGCAATGATCTGGCGTGCTCTTTTTGCAGCTGCAATCACAATGGAATAACGGCTGTTTACAACCGGCTCCTCACCAATTTCCACACCGTCGTTTACTACTTTCATTAATTCTACATAAGATGGATGTATCATGATAATTCCCCTTTCTTTGCGCATTGCGCATATGGCGGTCTCCCGCTCTTAGATTCTTATATTTATGTTACAGATTTTTATCTGTTTCATGAACAGACTATTTTGAAAATGTTTTTAGTTCATTCCGCATTTCCTGTATAGCTGACTCATTACGGTTTACACGGTAATGTTCATTCTGAATGATCTGATGAACTTCTTCCACACAGTCTTCTAACACGTCATTGACTACCAGATAGTCATAGGACTCAATTCCCTCCGCCTCTTCAACGGCTCTTGCAAGTCTTGACTCGATCACGTCCATCGTCTCGGTTCCTCTGCCTATCAGACGGTTTTTTAACTCTTTGGCACTCGGCGGTGTCACAAACAAAAGCAATGTATCCGGGAATTTTTCTTTGACTTTTAATGCTCCCTGGATCTCGATCTCTAAGATGACATCTTTTCCTGCCTCTAACTGTTCTTCCACATATGCCTTCGGCGTGCCATAATAATTGCCGACGAACTGCGCATATTCGATCAGTGCATCGTCTTTTATCATCTGCTCAAACTGTTCTTTTGTACGGAAAAAATATTCCACACCATCCGTTTCACCCGGTCTTGGATTTCTCGTCGTAGCCGAGATGGAAAGTGCATAGCTGTCAGCATATTTTTTCATTAATTCTTTCATGATGGTTCCTTTTCCCGAACCGGAAAATCCGGACACCACGGTAAGGATTCCTCTATTCTTTCGTATCATCATATACCTCTGTGGCATTGCCATTAAATCTGCCGGCAAGCGTCTCCGGCTGCAATGCTGATAAAATGATTTTGTTGTTTTCTGTAAAAATGACGCTTTTGGTCCTGCGTCCCTGTGTCGCATCGATCAGATTTTCCTGTTCTTTGCCTTTTTGCACCATACGCTTTGCCGGTGCGGAGTCTGAAGATACGATACAGACAATCTTATCGGTATTGACCATATTGCCAAATCCAATATTCATTAGCTTTGCCATATACCACCTGTCCCTATTCTATATTCTGAATCTGTTCCCTGACCTTTTCAATATCCGTCTTTAAACTGATACCGATATCAGAAATTGCAAGATCATTTGTCTTAGAAAGGATGGTATTTGCCTCACGGTTCATCTCCTGCGCAATGAAGTCAAGTTTTCTTCCCACACTGCCACCAGCTTCCAAGGTATCTTTGGTACTCTTAATGTGGCTGCGCAGTCTGACTGTCTCTTCATCAACACAGATCTTATCTGCAAAGATCGTTACCTCCGTCGCAATTCTTGCATCATCGATCTGACGGTCTCCTAGCAGTTCTGCCACCTTAGCCTCTAACCGTTCTTTGTACTCCTTCATGATCACAGGGGAGCGCTCCTCAATGAAATCCACATAGGATAACATGCCATCAAGTTTCTCGCATAAATCTTTCTTTAAATGCTCGCCTTCCCTGATCCTGCTCTCCACAAACTGCTCTGCCGCACCGCGGATCACTTTTTCAAGTCCAAGCCACAGAGATTTCTCATCTATGCCCTGTTCCTCCATCGTAAACACGTCCGGGTACTTTGAAAGCGTGCTCACACGGATATCATTATCAAGTCCGAACTTCTCTGCCATACTGTTCAGATAAGTCAGATACTGGGCTGCGAGTGCTTCATTATATTTTAATGAAACATTGTCCTGCGTATAATCTTCGCAGTTGATAAAAATATCAACCTTTCCGCGCTCCATATACTCTTTTAACAGCGTACGGATCGCACTCTCGAAGAAATTCAGCTTTTTAGGCATCTTGATATTGACATCGAGATAACGGTGATTTACGGCTTTTATCTCTACCGTAAACTTGCGGTTCTCATCCGCAAATTCACACCGGCCAAAACCGGTCATACTTTTTATCATATTTCTCTCCGTTTCTGCAAAATATCCTGTCACGTAAAAATCACTTATGCATCACGGTTTCATCTCTTTCTCGTATGCATAAGTGATTTTATTATAAAGCGAATTTGATTTCAAGTCAATATCCCGGTTTTTTTAATTTCTTACTGTTCATATGGAAGTAATTCCGCAAGATAGCCTTTCTTTTTGAGTGCTTCCTCTATCTCATCTAACACTTCTTCACTCTCAGCGCTGATCTTATGAAAATGATATCCGGACGTCACATTGAGAAGTGGTGTCGATTTTCCTGTCTTTAAATCATCCATAAAGTTCTGCACATCTCGCCTGCTTTTGATATTTAGCGGAGCATCTAATTTCCCATAAACGCGGTGATTGACCATGACATTGACCACACATCCCCCAAGATCAACGATCGTAGTCAGTTCATCCTCCACCTGTTCATTGGTATGGCATACTTTAAATATCCTGACTGCCTGTTTTGGTTCATCCAGCAGATAACCTCTTGCAGTAGAAATAATCGGATACCCCTGTGTGCGGAGAAGTGCAATATCCTGCACTACGACCTGTCTGCTGACACCTGTTTTCCTTCCAATTGCCGTGCCGGATACCGGTGTATCTGTATCACGTATCATAGACAGGATTTCTTTTCTTCTGTCTGCTCCGGTCATTTCTTTTTCCATTTGCGATCCTCTCCTTTTTGATTCTGCATTTATTTTAGCTGAATCTGTCTATTTTTACAAGCGTTACTGAAGGGAATCTGTTACTTTCAAGTGTTTCAGGCTGATATCTAAGATCGGTGCTGAATGTGTCAGGGCACCGCTGGAAACATAATCCACTCCGAGTGCTGTGATCGTTTTGATATTCTCTTTTGTGATATTTCCGGAGCACTCTGTTTTTGCTCTGCCGTCGATCAGCCGGATCGCTTCCGCCATCTGTTCCGGTGTCATGTTATCGAGCATGATAATATCCGCACCTGCTTCCACGGCTTCTTTTACCATGTCAAGATTTTCTGTCTCTACCTCGATCTTACGGACAAACGGAGCATATGCTTTTGCAGCAAGAATAGCTTCTTTTACACCGCCTGCCGCATCAATATGATTATCTTTGAGCAGAACACCGTCCGATAAATTGTAACGATGATTCTGTCCGCCTCCCACACATACGGCATATTTCTCGAAAATACGCATGCATGGTGTTGTCTTTCTTGTATCAAGTAATGTTGTGCTGCTGCCCTCTAATAACCGTGCAACCTGATGTGTATATGTTGCAATACCACTTAAACGCTGCAGATAATTAAGAGCTGTACGCTCTCCGGATAAAAGAACCCGCACGTCACCTTTTACCGTCGCAAGGAGCTGTCCTTTTTTTACAGCATCACCGTCTTTTACTTCCCTGCCATCCTGATTTTTCGCCCACTCCACTTTTGTGGACGCATCTAACATGGTAAATACACGTTCAAATACCGGAAGTCCGGCGATCACGCCGTCCTGTTTACAGATCAGTTCCACTTCTCCGGCCCTGTATTCCGGCATCACTGCGTTTGTGGATACGTCCTCACTGTGAATATCTTCCTCTAATGCAAGACGGATATATTTATCAGCAACAAGCTGCATGGTAATTGGATTCAAATTCATGATCTTCATTTCCTTTCTCTTCATTTTGTATTTTTACTGCTGCACGTTTTGCAAAAACAAGACTCTCTAACAGGCTGTTGCTTGCAAGCCGATTCTTTCCGTGAACTCCGTTGCAGCTCGTCTCCCCGACTGCATATAGATTTGGCATCGTTGTCGCAGAATCGCGGTTCACATGGACACCGCCCATAAAATAATGCTGTGCCGGCACGATAGGCGCCGGTTCTTTTAAAAGATCATACCCTTCTTCGAGACATTTTTCATAAATGTGCGGAAAATGCTTCAAAATGATTTCCTTTGGAACATGTGCAAATGAGATCCATTCATACTCCACACCTTCTTTTTTCATTTCTTCCTGTATTGCTTTTGTCACAACATCACGCGGCAGAAGTTCATTGACAAACCGTTCTCCTTTGTGATTGAGAAGAACTGCGCCTTCTCCCCTTGCTGATTCCGAGATCAGGAAACTCCTTCCAGGCTTTTTACTGTAAAGGCATGTTGGGTGGATCTGTACATAGTCCATATGTTCAAGTTCCACACCGTGTTCTTTTGCGATCCTGCATGCATCACCGGTCAGTATTGGGAAATTGGTGGAATGCTCATAAAGACCCCCGATTCCTCCGGTTGCCATAATTGTATTGTCTGCATGAATATGCAGCGTTTCACCTTCTTTTGTTTCTGCGGCCATACCGGTGCATTTGCCATCATCCACCAAAATATCTGTCATGGTCGTATACTCTAAGATGGTCACATTCGAACATTTTTTTACATGTGATAGTAGTGTCGTTGTGATCTCCTTTCCGGTAATATCCTCATGGAAGCAGATCCTCGGCCGGGAATGAGCTCCCTCCCTGGTATAGGCAAGGCTTCCATCCGGATTTTTTGCAAAACGGACACCAAAATTCAACAGGTCGTTGATCACATCCCGGCTGGAACGTATCATAATATCAACGCTCTCCTTTCGATTTTCATAATGTCCGGCCCGCATGGTATCTTCAAAGTACGAATCGTAATCAGATTCATCCCGCAGTACACAGATTCCTCCCTGTGCCAGCATGGAGTCACAGCTTTCCAAATCTTTTTTTGAAAGCATCAGAATATTCATTTCTTCCGGCAGATTCAAAGCCGCATAAAGTCCTGCCACACCACATCCTGCAATCACTACATCATAATACAGATTTTTCATATTTGACCTCATTTCTGTGCCGCCATCGGAAATGTTTCGAATTCCGTTTTAACACATGTTGCTTTTATTTTCCGGCAAGTTCTAACATTCTTGCCAGCGCATTTTTTGCAGCGCCTTCCGTTTCCGGTTTTGCATGGATCTCATTTTCCCCTGTTTTTAACACATGAAGCACTTTTTCCGGCGTGATTTTTTTCATATTCACACAGGTCGGTGTTGTTTCCGGGAAATAAAACTCTGCATCCGGTCTGCGCTCTTTTAATTTTGTAAGAACACCGCACTCCGTGCCAATGATAAATTCTTTGTCGCTGCTCTCCCCGGCAAAATTGATAATTCCGCTTGTCGATCCGATAAAATCTGCGATTTCAATAATTTTATGATTGCATTCCGGGTGAACCAGTACTTTTGCATCTGGATGTTCTGCCTTTAAATCGAGCAATTCCTCCACCTGCATAAATTCGTGTACAATGCAAAATCCTTCGTTGTAAATAAATTCTTTTTCCGGTACTGCTGCCGCAACAAAATGTGCCAGATTCCGGTCCGGGATAAATAAAATATGTTTATTCGGCAGATTTTTTACGATCTTTACCGCATTTGCAGAAGTTACACAGACATCCGACCACGATTTGATCTCCTGTGTCGAGTTGATATAACACACGACCGCAAGGTCATCGTACTGGTCTCTCGCGGCCTGTACGGTTTCTTTTGTTACCATATGTGCCATCGGGCAGTCCGCAGCAAGATCCGGCATCAGTACTGTTTTATCCGGATTTAACAATTTTGCACTCTCGCCCATAAATGTCACGCCACAGAGTACGATCGTCTTATTTGCAAGCTCTGTTGCCTTTTTACTCAGGAAATAAGAATCTCCGATGTAATCGGCAAGTGCCTGGACTTCCGGTCTTACATAATAATGTGCCAGGATCACGGCATCTCTTTTCTTTTTCCACTCTTCTAATTCTTCCAAACTTATCATACGCCCTCTTAACTCTCTCTCAAATTTTTTGCCCATTCATTTCAGATTTTTAATGAAACTTTTCGTAGTATACCACTTATCATTACATATGACAAGACACATGTTTAAAATCATGTAAAGTTTTCTGCTTTTATTTTTCAAAGAAATGTTTTGTACTTCTGAAACAATACATAATTCATTCTGTTTCAAGACATATTAAACAACAGAATGCATGTTCCGCATTCTATCTATTGCGAATATAAAAATCATGAAAAAGAGGGATTCTATATGTTAAACGGAGATACTGTAAAATTATTGCGGGAATGTAATGCCGGCACAAAAATGGCTGTTTATTCCATGGATGAGATCTGTGATAAAATTTCGGATGCAGATTTCAAAAATGTCATCATGGCATCCAAAGAAAAACACGAGCGTCTTGGAAATGAGATCCATGCACAGTTAGAAAAATGTGATGATCCGGTCAAAGAACCGAATGCGCTTGCAAAGGGAATGTCCTGGCTGAAAACAAATGCCAAGTTAGCAGTTGAGGAAAGTGATGCTGTGTGTGCTGATCTTTTGACCGAAGGCTGCAATATGGGTGTCAAATCACTCTGCCGCTATTATAATCAGTATGCGGCCGCGGACAAACAGGCCCAGGGATTTTGCAAAGAACTGATCCATCTTGAGGAAAATCTTGCCAAAGAAATACGATGTTATCTTTAACAGAAAAACTGCCACAGGCACAAAATAAAAAAGACAGTAACAACCCAATTTCGATTGTTACTGTCTTTTTCTTTCAGTTATTTGCGATTCTACGTTTTTCGGTAAATGAGTTATCTTGCTTTTACTACAAATTCGCGGATTTCCTCCAGTACCGTGTCATCTTCCTCATGTATGGTCAATGTCAGGGGGGTCGACAGATCCATCGTACAGACTCCAATAATGGATTTCCCGTCTACGATATATCTGCCTTTTGCAAGGTCAAACGCTCCTTTATGGCCACTTAAGATATGACACAGCTTCTTTGCTTTTTCCGGTGCATCGATCAATACTTCTACCTGTTTCAAAACAAAATCCTCCTGTTTTGTTCTTGTATAGATATAGTATTCCACAATTTTCCACCGGTTATTCATGATTATGCAAGCAGCGCCTCGATTTCATCAAGCACTTCCCCAAACACATCCAGTGCCTCCTGGATTGGCTTTGGTGTTTCAAGGTTCACGCCTGCAATTTTAAGCAGTTCTACCGGAGATGCAGAACATCCGCCGGATAAAAACTTCTTATAACGTTCTACTGCAGATGCTCCCTCTTTTAAGATTCCATGTGCCAGTGCAACTGCGGAAGAAAATCCTGTCGCATACTGATATACATAGAAATTGTAATAAAAATGAGGGATTCTAGCCCACTCATAGGCAATCTCAGAATCTGATACCATATCCGGTCCAAAATATTTGCAATTTAAGTCATAATATAATTTATTTAACGTCTCAGCGGTCAGGCTCTCTCCCTCTTCCACCATCTTATTGCTTAACATTTCATATTCAGCAAACATAGTCTGACGGTAAACAGTTCCCTTAAAGCTGTCAAGATAATGGTTGAGCAGATATGCACGCTCCTTTTTATCAGTTGTATTTTTCAGCAAATACTCCATTAAAAGCACTTCGTTACAGGTAGATGCCACCTCTGCAACAAAGATCTTATACTGGGAGTAAATGTATGGCTGACTGGAATTTGAATAATAGGAATGCATCGCATGTCCCATTTCATGTGCCAGCGTAAACATATTATCAAGGGTATCATTATGATTTAACAGCACATATGGATGTGAACCATAAGCCCCTGCAGAATAAGCTCCGCTTCTCTTTCCCTGATTCTCATAGACATCGATCCAGCGGTTTTCAAAACCTTCTTTTACTTTATTGACATAGTCCTCGCCCAACGGTGCAAGTGCCTTTAATACGGTTTCTTTTGCTTCTTCAAAAGAAATCTTCTTTGCAACATCCGCGATCATCGGTGTATAAATGTCATACATATGAAGTTCCCCGACCCCGAGGCACTTTTTACGCAGGGAAACATACTGGTGCATTTTGTCAAGGTTCCTGTTCACCGTGTCGATCAGATTGTGATAAACACTCGAAGAAACATTGTTTGCATCAACCGCACACTCCAGAGAGGAAGCGTATTTTCTTGCTTTTGCGTGAAATACCTGCTGCTTTACATTACCGCAGTAAAGGCTTGCAGATGTATTCAGAAACTGTTTGTAGGTCTGATATAAATTCTCAAATGCATCTTTGCGCACACGTCTGTCTGCAGACTGTAAAAACTGTCCGTAACGGCCGTGTGTAATGCGGACTTTCTCTCCGTTTTCGTCCTCAATCTCCGGGAATACGAGGTCTGCATTGTTTAAAATGGAAAACGTATCTGCCGGTGTCTGGCTCATCTCAGCCGTCATTGCAAGCAGCTTTTCCATCTCTGCTGAGAGGCAGTGTTCTTTCATTCTGCGGATTTCCGCAATCTGCTTTCTGTAAAGTTCCAGTGCTGGCAATTCTTTGTAAAATGCTTCTAACGTCTCATCCGTCGCTGCAATGATCTCAGGGTCTACAAACGCAGTTTTGCTTCCCATTGCCGCATAAAGGGAATATACTTTTGCGGACATCGCCTGATGTGTGGTGTTGGTCTGATCCTCGTCAAAAAGACGCTCTGCATAATTGAACGCTTTCTCAATTTTTTCTCCTGCATTTGCCAGATGTTCTAAAACAATCAGGAGATTTTCAGCGGTTGCGGTAACATTACCCTCATATGAAGCAATTTTATCGACAATCCCTGTGATAATTTTTAATTCATTTTCCCATGCTTCAGTGGTCGGATACATGTCTTTTACATTCCATGTATCCGCTTCTTTTACTTCACTTCTTTTTAATAATTCTGATGCCATGATTTTGTCCTTTCTTTCGTGGTTGATTTTTCGTCGCTTTTTTCGTCGCTTTTTCAACAAAAAAGCGACGAATTATTTTAATCTATACAACTTACCTTTTGTTTTCCCATTATCGATGAGTTTATCAAGTACAATTAATTCCTTTAACAATTCTTTTGTCCTAGTATCCTTTAGTCCAAGATTTTCAGCTATTTCAGCTGTTTTGTGCCATTCTCCATCATTTAATAATTTTAAGATTTTTTCATATTGTTCTATCTTTTTCTTTGACGATTTTTTCGTCGCTTTCTCATAGCTATCTGGCAGCGAAACTTCATCATCAGCTTCCAAAAACGCCGGATGGATTGGAATTCTTATTCTCATAGCTCGTCTATCTTCATCCGTAAAAAACTCCGCTCTTGGTGAGCCATTCTTCTCAAGTTCTTCCTGTATTGTTGGTATGCCGGAAGAATGTCCCTCTGATAAATCCAGTTCTTTTAAAAACTCTCCAAGTCGTCTATTTCTATAATATCTCGAAACAAATCTCTTTCCCTCAGCTATCGTTTTTTCTGAAATAGATCTGTCTATCCCCGGGAAGTTCATAATGTTTATACAATCAGGTTCTATTTCTATAGTTATCGGCTCATACGACATATAATCTCTGTGATAAAAAGCATTTACAACAGCCTCCTCGATTGCCTGATATGGATAATTGAATATCCTTAATGCCTCCATCTGATTTGGTACTTTAATTACCTTTTCTCGAATAATCAAATTACGAAATCTTTCCATTGTTGCTTGAATCATCTGAGGCACCGAACCTGTAATATTAGGAAAATCTTCACTAATACTTGGATTCTTAATGCTTCCTTTAGGAAAAGAGGTCATCTGTACATAAGTATATCCAAAGAATTTTTCGGGATGCTCACAAAACATCATAATTGCCACATTCTGAATATATCTGAGTTCTGGAGAACCAACCAATAACTGCATATCATTAAGTATTTCCTCAACTCCACGTTCTCTTACCTGTTTAGCAAGTTTACTACCGGTTTTTCTCAAATGATCTTCTAACAGCACCGGTGAAATATCCTCAAATGTTGCCTTATGGTTTGCTCTGCAATCAAACGGGGTTTGATCTGACATATTAATCAGTTCTCGCTCCTGTTCACTATTTGCCTTAACAGAACTTGTCTGATAACGAATATAATAATTGTACTTTTTTTCTTTCTTACTTGTTACATGCTCTGGTGATTTATAAGGTCGCTGCTGTCCTGTTCTGACAACAATTACAAAAATCCATTTTCCATCCACTTCTGCTGGTATCCCCTGTGGAAAGTAGGGTGGAGAAATCAAATTATTGTACCCCAACATATCTTTCTGTATTGAATCCAACATATATTCAGGTAAGCCTTTTACCGGACGCTTGGCAACACCATTTTCTTCTTCAACGCCTACAACAATATAACCACCACCATCATTATTATAATCATTTGCGAATGCACAGACACTATGGTAGATATCATCAGGATTCCACCCAGTCTTAAACTCTATTCGGTCTGATTCTATTTTTCTTTTGTTTAATAAATCTTCTACACCCATTTCAAGTTCCATAGCGTCATCTCCATTCATAATATAATTTCCAGTTATCATAATCAAATTAGTAAAAAATTTGTAACCTTTCTCATCATTTCTAAATATTTAAAAAATTTTCTTTTGTAGTCTTATACCATCTGACTCATTCAATCCATGCTCATAAATTTTAAACATATCCGATGATATATAAATAATTCTGTCTTCTTCTGCAACTGATACACTAGCCATATGATAATTCTCCTCTTTACATAATAATATAAATCAATAAATACAAAACTCACAGATTCCTTTTATTAAAATATTCTACCAATTTATCATTTCATTTTTTCAGCTAGTGTATTCAATATTTTATTCATATATATCTTTCATAAAATCATCCAACAAATATTTATAAGTTTCATCTTCATTTCTAAACTCATCTGTTACACATTCCCATAATTCTTCATCTCTAACATAATTACTAATATTATTAATTGAAATATTCATCATTTTCAATATATTTTGAAGAGGAATTTGTCTTTTTAACATATATCTAAATAGCCATTTTCTAATATTAGCTGGATACATCATTTTATAAAATTTATCATTGACATCAATTTTATCTATCCCTTTCATTATTTCATTTATAAATCCTACTCTTACAGGTGTCATATAATTTGTAGTTGAATTAGTTATTATATAAATAGCATTAATAGGTGTATGACTTTTTAATATCTTTAATCTTTTTTTAATTACATCCGGTAAATTCACCCACTTACCATTTATTTTTATGTTGTTACAATTTTTATCAATATTCTCCCACATTAACTCACATATTTTTCTTCTTTCTATACCATAACAAAGTAAAAACAAAAAAACCAATACATCTCTCGTACCATTTTTTCGGTCTTCTAAATAATGTATTATATTTTTAATTTTATCAGCATCTGTTTCCTCTAAACATTTATTTTTTTCAATTAACTGTTCCTTACAAAACTCTATTACTGTATTACTACTCACATTAAAATTAGTATTATCTGTCATGTTATTAAAAAAATCCTTTACATAAAAGAATTTATTCTTTATAGAATTATTTGATTTGATTTTACAATCATTTTTTAAATACCCAATAAAATCATGCAATCCTATTTCGTTATAACAACTATATGTTTCGTCTCTTTTACTATGCCCAATACATATATAATAATTAAAAAAGCTTTTTAAAGCATTATTATATTGATACCAATTTTTCTCTTTTTTATGATACATAAGATTTTTATATGTAATAATATCTTTAAAATAATATGTTGTTTTATTGATTGATAAATTTTCATAAGAAAAATATTTTAAATATTCTAAACCAATTTTACTACCAAATAAAATATTAAAAATTATTTTTCCTGATGCAAACTCTGTATCTCTTGTTTCAACATCATTATTTATAAGAGATATCCCCTCTTTACTGAATAAAATAATCCATTCTGTTTTATCCATAGTGTCATGGTATATATCCTCTACGGCTTGCATAATATTTTTATTACAATAATAAATTATCGATATATTTTCTATTATATATTTATATTTTTTATATTCTATGTACTTTTTAAATAAATTTATATTATGAAACCCAAAA
>ERZ773235.2532-NODE-2532-length-15089-cov-4.133231_pt1 | contig 15089 bp, 16 predicted proteins | sample MGYA00580522_ERZ773235 | MGnify/ENA primary metagenome ERZ773235 (study PRJEB29015, sample SAMEA2737797) | human gut metagenome | biome: human gut; feature: human-associated habitat; material: faeces | place: China | collected 2012 ...
GCGGATATGTTAACGTACCGGACAAAAAAAGCTTGCCTTTGCCGCTTCCAAAATACGGAATGGTGATTGAAACAGTTGAGCCAAAAGCATTTGAAAAAGCTATTAATCGCGCTGAAAATATCAGATTAACGGTTGACCACGGTTCAAACACTTATGCTAGTACAGCAGATGGAACACTTAAATTATTTGAAGATGGTATAGGATTGTATACAGATGCAATTATTTCTGATTCAGAATTAATTAATGCTGCAAAACAAAAGAAAATAGTCGGATGGAGTTTTGGATTTGTTCCGATTGCTCAAAAAATTGAAGATCAAAAGGACAGTCCATATCCCTTGCGGCGCATTCTTGATATGGAGCTCGAGCATGTTTCGTTGATTATCAAACAAGAACCGATGTACAAGGCAACATCGTGGGAAATCAGAGATGGATGCACAGCCGAAGAATCAACAGATATATATAATAAATACGAAAAAAGGATAGCCGAAATAAAAAATGCCGAATATCAATATCGTGTAGATCAATTAATAAAATAAAATAAAAAAGTGGGGTGGCTTAAAACCACCTCACAAAAACATGTTTGTTAATTGCGGAACTTTTGCAAATTTCACCTTGCTTATATTATATCATAAGTGAGAGGAAAATGCAAATGACCAATGAAGAAATGGCTGTTATGATTAACAACGGTCAAACAGAATTAATCCCTGCACTGTGGGAGCGGGTGCGAAAACTGGTTGGTAAATTCACATACAACTATTATACTAAGCATTATGAATTATGCAAGCGGGCGGGTGTAACTGATGAGGATTTACTGCAAGAAGCATATTTCGGCTTTATAAAAGCGATTCAAGCATATCCGTCCCAAAGTGGTAATATGTTTACGTCATATCTTAATTTCCCGATTCAAAGTTGTTTTGTGGCTATTACAGGACAACGGACATCAAAAAGCAGAAAAGAGCCGCTTAACAATGCGACAAGTCTTAACACATCGGTAAGCGATACTGATGACGGCGTATACTTACAAGATACTTTGCAGGATGAAAATGCACACGTTGATTTTGAACAGATAGAATTAACCGATATGCAGAAGATTGTCCGGGAAGAATTGGCACAGCTTAAAGATGCTAAACAGCAGGACTTTATATCACTTCATTATCTGCATGAACAATCCTATCAAGCTATAGCAAACCAAAGCGGAATATCAAGGGAGCGAGTTCGGCAGATCATCAACGACGGATTAAGAAAATTGCGCAACAGCAAACGGTTGAAAGCTTTAAACGTGGAATTCTGCAATCACGCACAAACCCGCTTCATCAGTCAATTAGAATATAATCCGCAATACTTTGATTTAATCAACGATATTCATGCCCGGCAGAAGCGAGAATATATTAGCTATGGCAAGCAGCGAGCCTTAATCTATCAATTAACAACGGATATGTTAAAAATGGCTACATAATCATTTGTACGCCCATTATATGACCGTATAAGCGGGCTGTAATCATTCAGCTTGCAAATTCCATTATAAAAAACATCACTTGTTTAAATAGCAATTTTAAAGGCGTGACAGCGTGCAAAATTAACCCCTTTCGTGTAAAATCGGGGGATACCACAATATGGAATTTAAAGAAAGCTGTTGTAGAAAAGATGATTGAGAAAGGCGAAATGCGGTACAACGGATTGCTTGTAAGCACCAAAACAGCTTATGAGACGTGGGGAATTGATATTGACGATTTAGAGCATCGCTATAATAAATTGAAAGAGCTGGGGTAAAATTAAAATAGGGACTAGCTTGTGAAATGACAATTTTAATTATAACATTATTTTCATGCTGTCCGCATTGCTCGGCGCAAAATTGCGCTGAGACCATTTGAAACGGTGCCATCACTCAGCCGAAAAAAGGGCTCAATTCTATTGAGGGCATTACTAATAGTAAGGTCCTTATATGTGGTCGGAACTTTATCCACCAAGGGTACGTACTTTATACGCCCCCTTTGCATGTGGTGTCTACTTTATGGATGTTATAAAGGGTACGATTTGAAATCCGAGCCTAAGCAGTAATTAGCCTCAATGAATATGTAACATTGTCAGTGTGTTTGTACGGCTCTGTACGTGGCTTTTGTCCGTGGCATAGAATTATATTACATCCCGCTTGACAGCCTTAAAAATAGCTTGTATAATGTCAAATAAGGTGCTACATAAAAACGGTATAGGCGGTCAACTCTTGCCCCTGTTAAGGGGGTGATGCTAATGGAGAGTTTTATCTACTTAATCATTATATTGATTCTGATAGAAAGAATTTTACATACTGGCAACAAAAAGAAGTAACCGCCCATCCCTGCAAAAGATAGCGGTTACTCTTTAATCATTATCTATAGGGGCTGACCGTCTTTATCGGTAGCACCTTTTCTATTTTCATTATAACAACGTAATATAATTTTGTCAACCCGCTTTCCGTGAAGATAAGCGGGGATTTTTTTATTAATACGTATTTTTATTATCTTCAATGTACTTGATCAAATCGTCTTTGGTTACTCGCCATTCTTTTCCAACTTTAAATGCCGGGAATGTCCCTGATTTTGAACGCTTAACCAGATTGTCATAAGTCTTGCTAAGTATTTTCGCAGCAAATGGCAAATCCATGATAATCGGCACTTGCTCCCATGATGTAATCAATGAACATTTGTTATTTTGCATCATTTTCATTCATTATCATCTCCGTTATCACGCTGCACGGTTTCATCTATTGCCCTGTTTATAAATCCGTTTAAACTTTCGCCCTTGCTTTCTGCATGGGCTTTTATTTCGTCTTTACGACCTTTTTTAACCACTAAACTAATTCGCTCGCAGTTTTCGGACTGCCATTTGTTTTTATAATCTGTTTTTCCAGCCATATTATTTCTCCTTTTGTGGGGTTTCATTTCAAATGTTACCCTTTTTTATACTTATATTATAGCACAAACGCAAATCTTGCACAAGATACATAATGCATAAATTATCGTGTTCAAGATTGTGCAAATCATCAATTGATTTTATCGTGTACAAGATGTATAATAATATCAGAGGTTAAGGCAGAGGGCGGAAAGGAGCCGCCGATGAAATTCAAAGAATATATCAAGCTAACAGACAAACAAAAGCGGGCAATCTTTGAAGCATATAAAAAGTGGCTATCTACTCGCAATAGATAACCACCAAACAGCAAGACCGAGATAAACCGATAAATCAGCCTTTTGCCTGACCTCATTATATCATGAAAAAATAAAAATGTAAAGGAGATGTTTTTATTATGGAATTTGCAAAAATATTAATATCCACGTTGTTGCAAAATTTGCCCGATGGAATCAACCCAAAAGATTTAGATTTTAAATTTCATGAAAGCCTAGATAATAGCAACTCTTATTTGATGATAGGCTTTAAAAATCGAGAGGAATTATAATATGAACGGATCAAAATTTAGAGAATCTGATCACGCGGTAAATACAATTAGCGTCACGCCGGAGCAATTAGCTTCCCTGCTGTTAATCAACATTGCAATCACCGATTTGCTGGAACAAGGAGCAAAAGCTGACATTGTGGAAGAATTGGAAATGCTCCAGCCGGATTTACAAAATATCGTTGCTCAAATATAAAATATAAGGAGATTGATGACTATGGAAATTACAAACGCACAAAAGCGGGCACTTGAAACATTTGAGGATATTCAACCAATGATTTATTATCTGGATAGGTTAATCCAGTCTTTTCATGATAATTATTTCGATAAAAGTGAAAGCACAATGGAAAATGATGAAAAGGCGCAATTCGTCTTTGTTAACTCTTATGATTCAATGTCAGCCATGATGTTTGCAATTAATGACTTGGCTTACCGGATAAGATTAGAATGTGAATTGATGAACGGAGAGGACAGCAGCATCACCAGAGCATTTAAACGCAATTACGGAAAATATTTCAAGGAACAACGGGCACAGGCAATGGCGTGAAAATTACATACATCACGATTGAAAAAGCATCCCGAGATTTCGGAGCCCCTAAAAATGTGCTACTTCAATCAAAATATAATCAAGGGTATTCGTTCCGGGATATCCGTTTATATTTTTGGCTCTGTTCGTAATAATGGTTGATTTTGTTTTGTTTTCTGCTATTATATACTTAATATATAAATGCTTTTAGGAGGTGTCAATATGCCGACTGTTAGTACGGTTTTAAGTGATTATTATAGCCTTTCAACCATTGAACAGAACGAAATAAAATCAAAACTCATTAACCCAGGTTTTTCTGGTGGTCTTGCTATCAATAAGTTTATTGAAGAAAAGCGTTTCTCCGATGGAAGAGTTTGCCCGTTGTGTGGCAGTATTCACATTGCGAGAAATGGTCACAGAAAAGATGGTACACAACGATATATATGATGCGTTTTAATGGTGTTTCAAGTAAACATCTTAACAATTATCTTCTTTGGAGTAACTTCGTTAATTATTCCAAAGACGAATATAGCGAAAAGAAGAAACTATTACTTTACTTTGTGCTTTCAACATTTCTTATTAGCCACAGTAAAGAAATCAGCAATAAACCAGCACTACCTGTTTTAGCATAAACTCGTAGACAAATTAGAATTTGCGGGATGTTAATTTGCATTGCTTGTGGCAACGCCCTATTACAAGTACGATAGAGATACCAAAATAAAGGAGCGAAAGTTTATGTTAAACGAAAACATCAAAAACCTAAGAAAATCAAAAGGTATCTCACAAGAAGAACTTGCAATTAAACTTAATGTTGTAAGGCAGACTATATCCAAGTGGGAAAACGGACTATCTGTTCCCGATTCCGAAATGCTGATAGCTTTAGCTGAGGAATTTGATACTTCGGTGAGTGTATTACTCGGTGAAACTGTCAAAGAAAACCTTCCTGACGACTTGGCAACTATTTCACAAAAACTAGAGGCTATCAATTTGCAATTTGCAAAGAAAAGAGAAAAAAGAATAAAAATTGTTCGTTGGTTGCTTTTGATCTTTTGTGCTATTATCATTTTAGTCTTTATTGAATTTGCAGCTATGCAAAGTTCATATTTAAATTGGGATTATAATAATCCTGATTTGGCAGTTGCAGGAACAATTTTGCATGGAGTTGAGTTTTTGTTTGTAAGAATTGCACCGCTTATTTTTATTATGTCAGTTGTAGGTATTATTCTTACCTATAAAAAAAGATAAATTCCAGTTTGTAAAGGAGATTTCGGTCTCCTTTACAATTTTGTTCAAATATCAACCGTTATTACGAATAGAGCCTTATTTTTATCCATGTAATATAACTGTGTAAAATTGAGCCGCGAAATTCATCTCTCATCCCACTTTTGATGGCAGTAATTTACTCGATCTTTGGGCTGAAATTTTGGTGTTTATTTGGTGTTTATTTGGTGTTTATTTGGTGTTTATTTTGTCAAAATGATAGAAAACGAGAGAATATGAGAAGTTAATCATGATCCGCTCAAACTGCGTATATACGCGCTTTTGGAGCATAATAGAAAAAACGAGGAAATGAAATAATTTGCTCTACGAACCAAAAGGTCGGGGGTTCGAATCCCTTCTGGCGTACCAAAAAAGAAATACCGTCAAATGCGTTGTTTAGCGTGTTCGTCGATATTTTTTATTCGTTTTTATATTTGATTAAGCACCTAAATAAACCATAACAAATCAGGGTAAACATAAATTATGCAAGTAAAATGCTAGTAAAAAAATATTGATGTATTATCCTCATATTTCCTTGTTTTTGTTAGAAGATAAATATTCATTGAGTTTGTTCATGCTTTTCGCTTTGAATTGGTTGTCTAAATGAGTATAAATTGATAAGGTGGTCTTTATATCAGAATGCCCTATGTTCTTTGGCGGTTAAAATATCTACTACGGCAAAATATAGCATTGTAGCAAATGTATGTCTAAGTCGTGTAGATGTTTTTTTATGTCTAATTGCACTATTCAGCAGATTTTTGAAACAAAAAGCTGAATAGTGCTTTTTTTATTCACAATCATCTGATATAATGAAATTATAAAAATGATGATTGAGGGATAGCAATGCACCCATATACGGGAGAGTATACCGAGCAGAAAAAAAGTGATAAGTCTGATTTCACATACTACACCTTCACACCGCGTCCCCTAAGTGGTGCTACGCTTTTTGAATTTGATGATGAACTTGTTCTCCTTTTGGCGGAAGCGCATCACAATTTGGGACTGTTAGAAGGGTTGATTCAATATGCGCCTAACAAAAACTCTTTCTGCGAACTGATGCTTTTGAAGGAATGCACCTACTCTTTGATGATAGATTATAATAATCCTAACTTTAAAGATGTTTTAATCATAAGAGGTACTGGAAAAGGCGATATGATGCTTGTTAGCAATTTAGTATCGGCTTATGAAGAAATAAACGACATGCAGTTCGCGGCCCAAGATTACAGTAAACTATGTAGCGTTGCTTTATATGGCAACAAAGCTGAACGGAAAATTGGCATCCGTGATACGCAAACGTTCTTACAACGTGCGATATCAAACTTGAAAACCTATAATCCGACAGCTCCTGAATCAGTCTTGCCATCATTGGCTGATATATCGGCATACCTATATAATTGCGAGGATGATCCGCTGGTTCAAGCTGCACTTGTGCATTACCAATTCGAAATGATACACCCATTCGAGAAGTATAATGGAATTGTCGGACGTATCCTGCCATTCATGGTTCTTCAAAAGAATACCGGCAAAACATTATCCGCGCTGTGTCTGTCTGAATCTCTGTATTATAATAAAAACGAGTATTTTGACACACTTCGTGCAACGCAGTACAGCGGTGGATATATCCGATGGATTAAGTTCTTTGTTCGAATTATCAATGAGGCGGCACGAAAGAGCATTATGGCTTTGCAAAAATATGAGGCAACGATCAAGTTGGATGAGGAAAAAATAAAAACGGAAATTCTGCAAACGAGAAGCACTGATAGTGTGTATGAGCTCCTCAAGCTTTTTCCTATTTCCAGCATACCGTTTGCGGCAGCATACTTGAAAATGTCTTATAATTCTGTCGCCAAAGTCTTTGATGTACTACAAAAAAACAAACTTATTGCACAAGAATCCACTGGCACAAGAAATCGGATATGGAAATACTCTGACTTGAGTTCATGTCTTGATTAGTAAAATCATTGGTTTAGTATTGTTTAGTTTGTTCGAGTTCAGCTGAGCCTAAAATGCACTCAAGTAAAATAAGGAGGCACTCATATATGCAGAATCATCAGGCTTCCGAACAGATGCTGGGGTATTTGTATCAGGTGCGTTATGCGTTGGCGTTGTTGCTAAAAAATGACAATTCCGAATGCCAAATAAGTATTGAAAGATTTGATGATGTCGCTTTCAGTAAGGATGACGTTCCGATACAACTTATTCAGCTAAAGCATCATGTTCAACACCAAGGCGATCTCACAGATGCTAGCACTGATTTGTGGAGAACCCTCAAAGTTTGGTTAGACACTCTCACTGAAACTCCAGATATTCTAAATGGTACGAACTTTTTAATTATTACCACGGCTATCGCCCCCATTGATTCAGCAGCGTTTTTACTTAAGGAAGATGACCATCGCGATCCAGATGCCGCGTATGAAAAACTAAAATCCGTCTGTTCCAGTTCTACAAATCAATCGCACCAAGCGTATTATGCAGCCTTTAGAGATGCCGACGAAGACACAGTCAAGCAGCTAATAAGTCAAATTATTGTTATCGATTGTGCTAGCAATGTATTTGATGTTGAAAAGGATATTCTAAAGCATATTCGGTACAGCTGCATTCCCAAACACCAGAAGATGATATACGAGCGACTTGAGGGCTGGTGGTTTAAAAAGTCAATTGATGCACTCTGCTCCGAAACGCCTGTATTTGTAAATCAAAATCAAGTACGATCTTTTATTGTCTCTGTAAGTCAGGAATATGCAGATGATAATCTACCCATAGATATTTTGGATGTTGATGACTTGAAAGAAGGCGATTTCAGTGATAATGAAAAGATTTTTCATGAGCAATTAAAGCTCATTTGTCTTAGCAATCGACGTATGCAACTAGCCTTGCGCGATTATTACCGCGCTTTTAAACAGCGAGCAAGTTGGGTTCGAAATGATCTTTTGTACGTCAATGAGTTGGGACAGTATGAGCAGCGATTAATTGACGAATGGGAACACGCGTTTGCAACGATGGAAGAGACTTTTTTAGAAACAGATAACGTTGCCGAAGATGAAAAGGCTGAAAAAGGTCGGCTACTCTTTTCCGATATGGAAAAAAGAGATATTCGTATCCGTCCAAAATGTCAAGAGGCATTCATTATGCGTGGAAGCTATCACATCCTAGCAAATCAGTTAAAGATTGGCTGGCATGTTGATTTTTTCGACCGTCTGAAGCAGTTACTTAACACATAGGAGGCGATGCAGTTGTGAATAGTTGGAACAAACGTACACGCGAAGTCGCTTATCTGCTAAATCCGGCCTTTTGTGGAAGAATGTTATATTCAGTAATAAATACTTACAGTATAAAGACACGACGAGCTTTCCCATTTCCATTAGTCTACTTAGTCCTTCCGTTAGTGTTACATAAAGAAACGAGAGCAAATATCAACAGCCGCACACAATTACACCTATGGGTTCAGCAGTATCCTCAGTTACTAATAGATTTCCCGCAAAGAACATCAGAACTGATTCCAATAACTAATGAGGCTATAGAGCTACTTCTTCAAACCGGGAAACTCGTTCTAACTACTAACGCGGAATTAGAAGTGTCACCGACTTCACGTAGTATGAGCAAAACAAAATACGCTGATGCTGAAATAGCAGAGTGCCTTTTAAAATGCGAGCATATTGCTAGATGGTTTGCATCTGCGGGAAAAGTCGAAAACGTTTATATAGAGTTAGGGGTGAGACCATGATGCAAATACGAGAACTTGTGCTATATGGACACAATGGAAAAGTGCGGCATCTACCCTTCGCGTTGGGTAAAGTCAACATTATTACTGGACGATCAAAGTCTGGAAAGTCCGCAATAGGAGATATTATTGACTATTGTATGGGTGGAGAATCCTGCAATATTGCAGATGGAATAGTTCGTGATAATGTGGCATGGTATGGCTTACTCCTTCAGTTTGATAACGAGCGAATATTTGTAGCACGCAAAAATCCCGACAAAGGTCAACAGACAACTTCTGCATCCTATATCGAAATTGGTGAAGAAATTGAGGTTCCCGAGGCGTGCGATTTTATCTCTAATACAAATTCGGCAGGAATTGAGAAGACATTAACCCAACGAATTGGAATTTCAGAGAATCTGAACACGCCACCAGAAGGACAAAGCAGATTGCCACTTGCCGCAAATATTCGTCACGCTTTGTATTATTGCTTTCAGAGTCAAGACGAAATTGCCGCAAAGAATTTCTTGTTTCACCGTCAATCTGATGACTTTGTGACGCAAGCCATTAAGGATACCATTCCATACTTCTTAGGTGCAATCAATGAAGAATCATTGGCATTAGAAAATGAGCGAGCTCTACTCAAACGCAGATTAACTATCGAACGACGTAGACTTGAGGACAATCGTCATTTAATGGGTGGCGGTTTTGAGCGGGCTGTTAAGTTGATTGGAGAGGCCAGACAGGTTGGTCTAATTGATTCATCAACACAGATCAATTATCAAAATTATCATGAGATTTTTTCGCTTCTTCAAAATGCCCTAAACTGGTCTCCGCAAATAGTGAATTCAGGAAGCGGAATGGATCGGTTGACTTTTTTGCAAAGTAAACTTCAAGAAGTTCAAAATGAATACGATGAAATTGGAGCAAGCATCGACAATGCTCGCAGATTTGTCGGAGAAGCCTCCGGATATTCGAGTGAAGCTCAGCATCAAAAAATGCGTCTCGAGTCGATAGGCCTTTTTGAACATATTAATTTTGATCCAGGGAAATGCCCTCTGTGCTCCGGAACACTTGAAAATCCTCTACCTAGCGCGGAAATGATACGCGCCTCAATCGCTAACCTCGACAAGTCAATCGCAAATGTTACCCGAGAGCAGCCAAAACTTCGGGCGTTTATTTCAGCCTTAGAGCAGGATCGGCAAAAAAAAGCAAGAGGAACTAAGAGCCCTTGAAGCAGAGATTGACGGAATTTACCAACAAGAAGATGAAAGGGCCCGTCTGAGGGATTTGAATGCCAGAAAAGGTAAAGTTGTTGGTCGGATAAGCCTCTGGGTGGAAAGCGTACAGAATGATACTGATTCTGAAAAGCAGGAACAAGCTATCCAAGAAATAGAAAAACGTATACAAGAGATTGATTTGGTTCTTGATAAAGACTCTGTAGATGGACGCAAGCAGTCTGCGCTTTCTAGAATACAGGAAGATATGACAAAGTGGGCAAGGGAATTGCAGCTTGAGCATTGCGATAATCCTTACAGACTTGATATGAATAAGGTTACCGTTATAGTAGATAAGCCAGAACGTCCCGTTCCTCTTAAGCAGTTAGGAAGCGGATCAAACTGGGTAGGCGTTCACCTTATTGCTTACTTTGCATTACAGCACTTTTTTATTGGTGCAAAGCGCCCAGTCCCAAGATTTATGTTTCTCGATCAGCCCTCTCAGGTCTACTTTCCTTCTGAGCTTGACGAAAAGAAAACCGATTGGAACGCAGTTAATAAAATGTATCAGTTTGTTATTGATCGGACAAATGAACTGCAAGGTCAATTACAGGTCATTATTGTAGATCATGCAGACCTTGAAAATGATTCTTTCAGGGAATATATTCGTGAAAATTGGTGGTCAGATGACAAGAATTTGGTGCCAATTGACTGGTATATAACTGAGTAAAAACAGAAATCCCAAACCATCAGTTGTATTTGGTGGCTTGGGATTTCTGCTTTTGCAGAAATATATTTTTGTCGTGTGCTTGACATACGGGTGCCGCAAGTTATGAGCAGTAATTGTTTCTATTATTGGCACACCATTTGGATTAAATTTACTTGTTGGCGTATTTCCAATAAAGTCCTTAAAATCTCCATATTTCAAATATAAATCCATCATATAACTTTCCCACATTCTTTTCCATGCGGAATCACTCATTAATGTTCCCTTGGCAGATGGACAAACTAGAAGATTAGTTTTAGAAATTTTTTTAAATAATCTGCTAATTTTTTCGGTATATTAACATATTTGATGCCAGACTTTGTTTTGGTTGTATTTTTTACTGACGATTTTCCATTAATCATTTCGACCGATTTGTTTACGTTTATATACTACAATATCTATTACCAATTTTATGTTCTTTTTCATGAACTCAACCCTCGTATGCTAAATTATAGCATACGAGGGCTGTTTTTTAAGGTAAAATATTATATTTACTTAACACTATTTGACACTTAATCCAACACTCCTACGTCGCAAATAAAAAACAGTTTCTATTAATGGAAATAAATAAACGTTTAATATGCACAATGTTAATAAAAAAACTAATTATTTTTGGCAAAATATTGCATTGACTAATAAAGTATTATTTTATATAATGGAAACAGTTACCAAATCATAAATTATTTATGGAGGCAATAAAAATGGAAAACAAATTAAAAATCGGGGTATTTGGCGGTTATCGGGGCAAGACAATGATTAATGTGCTGTTGCATCATGAAGACGCCTGTCTGGTGGCAGTATGTGACAAGTATAAACCTATTCTAGAAGATGTAAAAAAAACTGCTACCGAAGTAGGAATAGAAGTGGCATGTTATGAGAGCTTTGACGATTTTATCAAACATGACATGGATGCTGTAGTACTAGCTAATTATGCGAATGAGCATGCTGTTTATGCAGTTAAGTGCTTGAATGCTGGCAAACATGTGCTCAGCGAAGTGTTACCTTGCGAAACTATGGCACAGGCTGTAGAATTGATTGAAACGGTGGAAAAAACCGGATTGATATATGCATATGCGGAGAATTACTGTTATATGAACCACACTTTTGAGATGTGGCGTCGTTACCAATCTGGAGAAGTTGGCGAAATTATGTACGGAGAAGGTGAATACATACATGATTGCGGCTCTATTTGGCCTCAAATTACTTATGGCGAGCGGAATCATTGGCGAAATAGAATGCATTCTAACTTCTACTGTACACACAGCATAGGGCCTCTGCTGACTATCTCTGGTAAGCGACCCGTTAGGGTCGTGGGATTTGAGACTGTTCCGGCGGATCACATGCTGGAAGTAGGCTACTGGTCATGTGCTGGTCTAGAGCTCATTACGTTAGAAAACGGTGCTATACTCAAGAGTGTTCATGGTGGCCTTAAACGAGAACCTAGCAGTGTCAACTATGAAGTCTACGGGCAAAAGGGTATGATGGAGACAGGACGTCTGGAACCTCTAAACAAACTGAATGTCTACAAAGAGGGCAGTCGCCGCTGTGTGGGAGACTGGGAAAAATACGATCCGGATCACTTTATTGCCAAGGATGAAGCAGATAACATTGGAGGTCATGAGGGCAGCGATTTTTATGCGACTCACCTTTTCATTGAGAAGATTCTTGGGCGTCCCGACGGCAAATGGAGTATTGATGTCTATCAAGCGGTAGATATGGGCATTTGCGGTATTTTAGCATATCGCTCGGTACTGAATGGAAATGTGCCTATAGATGTTCCTAATTTACGAAATTCAGAGGAACGTGATATGTGGCGCAATGATAACGCTTGCACAAGTCCGGAGGTGGCCGGTGATCAGCTATTACCTCGTTCTTCCTATGGCGAACCGGATATTCCAAATGAAGTGTTTGATAATGTACGTCAGATGTGGTTGGATGGTAAAAACGCCTAAGATGCATTTGTTTTGGTCGAGCCGAGGAATACCCTTTCGATGCCATTCTTTCGCTTGATATATGATTTTACTATTTACATTAAAACATGAATATGATATAGTAATTATTAAGTAAGCATTTAATATGAAAATGATTTTAGAGGATATCTGTATAGGAGAGTTAGAAATGTCATATAAAAAACGTGGAAGTTCATCTGTTACCATATATGATATTGCGCAGATGGCTCATGTGTCTCCAACAACAGTGTCGAAAGTAATTAATGGGCGTTATGGTGTGTCGGAGAAAACTTATAAGAAAGTACAGGAGATCGTAACGGCGAGTGGTTTTATGCCCAAAATCAGCGTTAATAATACAAATTATATTGCTATTGTTTACAGCAATCAGAAGAGCGATATGTTCGAGAGCCCTTTTACGCATAAAATTCTCAAAGGTGCTGATAATGCAATTCACAGCAGTGATTATTATATGACATTAATACCACTGAAGTCATTGCCGGAGACGCGCGAAGAATTTACCGTGTTTTGCCATCGTCAAGGTATCGCCGGTTGTATCTTTGTGAACATCATGCCGGGGGAGGAAAGCCGCAAGGTAGTGCAAATATCCGGCGTGATTCCTTTTGTAATCATTAATGCTCGTTGCCCGGACGCCCCTAATATGTTTTCTGTGATATCCAATGACTATTTCGGTGCCTATCGTGCTGTTTCGTATATGATTGAATGCGGTCATAGGAGAATCGCTATGGCTACAATTCCTGGCAGTTTGCACGAAGCTCATGAAATGCGACAGGATGCTTATCAAATGGCATTGAAAAGCTACGGTATTGTAAATCCGGATTCTTATATATTTAATGCAGCTAGTTTGAGTTATGAGGATTTTGAGAAGATCGAGAAAAATTGGGAGCAGAATGGGATTGTACCGACGGCTATTTTTTGTTTGGATGATGGCTTTGCAATGACACTTATACGCTATCTGCAGCATATGGGAAAACGAGTGCCGGAAGACATTTCATTAATCGGATTTGATGATTATGATTATGATACGATTATTATGCCAAATTTGACTACGGTGCGTCAGAAGCTTTTTGAAAAAGGACAACGCGCTGTAGAGATAATTATTGAAGTTCTGGCTGGTCGTTTACAGTGCACTGAGGATACCCGCAACCAGGTGTTTGAAACGGAATTGGTGATTCGAGATTCTGTACGGCGATTATAAGTTTCAAATCGTAAAAGAGATAGCACTTTTCATACAAATCATGGAAACAGTTTCTATAGTTACAAAAATATACCTGAAAATTAGTATTAATATAAAATAAAATTCCTAATCATATCTAAAATAGATTGCGTTTTTTTGAAAGTTAAAAAACAGTTGCCAAAAATGGCTACGAAATGCAGAAATGAAAGGAGCAGGCAAAAAATGGGAATAACAATCCGTAAAATGCTCGCACTGTGTATGGTAGCGGTTCTTCTGATGATACAGGTGACATTGTGCGTGTATGCAAAGCCATCGGCGGAAGAGGTGTCTGATTCCTATCTTTCGGAAACTTTGTCAGATTGGAACCCAGACCGATACACAACTTATGTGGCACAGTATGCGGACAAATCATCACCGGTGGATACGATTGACCTTGATATCGAGACAGCCGCCTGCTCGGATATGGTGCAGTCAGGCAAAGTCATAACTGTGAGTGGTAAAGGAAGTGCAAAATGGCGTTTTACCGCGAAAGAAGCAGGCTTGTACAAATTGCGGTTTACGTATCGATATTTGAATGACAGTAGCGTGAACGACGCTACACTGGGAATGCAACTTAATGGGCAGTATCCCTTTGGCGATGCCGGATCGACGGAGTTACACCGTCTTTGGAAGGATCAGGCGACAGATCATTTGCAGGATTCACGAGGCAATGACATTAAAATGACGCAAGTTCAGGCACTCGAGAGCATAACAGCGGATGTGTTGGATGCAAGTGGACGGACGCGATGCTGTCAATTTTATCTGGAGCAGGGACAAAACACACTGATTCTGTTTTTTGATGATGAACCTCTATTGTTAGAGGGGGTAACTTTTTATAACGACAAGGTACTCACTTATGAAGAATATTTGAATGGTCGCACGCCAACTGCAGGTTCGGAGGCGTACATAGGGTATATTCAAGCAGAAGAAATGTATCGCAAAAGCGATTCGGTATTGGCTGCGGCGAGAGATCGTACTGGTCCCGCTACAATGCCTAGTGATCCAGT
>ERZ773235.2534-NODE-2534-length-15080-cov-4.096639_pt1 | contig 15080 bp, 17 predicted proteins | sample MGYA00580522_ERZ773235 | MGnify/ENA primary metagenome ERZ773235 (study PRJEB29015, sample SAMEA2737797) | human gut metagenome | biome: human gut; feature: human-associated habitat; material: faeces | place: China | collected 2012 ...
CATTTGTTGCTTGATATATGTACCCTCTTTCTTTTAATATATCAAATGCTTTTTTCATATTCTTTTCCTCCTTCAAAAAAAAACGAACTATTCCAATCCAATATAAGGACGAAATAGTTCGCGGTACCACCTTAATTCATAGTGATTTCACTATGCACTCAAAATTATAACGGATTATCACCGATTGAACTAAAAAAATTGTAATTCATTTTTATAATCGTACTAATTTTCACCACACATTAGTTCTCTAAAAACAAATTATAAAAACTACTATATATTTTTTTTACATTCAATAAATCTACACATGTATATTATATCACATTTTTTCTTTTTTGTGTTAATTTTTATCATTTTTTTATTAAAAGTTTCATGTAATTCTTTTTTCCTCGTCTCAATATCATTTCATTATCAACTACATCTAATTCTGTAATAATTTTAGGATTATCTTTTACTCTTTTTTCGTTTAAGTAAATTCCTCCTTGTTCTAATAATCTTCTCACTTCACTTTTTGATTTAGCCATTTCAATTTTTACCATTAAATCTGCCAAATCAATTCCTGGTTTTATTTCATTAAAATCAATAGTGTAATGTGGCATTTCTTTTGATGTTCCTTTACCATAAAAAATTTCTTCACTAGCTTTTTTAACTTTCAATGCTTCCTCTTCACCGTGTACTAACTTTGTAACTTCAAATGCCATTATTTTTTTAGCGTTTCTTATGTCTTCTTTACACATTCTTTTAATATCTTCTATTTCATAATCACTAAAAAACGATAATAGTCTTTCTACATCTTCATCAAACGAATTCATAAACATCTGATAAAAGTCATAAACAGTTGTTTTTTCTCTAGATACCCATAATGTTCCTGATGCTGTTTTTCCCATCTTTTCCCCATCTGCTTTTACTAATAATGGACAAGTTACTGTTTGAAGTGCTCTGTCTTCTTTTTCATTCATAAAATCCATTTTTCTTGCTAATTCCACACCAGCAATCATATTTGCCCATTGATCTGATCCTCCAACTTCTAACGTGCAACCGTATTTTTCATTTAAATATACAAAATCATAAGCTTGCATTAACATATAACCCATTTCTAGAAATGTTAATCCACCTTGTTCTAGTCTATTTTTATAACAATCTGTGGCTAACATCTTATTTACGTTAAAATGGACTCCAATATTTCTCATAAAGTCAATATATGATTCTGGATTAATCCATTCTGCGTTATCTAAAATCAATGCTGGATTATCTCCATCAACCTCTACAAATCTTTTCACGAGTTCTTTTACTTCGGCTTTATTATGTGCAACTTGTTCTTTTGTTAACATTTTTCTCATATCTTTTTTTCCTGTTGGATCACCAATCAATGCTGTTGCTCCTCCAATAACTATTATTGGATGATGTCCCATTTTTTGCAATCTTCTCACCATTGTTAAGGCAAAAAAGTGCCCAATGTGTAAACTATCTGCTGTTGGATCTATACCTAAATAAAATGTCTTAGGTTCTCCATCATTTAACATTTCTTTTATTTTTTCTTCATTTGTTGCTTGATATATGTACCCTCTTTCTTTTAATATATCAAATGCTTTTTTTAAATCAGTATTCATATTAATTAATCCCCCTTCAAATTGAATGGTATGTTATCATATTTATATTAGTTTGTCAACTGTTTTGATTATATTTATATGTATTTTATTCATTTTATGATTTGATGTCATTTTCAACTATCTTAATTACTGTTTTTGACAAATTATTAAAATCTGTTACATCAGTAGCTAATTTTAGTAATGAATTAGGTGTATATTCATCGTTCACAGCTATTTTATGTATACAATCTATTTCAAACATTTCTATGTCATTACAATCATTTCCAATAATAATAATATCATTATTCTTTAGTTTAAATTTTTTTATATATTCACTTATTGCACTTTTTTTGCTTATGTTTTTTTCATTAATAATAACATAATCTTCGGATTTTTTTACATTAATCTGTTTTGAATATAAATAATCGATAAAGCAATCTTTATATACATTATTTTTAAACTTGATTGCAATTTGTGTCAATTGTTGATGTAAAAATTCATTATAAAAATCAAAATAAGACTTATAATTTTTTACAGTATGTTTCAAAACTATGTCAGAGAAGGATACATAATATTTTGTAGCATTAGGATTATAAATAATATATTCGATTTGATTATAGTCTATTCTTTTTATTACTTTTTTAGTATGCATTAAAAGATTTTTTGAATAAATTATATTTCCTTTATAATCTACTATTTTCGAGCCATTTTCAATAATTAAAATCGAATTTCTTTTTAAATGCCTACCAACAATATCCAAACATCTAATATATCCTCTTCCGGTACAAAAAACTATACGATTGTTGCTATTATTTATTATATCAATAATTTCTTTATTTATTTTTCCATTTTTGTAAATAACACCATCTATGTCAACAAAAAAAGTTTTCATTATCTATTCACCTCAAATATTGTTTTAATATTATTTTTTATACGTGAATAATTTTTTAAGTATTCTATTGAATCATCAAATTTAATTCTATTTGTGATCAAATCATTAACAAATAATTTTTCAGAAGAAAGCAAAGAAATTGCACTTTCAAAATCTTTATATTTATTACAATAAGAATTTATTCCTTTTATCATTCCTTGTTTATAAAGTAATGTTCTTATATCTAATTCTGCCATATAATTGAAATTATAAACACCATAACATAAAATTATGCAATTATTTTTTCCTATTAAAATCGCTTTATTTAATGTATCAGATTGTTGACCCCCTACAGCTTCCAATATTACATCAAAACTTTTTTTATATGAATCAATATTGTTGAAATTTAAAACATTAATGTTTAAATGCTCTAATTTTTCTGGATTTTGTGCAAATAAAACTATATTTATTTTCGGATATAATACCTTTAACACCCTGTAACATAAAATTCCCAACGGTCCATCGCCTATAACTGCTACATCATTAAAAACATTTCTATATTCTTTTATATAGTGTATCCCATGATATGCAACAGCTATATCATCAATAAATATAGCATCATCACTAGAAATGTTAGATGGTAATTTATATACACAATTCTTAGGTAAATATATTAATTCAGAATAACCACCATCTATATTTCTTCCTACAATATCAATTTTTTTATCACAAAGACTAAAACTTTCGCATAAATCTAGGTTATCAAAAATATTAAATGGATTAACCACTATTATATCACCAATTTCAACATTTTTTACATTGTCCCCAACATTTGTAACTTTGCCACTTATTTCATGTCCTAAAACATGAGTCAATAAATAATCTTTATTTGGAGACTGTTTCAAAAATTTATGTAAATCACTTCCACATAATCCTAAAGTTATTGGTTCAATTTCTACTTCATCAAAATTACATTTTCTTCTAATTTTTTTATTAAAATAAAAATCATTTTTTTTAACATAATATATTTCTTTCATATTGTCCATCTCCTGTTTTAGTTATTCTTCTAATATTTTGTTTATATTGCATAAATTACCACCAGTTAATAATACATATTCCTTTAACTTTTTTAATCCTTCACCTGTTTTAATTTGCTTTTTAGATAACTCAAATCCTTCTTTCAAATCATTAACAAGACCAGATAAATATAAGATGTTTGAACAATTAATACATATTATATCTTCATGAGCTGAATTTCCTTCACCTTTTAAAGCTTTTAATATATACTTAATATTTTCTTTTTTATCTTTTCCTTGTCTTATATCCTTAGAAGTGTATTTAGGGAGTTTTAATTCTTTTAATGGATTAAATGTTATTAATTCACCGTTATTAATTCCATCAGTTGTCCCAATTAATCGTGTGTTACCAAAAATCCCCATCTCATCTATAAAATGTATATTATCATCTGTACTAGACACAATCATAGCATTTTTTATTTCAAAATCCTTTAGAACATTTAATGCTAGTTCCACATTTGGATGAGCTAATCCATATAATACAGCATCAGTTTTTATTGGACAAATTAAAGCGGCTAAACCAAAGCTTAAAGCATGTGGTACATAAAAATTTCCTCCATACAATTTATCAAATTTTGGAATTATATCCTCAATTCCAAAAAAAGCAAAACCACACTTTTTTAAAATTGCTATACTTTTATTTAACGAAATATTCTTATTAGCTCCTACCAATTCTATAAAATCTGCTGATCCAGTTATAGAAGATGTTGAAAATGAACCTGGTTTAACTACATGAGCACCCATACTTGCCGCTAAAATTGCGCTAGCTGTTGATATGTTTATAGTTTTAATTCCTTTTTTTCCACTTCCAACTATTGCAACAGTTTTAATATTTTCACCTAAGTCAACTAATTTACGTTTTAATGGATTATAATTATCTTTGCTAAAAGCAACTTTTAATAAAGTTGCAATTTCTTCATGAGTTGGATTTTTAGTCATTAAAGCAGTTAATAATGAACCCAATAAAACATTTCTAACATTTAAATCTTCCATATTTAAAACATCCTCAAAAGCTTTTTTTAATAAATTTAAATCATATTCAGAATTAACATTTAATCTGTACAATAGCTCTTTTATAGAGTTCATTATTTCCACTCCCTGCATATATTTGTTAGTATTTTAGCATAACTCTTTTTTTCATTTTTCCAATCATTACCACCATGAATACATCTTTCACGAATTTCCCTTAGTTCATTTGTTGTATAATATGATACTGCACTCATCATTTGAAATATTGTAGAATCTTCTGGTTTTTTATATTGATCGCTACTATTTACAACTAAATCATAAATTTTATCTGATGGCATATCAACAGTTATTGAAGAATCAGGAATACTTTTGCTCATTTTTGGGTAGCCATTTAAACCTTTGATAATTCTTGAATATAACGCACCAATAGACATATTTAATTTCATTCTATCTACAACTTTTTGAGCTATTTGTACATACAAATGTTCTTCAAGTCCTAACATTACTAATACATTATCATAATTATCAAGTGTTCCTAAACTAATAAAATCTGCCACCATTAATAAAATAGCTTGTTTTACTTTAAAATCAATTCCGTTATATATTTTTTTGCTCTTATACAATTCTGATAAATCTTCTTCTGCAGCCAGAAAATCTTCATCATTTAAACTATTTGATATTAAATAAGCAGTTTTTAATATTTCTAAATGATCTATTTGATTTCTTAAAACACCTTTTTTTGTATCAAAACCTAAATTTTTAATAAAATTCGAATATTTTTCTACTCTCTCTGATAAAATTTCTAAAGACTGATTACGAGCATTATAAGAATCTAGGTCCCCCAAAACAAACTGCACATCAAAACCTGCTTGTTGCAAAAATATTGCCCTTAAAATTTGTGATAAAGTTCCCATATGAGGAGTACCACTTAACCCAATTCCTGTTGTAATTATTTGTCTTTTACCATTTTTTACGCCTTCAACAAAGCCTTCTGCTTTGTAATGGCACAACCATTTTTCTTTCATTATATCTTTGCTTATTGTATTTAAATCAAAATCTATTGGCTTAAAGTCCATTGCATTGTAATTGTATTTTTTGATTGTTTTTTTATAATATTCATCATCAAATTTAATCATATTTTCTCCTACTTTCTTAAAACTTTTTGTTTAGTTTTTATATTCCATTTTTCAAATAAGTTAATTCTTAATAATTCTGAAAGATCCAACATCATATCATAATAATAATCATTAATAAATTCTCGCGATTCCATACTCATTTTTTCAGGGTTATTATTGTGGCGCGATAATATAACCGGCGCTTGCCATGTAAGATAATTAAACAATTTACATATATTATCTGATATAAATGGCATTTTTTGAATTAAAATTTGCTTATATATTTTTGAAAACCATATTTGATTAGCCTTTATTGTAAAGACACTTCTTGGTAATCTATTCCCATTGTTTGAGTGTAAATTATAATTAATGTTATTATCAAAAGGAATGTCAATAAATTCAAATATTTTGGAGCATATTTTTTGTGGATTAGCTATAAAATCCTCGAAAAATAGAACTTGTAAGTTTTCTTTCCCAAATACCTCTAAGTAATCTTTAATTCTTGAATAATAATTTCCACTTTGACAATATTTTGTAGAATATTCATCTTTTAAAACATACTTATTATCATTTAAGTAAAAACTTTTTCTAATCCAATCATCAAACAATTTTCTTGTTGATTTTCCCAAGTTATCCTTAAGAACAGAAAAACAGGTTCCATCAACTAAATTCATTTTAAACTCCGAATATATTCTACTTGCTGGTTCTCTAATTAAAAATATTATTTTTGTTTTTTTACCAAAGTCTTTTTTAATTTGAGTTGCTGAGACACTTCTGCCTAATATTGGGTTTATTTCCATAATAACTTTTTTATCACACGATTTCGGATAATATCTACTTTGGTACCATTCAAATCCTCTTTTCTCCATTAACTCTTTGTTACCATAATATATTGGTTCTTTTATTCCAGATAAATATATATCTGGATGCTGTTTCATAATATCATAAAGCGTCGTTGTCCCACATTTTGCAAAACCGACACATAATACATTAGGTTTCATCTCTGCCTCCTTCTTATATTGTTTCTTATTTTTTACTAAATTCTCTTATTTTTCTTTTTGCTTTTGTTGTTTTTGCTTTATCAATCCATTCTTCTCTTGGACCATATGATAATATATCTGTAATTATTCTTACCCTATCTTTATTATGAAGAACATAGTCTGCATCCACAGCCTTATCATTTACAATAGCTGATACCATTGTATTCCCTATATCTGTATGAATTTTATAAGCAAAATCAATAGGTGTTGATCCCTTCGGAAGTTCAATCACATCACCCTTTGTAGTGTATACATATATTTTATCAGCAAAAAGTTCTGACTTTATTTGTCTTACAAATTCTTGATTATCTCCAAAAACTTTATTTATTTCTACTAACGATTTAAAGAACTGATATTTATTTTTTAAATCATATTGCATTGTATCTCTAGCATTTCCTTTGCTTATATCCCAATATGCAGTAAGTCCAAACGATGCTACTTTATCCATATCAAAAGTTCTTATTTGAGTTTGAACCAATCTATCTTCTGGACCAAATACTGTTGTGTGCAACGATCTATACATATTAGTTTTTGGATTATATATATAATCCTTAAATTTATCATTTATTGGATGATATTGTGAATGAATAATACCAAGTGTTTGATAACAATTAGATACTTCATCAACCATTATTTTTAGTGATAGTAAATCATGAATATCGGATAATTTATGTCCTTCTTCCATTCTTTTATATATACCATATATATTTTTAGTTCTAACTTTTATCTCATTTGGAATATCTTTATTATTCAATATTTCCTTTATAGTTTGTAGCATTTCTTGTAAACAAGAACTACTATCTAATTCAATTTTTGATTTTATATCCTCTATTTTTTTATATTTTTCTGGATATAAATATTGAAGCGAAATATCTTCCAATTCACTTTTTATCCTATATGCTCCGATATAATAAGCAAGTGGAACAAATATTTCCATAGTTTCCATTGAATTTTCCTTTTGCTTAAATTCCGATTTATATTCAAGTGTTCTCATGTTATGAAGTCTATCAGCTAATTTTATGATAATTATTCTTACATCTTCTGTTATACCTGTTATAATCTTTCTGGTATTGGCTAAATTTTGATCCTGTTTTGATGAAAAGTTCATTTTACTAATTTTAGTAACACCGTCAACTAAACTTGCTACATTTACATTGAATTCTTCAATTATTTCACCTTTTGTAATATTTGTATCTTCTAAAGTATCGTGCAAAAGACCAGCGCATATTGTGTCAGTATCTGCATGCATTTCTGCTAAAATATATGCAACATTTAAAGGATGTATTATATATGGTTCTCCACTCTGTCTAAATTGACCTTCATGTAAATCTTTAGCGTAATCATATGCTTTTTTTATTTGATTTATATCTTCTTCATCGTTATTATACTTTTTAATCAAATTAATAAATTTTTCAAAAGTAATTTTTTCCATAAGTATCCCTCCAAACCATAAAATAAAAGCGCCACTAAAGACAAAATTCTTTAATGACGCACTTCTACTAATTTAGAGCATAATAAACACACAGTATTTTTGACTTCTAATTCATGATTTATTTTTTCATCTATCAGTCTTTCCATGTTTATATCTCCCTCTAAATAATTTACAATTGATTTTAGTACTATTTTTAGCCAATGTCAATACATAAGAATGCAAAATTTGGAAAAAATTGGAAAAACTATCAATCAATACTAAAAAAAGCAAAAAATTATTTTGCTTTTACATATTTTTTATCTTCATCATAACTTTGTTCAATTTCCAAGTTCATGATTTGATTTCTTAATTCTTCTAAACTTATTCTTTGTTCAGAAATTGTTGGCTTTTCTAATTTTTTCTCTTCGTTTATATTTTTTTCTTTATTTTCAGTTATAACTTCTTCTTTCGAAACAGTTTCTTCTTTAATTTTGTTTTCTTCTTTTATTACAGTTTCCTTTTTAACATCTTCTTTAATTTCATCTTTTGCTTTTTCTTTTTCATTATCATTACTATAATCATCATAATTATTTAATTCTTTATTTATTCTTTCTATACTTCTTCTTTTTACTCTATTTTTCTTATATAAATAACGCGCACCATATGCCATTAAACCATAAGGAATTGAACTTATCGTTGTAACAATAATACTGTTTAAAAGACCATATACTGAATTTTTAATAATATTTTCTAATAAATAAATTCCTCCAGATATTAAAGTTGTAATTTCAAGATATTTAAAAATAGCCATTCTTACCTTAATCTTTTTTATTTCTTTATTATTACTTTTAATTTTTTCTAATATTTCATCTGCCATATAAAATCCCCCTTTAAATTATTTACGGCATATAGTAGCACAAAAATAATAAAAAGGCAAATTTATATTTTTTTTGAAAAAAATTTCCAAATCTTTTTTATTATATATATTAAATAAATATACATAATAATATTGTAGTCTGCACATAAAGGAGACGAGAAAATGTTTTTTAAAAAATTAAAAAAAACGTCACTTACTCTTCTTCTATCATTATTTATTATACCATTTAACGTCTTTGCCTATTCAAATTATCTAATTCCTGGTGGAGAAAATATTGGTATTCAAATTCAATCAAAAGGTATAATAATTGTTGGAATGTATGAAGTTAACAAAAGTTATCCTGCATATGATGCCGGACTTGAAGTCGGAGATATTATTACTAAGGTTAATAATGAAAAAGTAAATAATATTGATGAATTAGTTAGTAAAATTAATGAATTAAAACCAACAACAATAGAAATAACTTATACAAGAGAAAATAAAGAAAATAAAGCAACTCTAAAAATAACAAAAGAAGAAGACATTTTCAAAACGGGACTTTACGTTAAAGATAGTATTACAGGCATTGGTACTTTAAGTTTTATTGACCCAGAAACTAAAATTTTTGGTGCTTTAGGTCATGAAATAATAGAACAAACAACTGGTAAAATGTTAGAAGTAAAAGATGGTAAAATATTTGACTCTAGTGTTACTAACATCGAAAGAAGTGAGAACGGTAATCCTGGGAGTAAAAACGCTGATTTCAATTTCGATGAAGTAAATGGTAAAATACTTGAAAATACTCAAAGTGGAATATTTGGTAAATACACAAAAGAACTTCCAAATAAGAAAAAATATAAAGTCGCAAAATTCGAAGACATAAAACTTGGTAAAGCTAAAATAATGACCGTTTTAGAAGGAAATAATATCAAAGAATATGATATCAATATTATTGAATTAAATAATAAAAAAGAACAAAAAACAAAAAATATTTTATTTGAAGTAACTGATCAGGAACTATTAAATAAATCTGGAGGAATTGTTCAAGGAATGAGTGGCTCAACTATTATTCAAGGAGAATATATTATCGGAGCTGTAACTCATGTAGTTGTCGATAATCCTAAAAAAGGTTATGGTATATTAATTGTTAATATGTTAGAAGAAGCAGAAAATTAGAAGAGAATTTCTCTTCTTTTTTGATAATAAAAAGTGCTTTAAAAGCACTTAATCTTCTAATTCAAAATCCTTAACTTCTCCATTTTCTAAAACCATTTTATTTACTTGTTCTTCAATGTTTTTTAACTTTTCATCACATTCTTTAACAAGTTTCATAGCCATCATATACTTATTAATTGATTCATCTAAATCAATTTCTCCATTTTCTAATTCATTAATAATTTTTTCTAACTCAGTTATTTTTTCTTCAAATTTTGCTTCTGTTTTAGCCATTGTAATCCTCCTTATCTAAAACTTCTACCATCACATCTCCATCATAAAATTTAATTTTAAGTCTATCCTTTTTATTAAGATTATTCATACTTTTTATAACCTTATCATCCTTATAAGTTAACGTAAATCCCCTTTTCAAAGTGTTCATAGGATTTAACAATTCAAGCTTTTCAATTAAATTATTTAACTCAACTATATTATTTTTATAAAGACTACTTGGATTATTTAAAATAAAATTCTTTTTAATTCTAGTTAATCTATTTTTTTCTTCAGATATTTTATTTTTTAATAAGGTTACTAATTTTTCATTTATTAAATCGATTTTTTGTTTTTTATTATCATACATAAGCATTGGATTTTTTATAACAAAAGAATTTTTTAAACTGTCCATATATAATTTTAAATAATTAACTTTTTTATAAATTGCTTCATTTAATCTTACATTGTATTGTTTAATATTTTGTTTTAATTCAATCATATTTGGTACAGCCATTTCAGCAGCTCCTGTTGGCGTTGGAGCACGAAGATCAGCAACAAAATCAGCTATTGTATAATCAATTTCGTGACCAACAGCACTAATAACAGGAATAGGACATGCAAATATAGTTCTAGCAAGTTCTTCATCATTAAAGGGATTTAAATCCTCAAATGATCCTCCACCACGTCCAACAATCAAAACATCTAAATCATATTTTTCTGCTTGTTTAATTTTTTTTACAACATCTAAACTAGCTAATTCACCTTGAACTAAACAAGGAAAAAGATAAGTGTTGCAAATAGGATATCTTCTTTTGATCGTTGATAATATATCTTTAATTGCAGCTCCTGTTGATGCTGTAACAATACCTATTTTAGTTGGAAATTTAGGGATTTCCTTTTTATATTTTTGATCAAATAATCCTTCACTAGCTAATTTCTTTTTTAATTTTTCAAAAGCAATGTGCAAATTACCAATTCCATCTTCAATTAAATCATTAACATATATTTGATAATTACCTGTTGCCTCATATACACTTATACTTCCAGCTACCATTACTTTCATACCTTCAGTTGGCATAAAATTAAGTTTTTTAGTATAAGTACTAAACATTATAGCATTTATTTTACTGTTTTCATCTTTTATTGAAAAATAAAAATGGCCAGAACTATGAGCTTTAAAATTTGATATTTCTCCCTTTAAAAAAACTTGTTGCAGATTTTTATCACTATCAAATTTATATTTTAAATATCTAGTTAAAGCAGTTACCGTTAAATATTTATCTTCCATTTTATCTACCTACTTATTATGATATATTTTATCCATAACACCATTTATCATTTTACGAACGCTATCATCACTATATATTTTAGCAAGTTCCACAGCTTCATTAATACATACAATATCAGGTGTTTTAGTATATACTAACTCATATATACCCATTTGTAATATTGCTTTATCAGTGTTTCCTAAACGATCAATTGACCAGCCATCTAAATACTTATTAGCAAGTTCATTTATTTCGTTTTGATAAGTTATAACACCATATACTACTTCTTTTACAAATTCGTTATCGATTTCTAAAACTTCTTTTAAAATATCATCAACGTTGTATTCAATTTTATTACTTTTATACATGTTTATTTGGTATAAAATAGTCATTATCTTTTTTCTAAGTTCGCTTCTTGAATTTTCCATTGTATCACCTTTTCTAATTTTATCATAAATTAAAAAAAAACTAAATAAAAAACAATAAACTTTTTTATTGTTTTTTTAAATAGAAATACTATTAATTATTTTTCCTTCAACATCATAAATAGTAAATTTACGATTATCATAGATAGTATAACTTGCTTTTTCTGTACCTCTTGGAAGTGATATCGAACCAGTGTTTATATATACAAATTTTCCTTGTTCATATATATATGGTCTATGTTCATGTCCATAAACTAAAATTCCTTTTAAATTTTTTAAATTCTGACAATTTCTTTCACTATATTTATCGCCATGTGTAATATAGATATTTAAACCATCTACATATAACAAACTTAAATCTCTTAAAAAAGTAAAACTTGATAATTTTATATCTAATTCTGTATCACAATTTCCTTTCATACAAATTAAGTCATCACCAAAACTTTTCAAAAAATCAAAAATATAGTCATTATCGGTATCTGGGTATCTATAATTATAATCGTGATAATATAAATCCCCTAAAACAACTAACTTTTCACATTCAAACTTATCATATTTCTTTTTAATTAGTTTTAAATTAGTTTTAATTCCATGAATGTCTGAAATAAACATTATTTTCATAATTATCCGTAAAAAAATGACACTATACGGTCATTAATTCTTGTTCCTTTTCTTTTTCTTTTTGATCAACTATTTTATTAAATTTATTGATAAGTTCTTGAACTTCATCTTGGCCAGCTTTAATTTCATCTTCTGGAATTTCTAATTTTTTAATATCACTATTTGCATCTTGGCGAATATTTCTTAAAGCAATTTTTGTTTCTTCTGCTACTTGTTTTGCTTGTTTTACATATTCACGTCTTGTTTCTTCTGTTAAAGCTGGAATATTTAAAATAATAGTTTCTCCGTTATTATTAGGTGTTAATCCGATATTTGCTTCAAAAATAGCTTTCTCGATATCATTGATTGTACTTTTATCGAATGGTTTAATACACAATTGTCTTGCTTCTGGAACAGAAATAACAGCAAGTTGAATTAATGGTGTATCAACGCCGTAGTAAGAAACTTGAATATTATCTAAAATGGCTGGATTAGCTCTTCCTGCTCTAATATTTAATAATCTTTTTTCTAAATTTTCAATTGAACTTGTCATACGAAGTTCTGTTTCACTTAAAATGTTGTCCATTTATATCCTCCTTAATTATATGTTAATTATAACATCAACTAATTTAGTTGTAAATCTATTTTCTTAATGTTTTTTTGTAATGTTATCTTCCTTTATAATATAAAGTGGTCTATCTTTTACTTCTAGGTATGTTTTAGATAGGTATTGTCCTATAATTCCAATACAAAATAATTGAATACCACTTACAAAGAAAACAATACATACGAGTGATGGCCATCCTGATACAGGATCTCCATATATTAATGTTTTAATGATTATAATCAAAATCATTAAAAAGGAAATAATACAAAATATCATTCCTATTAGTGCAGATATAACAAGTGGTACCGTTGAAAAAGCTGTTATTCCATCAATAGCATAAATAAAAAGATTCCAAAAAGACCATTTTGTTTTACCAGCAACACGTTTTTTGTTTGGATATGAGAGCCATTTAGTATTAAAACCTACGAAACTAAATAAACCTTTTGAATAACGATTATATTCTTTAATTGATAGAATTGCGTCAACGACTTCTCTTTTCATAAAGCGATAATCTCTTGCTCCGTCAACCATTTCTGTTTTTGACATTTTGTTTATTATCTTATAAAATTTTCTTGCGAAGAAACTTCTAATTAAAGGTTCTCCTTTACGATTAGTTCTTCTTGTTGCAACCATATCATAATCTTCTTTAGTAACATATTCATACATTCTGGGTATTAATTCTGGTGGATCTTGCAAATCGGCATCCATAATAACAACATAATCGCCAGTTGTACTTTTTAATCCTGCATATATTGCCGCTTCTTTTCCAAAATTTCGAGAAAAAGAAACATATTTAACTCTTTTATCCTGTGATGCATAATTTTTTATGACATTGATGGTATTATCATTTGATCCATCATTAATAAATATAAATTCAAAGTTATTTTTATTCATCTTTTGGGCTATTTTTTTTATTTCTTCATAAAAATATGGTAATACTTCTTGTTCATTAAAACAAGGAACAACGATACTGATTAGTTTTTTCATAACTACACCTCTATATTTAGTATATATTTTAAGTATTTTGTTGTCAATAAAAGACAACTTAAAGTTGCCTTATAAAACAATGAAATTGATTTATAGTCAATTTCTGGTGTCTTTTTTATGTAATATTTTTTCTTTTTTTACGAAAGAATTAGTATCATAGTCATATTTGTAACTTTCATTATAAATATCTATAAGATATTTTTCATAATAATCTATTATTTCTTTTGGTATGTTATTGCCATAAAATTTTCTAAAATCTTGTAATGCTAATTCTGCAAAAAAGAATGGTCCGTGATAATCGTTTTTGGAAACAACGTTATTCAAGAATCTTTCACTATATTGCTCATTTAGTTTTTTTCTATTATCTTGTTCATAATCCATTTTAACCGAAAATTCATAATCAATAATAGCATTAAAAAACGCTTCATCAACTGTTTTACCATAATAATAAACATCTACTATATCTCTATCAGTATTAATATGGGATATATAACCTATGCCATCAAAAAAGCATATTCTGCCTTCAAGACTGTATTTAAAATCCATAAGACTCTCTTCTCCCATAACTTTTTTTAAAAAATCTGACATTTTAGCCATAAGTAATTTTGTTTTTTCTTCTTCTTCTGGTGTATGAATATGATTTCTATAATAATTTTCTTTTGATTTATCATTACAATAATAATAACTATCTATTTTAATTCCCATGATTCACTTCCCCCTCTATATAAATTAGTAAATAGCATACATTATAAAAATATATTTGTCAATCATTTTTAATTTAAACTCTTGTTTACTTAAAATTTCTTTATATATCTCTCGTTTCTTCTGTTATAATTCCGTC
>ERZ773235.2539-NODE-2539-length-15044-cov-3.515245_pt1 | contig 15044 bp, 10 predicted proteins | sample MGYA00580522_ERZ773235 | MGnify/ENA primary metagenome ERZ773235 (study PRJEB29015, sample SAMEA2737797) | human gut metagenome | biome: human gut; feature: human-associated habitat; material: faeces | place: China | collected 2012 ...
ATGTCCTGTATTAAAAGTGCCGGCAAAGTAACTTTAAAATTTATTTTATTGGATGCCTCAATAAATCCCTGATTTATCCATCCTATTCTTTTAAGTAAATATCCAACTACAATAACCACAAAAACGGGTACTGTAGCATTTAAGCTATAAATTAAACTGTCCATAATACTATCTGCCATTTTGCAGGATTTCATTCTGCAAGTTAGTATTAAACTCTCCTTTCTTAATCATTTCTATTTCAAACTTATATGGTGCATAAGATTTTTTGCTGTTTTCCGGATCTTTAACATAAGGTGTTTCAAGAATCTTTGGAATATTTTCAAACTGTTCCATATAAATTATTTGTCTTAAAGTGTCATATCCAATGTTTCCAAAACCTATATTTTCGTGTCGGTCTTTTCCTGCACCAAGCACGTTCTTGCTATCATTAATATGAAAAACACCAATCTGGTCTGTTCCGATAACCTTGTCAAACTTCTCAAAAACTCCGCTTAAATCGTTAACAAGGTCATACCCGGCATCATTAACATGACATGTATCAAAACAAACTCTAAGCTTGTCATTGTAAACTACTCCATCATATATTCTTGCAAGTTCTTCAAAATTTCTTCCTATTTCGCTGCCCTTTCCTGCCATTGTTTCAAGGGCAATACATGCCTTACTATCCTTAGTTAGCACATTGTTAATGCCTTTCACTATCTGATTAATTCCTGCATCAACTCCTGCTCCAACATGTGAACCCGGATGAAGAACCATAATTCTGCTTCCCATTGCCTCTGTTCTTTCCAATTCTGTTGCCAAAAACTTTTCTGCTATTTCGTAAGTTTCCGGTTTTATTGTATTGGCAAGATTAATAATATATGGTGCGTGAATCACTATTTCATCTATATTATGATGTGCCATATACTCCCATGCTTCTTTTATTTTTAATTCACTTATTTCTTTTCTGCGCGTATTTTGTGGAGCACCTGTATACGCCATAAACACATTTGCTCCATATGAATAAGCTTCCTTAGCTGAACCTAAAAGCATATCCTTTCCACTCATTCCAACATGAGAACCTATTTTTAATTTCATATGCTATACCATTTTTAACTTTCTATTCTTGATTTTAATATTATCTGTTTTATATTGATTTTACCTAAAACAATATACCACATTCCATAAGGTTTTACTATTTTTGTTGGATTATTTTTATCTTTATGATACTCTAATTAAGTAATTTTTATTGAAAGCGGAGACTGATAATATGAACTATAATTTTAAAACAGATTGTGATTCTAATAATAATTGTGATTCTAATAATAATTGTAATTCTAATGCAAAAAATAGTTCTGAAATAGATTTAGATAATCTTACGTTTGAATTTATATCTGAAATAAATGATAAACTTTATGAAGATCTGTCTAATATTGCTAATATATGTAATAAATTTGATAATGTTAAGAATACATTTTTTATTGATAACGAGGATTGTGAAACAACTATTGATAATGAACCGAATGAAAATATAAAAGATAATAATACTTTAGAAGATGATTATTCAAAAGTCATTATTGCAAAAAAAGATAAAACAATTGTAGGTTTTATTTCCATCTATCTTATAGATGAATCAACTGCAGAAATTTGTGGCTTTGTATTGCCCGAATATCGCAATAATAACATTGGCAATTATCTTATGGAGAAGCTTTCTTATGAAATGGAAGATTTCTATATTTCCATTCCTGTTGCAAAAGATAATAAGACAGCTCCAAATTTTCTTAGAACCAATGGTTATTATCCAAGTACCACTGAATGTTCAATGGTTATTAACACAGACAACATTGTCGAAAAGCCTTCATCCTTTGACTGTTCAATTGATTTTAAGAAAACAGAAAATGAAGATGAAATTATATTTGAGATTTTTAAAGATAATAACAACATTGGTTCCTGTTTCGTAAGCATTTTTGAAACCTGTGGATGCATTCATAATGTTGAAATTAATGAAGCTTTTCGTGGCAATGGTTACAGCAAACTTCTTTTACAATATTCTTTATATGATATAAAAAATATATGCCAAAATATTATACTTCACGTTACAAAAGAAAACGTTCCGGCATATAATCTTTATAAGAAACTTAACTTTATTACCACATCAGAAATTATTTATTATGATAATCTATAAAAATTCAACTTTTATACTATTCCACAAAACATTAAATGGACCACTATCTTTGCAAATTTTATTTTACAAAGATAGTAGCCCATTCTCACTTACTATACATTTTTTAGTACAACTCTTTTTTATGTTTATTCTTCATCTGTACAACTTTCAGTTTCCTCTACCTTTGTAGTTGTTTCCACTTCTGTAGTATTAGGAACTTGTGTCGTTTTTTCTATTTCAACAGTTGAACTTTCTTCTTCAGTTGTTGTTTCCTGATTTAATCGTTTAATATCTTTCTTTGTTGATACAACTGCTGTTTTCTCTTTATCTTTATCCTTGTCTTTTTTTACTGACTTTCCACTTAAAATGCGTCTTGCGGCACAAGGATTGCCAAGTCTTGAAATTATTACACCCTGAGTCTTGTTTGCAGAATGAAGAATCTTCCCGTCGCCAATATAAATAGCAACATGACTTATTCTATTCTTGTTTTTTCTGTCTGTATGATAAAATACTAAATCTCCCGGTTTAAGCTTGTTACTTTTTACTGCTTTGCCATTGTGAGCCTGCTCTGCTGCCGTTCTGCTTAAACTATATCCAAAATTTTTAAACAAAGACATTGTAAAACCTGAACAGTCTGCTCCGCTTGTAAGACTTGTTCCACCCCAAACATATCTGTTTCCAAGGAATTGTGTTGCATATTTCAAAAACTCTGCTGCTTCGCCTTCTTTTGGAAGAGAAGTTTCTTCCAAAGTATATGTAATGGCATTAGCTGCCCATTCCTGCTCAAGCATATCATCATATTCTTCTGGGGTATACAAATATTCCTTGTGAATCTTTACCGTAACATCTTTAGTCTTAACCCATCCTGACATTGTGGATGTTCTCTCTACTTTAATCCACTTCTTGTCCTTGCTTATATCTGTTATTGGATATTCTGCCTTCTCCTGTAGATTAGACAAAACTTTTGATTTCTTATTATCTTCGCTTCTAAGTTCTGTTTTCTTCGCTTTAACCTTTACAATAACGTCCTTGGCTTCAATTAAAACTTCCTTCGCCTTCTTGCCTGTTACTACATTTTCTTTCTTAACATATCCTGTAATCTTGTCAGATTTAATCTGGTAAAATTTTTTTCCTTTTTTAAGAATCTTAACATAACTGCCATCTACACCGATTCCTACAACTTTAGACTTTTCATCGTCCTTCTCGTATATTTCAACCATCTCATCTGAATCATCTTCAGACTTGACCTTCTTCTTTTCAATCTTTATTGCACTTACATTCTTATACTTTTCAGGAAAAATCAAATCAACCTTTTTCTTAGTTTCTACAGGTGCCTTTGTCTCATGTTGCACTGCCGTAGTTGTTTCCTGAATTGTTGTTTTCTGTACAATCTTCGTCTCCGCTCCACTTGTGTGATGTCCTCCTGAAACAGATTTAATTCCTATAATTCCGCCAATTAAGGCTACTGTAAACACTGATGCCACTATAATTTTCTTTTTCATTCTCTTATGTTGCTCGTCCTTTTTTCATTTATCACATTATTATAACATTTTCATTACAAAATAACACAATTTGAAATATTTTTATTATATATTTTTACATTTTTTATAGGAAAATTATAGGTTGGAAAAATATGGTGTACAAAATATCTTACAAGTTATTTGATTTGTCATATTTTTGTGTGAGAAATGCCTTTTAAGTAAGCTGATTTTTTTGAAGATTTCTCTTCTCATTTTCGGTACAAAGTCATCCAGGGCGGTGTACACGCCCTGGGGGTTCAGTATAGGCCAGTTTACGATACCCATTACGGATGTCACAACATTTTCGGTTCTATATTCCGTAATTGCCTGCGACTAGGCAAGCTTACGTGTGATATAACATTTTTATTCTCTGACACGTAATTAGAAACGAAAATATATGAAAATTTGAATAAATTACTTGTGGTGTAGCGTTTTCGTTCCACGACACGTAATTAGAAACGAAAATATATGAAAATTTGAATAAATTACGTGTGACATAACGTTTTCGCTCTACGACACGTAATCGCAGCCGAAAGACCGGTCCTGCCGCTCCCAAAAGTATTGCATAAAGCGAATTTTTTTCGTATACTCCCCCAAAACCAAAAGGCATACCACCTTTCAGCGATATACCTTTCATCTTCTTTATAATTTCAATCTTTCTTATTCTAATTTCATTCTAAATTAATCAATCCACTCTAGTCATACTTGGCTGTTTCCAGCATTCCCTTGACTTTCCATGGCCAATATACAAACTCTGCCTTTGCAATTATCTTTGACTTGCTTACATAGTTTGTTGTTGTCCAAAGTCTTGAATCCTTAGAATTGTTTCTGTTGTCACCTAAGACAAAATAACTGTCTTCTGGCACTTGATATACAAGCTCTCCACCGGATTCCTCTGATCCGTTTTCCCAATACCAATCCTCTTTTAAGTATGTTTCTTTTAATGGCTCTTTTGAGTCATTAATATAAATCTTTGAATCTTTAATTGTTACCTTTTCTCCCGGCAAACCAATTACTCTCTTTACGAAGTTTTCTGATTCATCATCAGGATATTTGAAAATTATGATTTCACCTCTCTGTGGTTCCTTGAACCAATAAGCTGTTCTAAGTCCAATCATTCTTGAACCTGTCATAATTGTATTCTCCATTGAGCCTGATGGTACGTTGGCATTAATTATAAGAAAATTATTAATGCACAATGCCAAAGCAATGGCTACAACAAAAATTCTTACCCAACTGAAAAATTCCTTCTTGGGATCAACTTTCTCTTTTTCTTTCTTCTTTTCTTTCTTGTCTGAAGCATTGCGTAAATCTTTGTTTTCTGCTTTCTCTTCTGAAGCATTATGTAAATCCTTGTTCTCTGCTTCATTGTCAATAATAGTCTGGTCTTCCATAAGATCTCCTTTCGCTATCCGTTTTTAAGTTAGCACTTACCCTTAGTCAGTACTCTACCATTCTTTCTTATAAATCAGATAAATATTTTGTAACAGTTTTATTAACGGATGAAATTAGTCTTAACTGGATCTTCCGGCTGTGGATGTTCAATTCCATTTTCTTTTCCAACCTGAATACACTTCAAAATCCAAGCCATATTTCGTCCAATATTTCTTACTATCTGAAGACCTTCTTCATCTTTTCTTACATCATCAGGTGTGCTTCCGTGAACCATTGGCCAATAATTTCCGTTAATTAATGGCATATGGAAAAACTCAGGTATCTTTGCAATTTCATCAAGAGCACTTGTTGTTCCTGCTCTTCTTGCACTTACAACCATAGCTGCCGGCTTATATTTTAAATCCTTTCCTGCACTCCATGATAATCTGTGAAGAAATCCCATCATATTTCCACTAATTGATGCATAATGAACAGGGCTTCCAAAAACGACTCCGTCAGCTTCTTTAAGCTTCTTTGCTGCTTCAACTACTTCTCCACCATACACACATTCACCTGTTTTTGAGCAACCACCACAGCCCATACAACTTCCCTGTGGGTGTGCTCCTACGTGCATAATCTCTGTTTCAATGCCTTCTTCATTTAAGACTTTAGCCATCTCTTCCAATGCTGTATATGTACAGCCCTTAGCTTTAGGGCTTCCGTTAAACATTAATACTTTCATATTATCCTCCAAAAATAAATCATTTGAACTAAAGTATTATACCACAATAGCTTATATTCAGCCAAACACTTTCTTTAAAACTTCATCTTCATAGAGAACTTTTTTTGCCAGCTCTCTATATTTTTTCTCATGGAGATAAGTATGTCTGTGTGGTTTTATTGACGGTGCAATATCAATTGCCCTTGCATAATCCTCACGTTTTAGTCCAAGGGTGCTTACATAATCCCAGAAACCTGTATCTTCAAAAATCTTATTTACACGAATATATCTGTGGTCCTGAACCTTGCTCATTATATAAGTTGCAATTCCAACCTGAATTCCGTGAAGTTGCGGATGCTCCAATGTTTTATCTAAAGCATGAGAAATAAGATGTTCGCTTCCACTTGCAGGAGAACTGTTTCCTGCTATTTCATTGGCAATTCCACTCATTGCAAGAGAATCAAGAAGTTCTCTTAAGAACAGGTCATCTTTTATACTCTCAAAAGGAGTTCTCACAAAACTATTTACTGCTTTTTTTGCAATCATCATGGCAAAATCATTTAGCACCGCATATCCGTGTTCGTCCTCAAATACCCAATCGTAAAGTGCTGTAATTTTTGATACCAAATCACCAATACCTGAATACAAAAACTTTTCCGGAGCACTTTTTATAACATCAGTGTCTGCAATAATTCCATATGCAAGTTTTGCCGGCACAGAAGTTCTTCTTCCATTAACAAGTAATGACGCACTGGCACTGGAAAAGCCGTCACTGGATGCAGATGTAGGCACACTAATGAAAGGTAATTTTCTTAAATAAGCTGCATATTTTGCAGCATCAATAACCTTTCCACCACCAATTCCCACAATAATCTGTGCCTTGCTATCAATTGAAAAAGCCAAATCTATTATATCTTCTATTTTAATAGAATCCAGTTCCTTATATTCCAAAACATTAATATTTTCCTTCTGAAATGATTGAAGAACAGTATCTCCAAACATATTAACCAGACCATTTCCAAAATAAACTACAGCATTTTCAATTCTGCTGTCCTTAATGTAACTTCCTATATCTTTTAAAGTGCCTTTTCCTACCTTAAGAATGGTTGGAATGGCAATGTGACTTCCATTCATAAACTGCCTCCTTTTACTTACTACACATTTCCTCTCAACCAGTCTCTAACCTTCATTTTGTTAAGGCTACGAACTATAACCAAACGACTGATTATAGAAATTATAATAACAATAATTAAATTATACAATATTATTAACACTTCCCTGTCAAGTTTCTTCAAAGCTTCACTTACCCTGCTATCCTTAAAATTAAAAATATCAATATTATTTTTTGCTTCTATAAAAATGTCATCATACCCACTAATAATACTTTTAATACTAGTATTACTTTTTGGTACAACTATAGTTATTAAACCTTCACCTGATATATTAGAATTATTATACCCTTGATTTACTATTTTACTTATATGTATAGACTGCTTATTAAATGAATATTTATGTTCGCCATCTTTTCAAAATGATATTTGACACCTTTTGTCTTTCCATAATTTTTGTTGTAATTTTAAGCATAATAGTCTGTCCTTTTAAGTTTTTTGTTTTTGATTTCGAATACTGTATCCATTCTTTTAATCATTGTTGTAACTTCATTCCATACATATCACAATCCTTAAGGATTAACACTCCGCTGTCAGGCTGCTCGATTCCCTCTAATTGTTTTGAATCTGATAAAGAATAAATCATAAACGGTTTCCCAACTGCTATATTTTTCAGTTCTTCCGAATTAATACCAACCTCCTCGCTATAATATGTGGTTATCTTCTTTATATTACTAAAGTCGTTCTCTATAACTGATTTACTTTTATTTTCTATCTTTTGTGTTATTTCCGTACATATCTGATTTGTTTCATCTTCTATGATTGTTCTCGCATTTACTTCTTCGTTAAATGTAATTCCATACATAATTAATGCAATAACAAAAAGTGTTCTCAATAGTTTTGTTTTAGTTCTTTTCATAGTGTTTCCTCCTTTTCCGTACTGATAGTGTTCCTTTTCATTATTTCAAGATATGAACACTTCAATCTTTGTTAACGTTCCCTCTGTATATGTTCCACTTATGCAACAATATATTCCATGTTTTTACCTTAATATGCTTTCATTTTTTAATCAAATATTTTATAATTGATTTACCAAAAGTAGGTCGGTTATTTAAGGAGGTAAATGATATGAAAAGAAGATTTATGTTTATTTTTGTTACTATGATGATGCTAAGCAGTTTTTGTTTGTTTAATAGCACTAGTGTTTCGGCTAAACAACAGACTCCAAAGTTATCTTCAACTAAGATTTCATTAGAAACAGGTTCAAAGAAAACACTTAAGATTAAAAAGCTTAGTAAAAATGCGAAAATATCTTGGAAGTCTAATAATTCTAAAATTGTAAAGGTTTCCAAAAAAGGAATTGTTTCTGCAAAGAAAGTAGGTTCAACAGTTGTAAAAGCCACTGTTAAACAAAATGGCAAGAAATATGTATTAAAGTGCAAGGTAAGAGTAAATGACTCAGTAACTACACCAACAGTTGCCAATAAGTGCCCACTGCCACCAACTGAGGGCTACAAGAAAAACAACTTATTTGATACTTATATTTCAGGAGGCGTTTCAAAAATAAGTTACTACATTAATGATGTACCTTATGAAACAAGTGACCAAAATAGAATTTCTGCTATTCTTTCCTACATGTCTATGCTGGATGTTGAAAAAATGGACAATCCAATGTTATCTGGAGATTTTAAAATAACTTTAGGATTATCTGACAATCATTCTGCAAGCATAGGATTGGGAGATACTATTTTCAACCTGAATGGACAATATTACAAAATTAAAAATTCTAATATTTCAATAACAACTGTTATTAAGTACTTCTTAGCAATTTAATTTGTTATTGTAAATACTCAAAAGAGCTATGCCTATTAGATTTCTTACATCTTCTCAATGGTAAGATTTTTTCTAAGCATAGCTCTTTGTTTATTCTAAATCTAACTAGACAAACTTCATATCTGTACCATATATGATAATTTTTGCTCATATGGTACAGATTTATTAGAAATCTAACTAGACAAACTTCATATCTGTACCATATACGATAATTTCTGCTTATATGGTACAGATTTCTTAGAAATCAAGCTGGGCAAACTTCATATCTGTACCATATATGATAATTTCTGCTTATATGGTACAGATTTCTTAAAAATCAAGCCGAGCAAACTTCATATCTGTACCATATACGATATTTCTTGCTTATATGGTACAGATTTCTTAGAAATCAAACTGGGCAAACTTCATATCTGTACCATATACGATATTTTCTGCTCATATGGTACAAATCTTTTAAAAGTACCTCATATCCTACGCAGCTCTTACTCTATGGGGTAGTTTCGGTTAAATTTGAATATATACAAGCTTTATACTTGCCCCATATTCTGCGCAAGCCTTACTCCATAGGGTAGTTTCTATTAAATTTGAATATATACAAGCTTTGTACTTGCCCCATATTCTGCGCAAGCCTTACTCCATGGGGTAGTTCACGTTAAGTTTGAATGTATTCAAGCCTTGTTTTTGCCCCATACGAACAACTTTTAACTCATATGGAGCAATTTAAAAATCACTACAAACTTTTTAAAAATGTCCTTGACACGGGACTCAATTCAATCAAACTTAAAAACAGGACCTTTCAGCCTTTTCAACTGACGGTCCTGTTCCTTTTATATTATGTCTTTTCTGATATTTCATCCCACTACAGCATTGTATATCCCATCAGTGACTCATCCACTTCTCTTGCGCAGTCACGGCCTTCACGAATTGCCCATACTACCAATGACTGGCCTCTGTGCATATCTCCGGCTGTAAATACGTTTGGAACACTTGTTGCGTACTTTCCTGCCTTTGTAGCCACATTTGTTCTGTCTGTTATATCTACCTTAAATTCTTTTGTAACATAATTTTCACTACCTAAAAATCCTGCTGCAATAAGAACTAACTGACAGTTTACTTCATATTCGCTTCCAGGTATTTCAACCATATTTAATCTGCCTGTTTTCTCATCTTTCTTAGCTTCAAGTTTTACAAGTACAAGTTTTGTAAGATTTCCTGACTTGTCCTTTTTAAACTCTTTTACTGTTGTCTGATATATTCTTGGATCATTGCCAAATACTGCAATGGCTTCTTCCTGACCGTAATCTGTTTTGCAGATTTTTGGCCATTCAGGCCATGGATTGTTTTCTGCACGTTTATCCGGTGCTTTTGGCATCATTTCTAACTGTATAACGCTTTTTGCACCATGTCTTATAGCTGTACCAACACAGTCATTTCCTGTGTCACCACCACCAATTACAACAACGTCTTTACCTTTGGCTGAAATAAATGTGCCTTCTTTTAAATCGTTATCTAATAAGCTTTTTGTTGTTGATGTTAAAAAGTCTACTGCAAAATAGATTCCCTTAGCATCTCTTCCTTCTGCCTTTATATCTCTAGGATTTCTTGAACCACATGCTAATACCACTTTGTCATATTGTTTTAATAATACTGATGCTTTAATGTCTTTTCCAACATTTACACCTGTAATAAACTTTATTCCTTCTTCTTTCATAATATTAACTTTTCTGTCAATAACGTGTTTTTCAAGCTTCATATTTGGAATTCCATACATAAGAAGTCCGCCTACTCTGTCATCACGTTCATATACGGTTACACTGTGACCTCTCTTATTTAACTGATCTGCAACTGCAAGTCCTGAAGGGCCTGAACCGATTACAGCTACTTTTTTGCCTGTTCTAACTGACGGAGTTTTGGCTGATGCATATCCTTCCTTGTAAGCATTTTCTATTATGCTATATTCGTTGTCTCTAACACTTACTGCATCTCCATAAAGACTACATGTACATGCTTTTTCACAAAGTGCAGGACAAACTCTTGAAGTAAATTCAGGAAAGTTGTTAGTCTTGTGAAGACGGTTATATGCCTGTTCCATATTTCCATGATATAAAAGATCATTCCATTCAGGAACCAGATTGTTCAGAGGACAGCCTGATACCATACCTGATATTACTTTACCATTTTGGCAAAATGGCACGCCACAATCCATACATCTTGCTGCCTGGCATTTTTGCTTTTCTTCAGATAAATGTTCATGAAATTCGTTAAAGTTTTTTATTCTTTCTTTAGGTGAAGATGCCTTTGCATCTTCACGATCATAATCTAAAAATCCTGTTGGCTTACCCATTGCTATTCCTCCTATCTTGTTGCAGCGTAAAATGCTTCAATCTGTGCCTGTTCCGGATTTAATCCTTTTTCTTCCATTTTTGCAATGGCATTTAATATCTTCTTATAATCGTAAGGAATGATTTTCTTGAATTTTGGAAGATATTCTTCAAAATCATTTAAAATTTCCTTACCTCTAATTGAGTTAGTATATTTTACGTGATCCTCAATCATTGCCTTTAATTCTAATACATCGTACTTGTTTGAAAGTTCTTCTGTTGATACAAGTGACTTGTTTACTTTTCTATACAAATCATTATTTTCATCTAACACATAAGCAACACCGCCGCTCATACCTGCTGCAAAGTTCTTTCCAACTTTTCCGATTACTGCAACTTTACCACCTGTCATATATTCACAACCGTGGTCGCCTACACCTTCAACTACTGCTGTGGCACCTGAGTTTCTTACGCAGAAACGTTCTCCTGCCACACCGTTAATGTAAACTTTTCCGCTTGTTGCACCATATAATGCAACGTTACCGATTATAATATTTTCATCCTGCTTAAACTTAGATTCCTTAGGTGGCTTAACAATAATCTTACCACCTGAAAGTCCCTTGCCTAAGTAGTCATTGCTATCACCTGTAAGCTCAATTGTAAGACCGTTTGGAATGAAAGCACCAAAGCTCTGTCCGCCTGCGCCGTTACATTTTACTGTATACATATCATCTTCTAATGTGTCATTGTATTTCTTTGTAATTTCTGAACCAAAGATTGTTCCAAATGATCTGTCAATATTTGTTACATCAACTTCAACTGAAGCAGGTTTCTTCTGTTCAAGAGCCTTACCAAGTTTCTTAATCAATACTGTAACATCTTTTGTTTCATTAAGCTTAAAGTCATATACATTCTTCTTATCATATTTAACTCTAACATCAGCAAAATCAGCATTAAGGATTTTTGAAAGACAAACTTCGTCAGCTTTTCCTTCGCTTACGCCATCCTTAACTTTAAGTAAGTCTACTCTACCTACCAATTCATCAACTGTTCTAATGCCAAGTTTTGCCATATATTCACGTAATTCCTGAGCGATAAACTTCATAAAGTTTACTACATATTCAGGTTTACCCTTAAATCTCTTTCTAAGTTCAGGGTTCTGTGTTGCAACACCTACAGGACAAGTATCAAGGTTACATACTCTCATCATTACACATCCCATAGTTACAAGTGGAGCTGTTGCAAAACCATATTCTTCCGCACCAAGCATTGCTGCAATGGCTACGTCACGACCACTCATTAATTTTCCGTCTGTTTCAACTACTACCTTATTTCTAAGTTCGTTAGCTATAAGTGTCTGGTGTGCCTCTGCAAGCCCAAGTTCCCAAGGAAGACCTGCATTATAAATTGAGTTTTCAGGAGCTGCACCTGTGCCTCCATCAAAACCTGATACTAAAATAACCTGTGCACCTGCTTTTGCAACACCTGCTGCAACTGTACCAACACCTGCTTCTGATACAAGCTTAACTGAAATTCTTGAATCTCTGTTAGCGTTCTTTAAGTCGTAAATAAGCTGTGCCAAATCTTCAATTGAATAAATATCATGATGTGGTGGTGGTGAAATAAGACTTACCCCCGGTGTTGAATATCTTGTTTTTGCTACCCAAGGATAAACTTTCTTTCCAGGTAAATGTCCACCTTCACCCGGTTTTGCACCCTGTGCCATTTTTATCTGAACTTCTTCGGCACTTACAAGGTATCTTGATGTAACACCAAAACGTCCTGATGCAACCTGTTTAATCTTTGAGCATTTATTTAAACCATCTTTTCCAATTGTAAGACGTTCAATACTTTCTCCACCTTCACCGCTGTTAGATTTGCCGCCAATCATATTCATGGCAATTGCCATTGTTTCATGCGCTTCCTGTGAAATTGAACCATATGACATGGCACCTGTCTTAAATCTTTTAACAATTGAGTCCACACTTTCAACCTGGTCAATTGGAATGCCACCGTTTTCAGGATAATTAAAGTCCATTAAACCTCTTAAATGTACCGGTGCCATTTCTTCATCTATCATATGTGTGTACTGTTTAAATAACTGATAGTTGTTTGTCCATGTAGCCATCTGAAGTGTATGAATTGTTGCCGGATTATATTTATGCTCTTCCTTTCCACTTCTAAGCTTGTGGTCACCTGAACTTTCAAGTGTTAAGTCTACATCTAATTCCAATGGATCAAATGCTGTTGAGTGAAGCTTATCTACACTTTCTTCTATATCATCTAAAGTAATACCTTCAACAGGACTTACTGTTCCTGTGAAATATTTGTTGATTACGTCACTGCTTATACCTACTGCCTCAAAAATCTGTGAGCCCTGATATGACTGAATTGTTGAAATACCCATCTTTGATGCAATCTTTACTATTCCACTTAAAATTGCTTCATTGTAATCATCAATTGCTGCATATGGATCTTTGTTAATCATTCCCTCGTCAACCATTTGCTTAATTGTTTCATGTGCAAGATAAGGGTTAACTGCACTGGCACCATAACCTAATAATGTTGCAAAATGATGTACGCTTCTTGGTTCACCACTTTCAAGAACTAATGATAATGTTGTTCTCTTCTTTGTTTTTACAAGGTACTGATGTACTGCTGAAACTGCAAGCAATGAAGGAATCTGTACATGATATTCATCCACACCTCTGTCTGAAAGAATAATAATGTTTGCTCCGTCTTTGTGTGCCTTATCAACTTCTACATATACCTGTTCAATAGCCTTTTCAAGCTTAATACCTTTGTAATATACAATAGGTACAACTGCTGTCTTAAATCCTGGCTCTTTAATATTTTTAAGTTTTAAAATATCCGTATTTGTCAAAATAGGATTGTTAATCTTTAATACATTGCAGTTGTCAGGTTTTTCTTCTAATATATTACCGTCTTTTCCAAGATAAACTGATGTTGAAGTAACTATTTCTTCTCTGATTGCATCAATTGGAGGGTTAGTAACCTGAGCAAATAACTGTTTAAAATAGTTAAATAATGGATGTGTTCTCTCACTTAACACTGCAAGTGGTGTATCCTTACCCATTGCCTTTGTAGCTTCATTTCCTGTGTTAGCCATTGGAATAATTCTCTGAAGGTCTTCAAAGCTGTATCCAAAGTTTTTCTGAAGTCTCTGGCGTTCTTCTTTTTCATATGTTTCAACTTTTACGTTAGGAATATGAATGTCCTTTAAGTTAACAAGGTTATTATTTAACCATTCACCATATGGCTTTCTTGTTGCATATGATTCTTTTAATTCATCATCGTCAATTAACTTACCGTTAACTGTGTCAACTAAAAGCATACGGCCCGGTCTTAATCTTTCTTTTACAACAATCTTTGCAGGATCAATTTCAAGAACACCTACTTCTGATGAAAGGATAAGCTGGTCATCATCTGTAATGTAATATCTTGAAGGTCTAAGACCATTTCTGTCAAGAATTGCTCCCATGTAATCACCATCAGAGAAAAGAATTGATGCAGGGCCATCCCAAGGTTCCATCATCGTTGCATAATACTGATAGAAGTCTTTCTTAGTCTGGCTTATTGTGTCGTTCTTTTCCCATGGTTCAGGAATACACATCATAACAGCAAGTGGAAGATCAACACCATTCATTACTAAAAATTCCAAAGTATTATCAAGCATAGCTGAGTCAGAACCGTTAGTGTCAACTACAGGCATAACCTTCTGTAATGAATTGTTCATATACTCGCTGTTCATTGATTCTTCTCTTGCAAGCATGTTATCTGCATTACCACGGATTGTATTTATTTCTCCATTATGAACTATAAATCTGTTAGGATGAGCTCTTCTCCAGCTTGGGTTTGTATTAGTTGAAAATCTTGAATGTACTAATGCAATTGCTGATTCATAACTCTTGTCCTGTAAATCATCAAAGAATAATCTTAACTGACCTACTAAGAACATTCCCTTATATACTATTGTTCTGCTTGAAAGAGATACGACATAAG
>ERZ773235.2540-NODE-2540-length-15036-cov-3.580335_pt1 | contig 15036 bp, 13 predicted proteins | sample MGYA00580522_ERZ773235 | MGnify/ENA primary metagenome ERZ773235 (study PRJEB29015, sample SAMEA2737797) | human gut metagenome | biome: human gut; feature: human-associated habitat; material: faeces | place: China | collected 2012 ...
AGGAAAGCGGCATACCATACGGCATTGGATTTATCAAGAACAGATACATAGGCAGGACGTTCATTCAGCCTAGCCAGACAGAGAGGACGAACTCTGTCAAGATAAAGCTCAACGCTATTTCAAGCACTGTTAAGGGCAAGAGGGTCGTTATGATAGACGACAGTATCGTCAGAGGAACGACTTCGGGACGTATCGTCAAGCTGCTCAGAGAGGCAGGGGCGACGGAAGTTCACGTTCGTATCTCCTCCCCTGCATTCATTGCACCATGCTATTTCGGAACGGATATAGACAGCAAGGAAAATCTTATCGCCTGCAAGATGACCAATGAAGAAATATGCGAATATATCGGTGCAGACAGCTTGGGATATCTCAGTGTTGAAAGCGTTAAAAAGCTTGCGGGAAATTCAAAGTGTGATTTCTGCGTAGGCTGCTTTACAGAGAAATACCCTATCGAAGTTCCTAAGGATATGCCTAAGGACAAATTTGAATCGAAGATATCGGAAAAGAAGTAAATAACTGAAAGGATATTTTATCATGAATACAAACAGTTTTTCAAACAGCTACAAGGAAGCAGGCGTTGACGTAACGGCAGGCTACAAGGCAGTTGAGCTTATGAAGCAGCACGTTGCAAGGACCATGACGAGCGGTGTTCTCAGCGGCATCGGCGGCTTCGGCGGTCTGTTTGAGCTTGACATGACAGGTATCACAAAGCCTGTTCTCGTTTCAGGCACAGACGGCGTTGGCACAAAGCTCAAGATAGCTTTTCTTATGGACAAGCATGACACAGTTGGTATCGACTGCGTGGCAATGTGCGTAAACGACATAATCTGCTGCGGTGCAAAGCCACAGTTTTTCCTTGACTACATCGCTGTTGGCAAGAACTATCCTGAGAAGATAGCTCAGATAGTTTCTGGTGTTGCTGAGGGCTGTGTACAGTCAGGCTGTGCGCTTATCGGCGGCGAAACGGCTGAGATGCCCGGTTTCTACCCTGTTGACGAATATGACCTTGCAGGCTTCTCTGTTGGCGTTGTTGACAAGGACAAGATACTTGACCCAAGCACTCAGAAGGCCGGAGACGTTATGATAGCTATCAAGTCAAGCGGTGTTCACTCAAACGGCTTCTCACTGGTAAGAAAGGTATTCAGCGTTGACGAAAAGACTCTTTCTGTTCACTATGACGAGCTTGGCAAGACACTTGGCGAGACACTTCTCACACCTACAAAGATATATGTAAAGGCTGTTATGAGCCTGCTTGACTCTGTTAAGGTAAAGGCTATATCACACATCACAGGCGGCGGATTCTATGAGAACATTCCACGTTCACTTCCAGGCGGTCTTTCTGTTAAGATAGCAAGAAGCGACGTTCAGGTGCTTCCTATTTTCGACGTTATCGCAAAGACAGGAAACATTCCTGAGAGAGATATGTTCAACACATTCAACATGGGCGTTGGTATGACAGTTGTTGTTGACAAGGCTGACGCTGACAAGGCTATCGAAGCTATCAAGGCAGCAGGCGAAGAAGCTTACGTTCTGGGCGAGCTTGTTGACTCTGACATGGGCGTTATCATCTGCTAAGGGTAAAGAGATATGAAGAAGATATGCGTTCTTGTTTCGGGCGGCGGAACAAACCTACAGGCGCTTATTGACGCTGAAAAAAGCGGCATTATAAAAAACGGCAAGATAACCTGCGTTATATCCTCGAAGGAGGGTGCTTATGCTCTGGAGAGGGCGAAAAATGCAGGTATCGGCACTGTCGTTATTCCGAGAAAGGAATATGCTGACAGCAAGAGTTACAGCGAGGCTATTCTGGCTGAGCTTAACAGGCAAGGTGCTGACCTTGTGGTGCTGGCCGGATTTATGGTCATTCTTGACGAATGCGTTACAAAGGTTTATCCTTACAGGATAATAAACGTTCACCCTGCACTGATACCGTCATTCTGCGGCGAGGGTTTTTATGGACTTAGAGTTCATGAAAAGGCTTTGGAATACGGTGTAAAGGTATCGGGTGCGACTATACATTTTGTAAACGAAAAGGCTGACGCCGGTGCTATTATTTTGCAGGGTGCTGTAGATGTTGCAAATGACGAAACGCCTGAGAGTTTACAGAAGAAGATAATGGAAAACGTTGAATGGAAGCTTTTGCCTAAGGCGGTTTCGCTGTTCTGCGAGGACAGGATAAGCATTAAGGACGGCAAGGCTTACGTTGACCTTAAAGACTGAGAAAAATTATGGAGGACAAGATATGAAGACCCTTAATATTTATGACGAGCTTAAAAGCAACTCATATCCGGGCAGAGGAATAGTTATAGGCAAGTCTGCTGACGGAAAGAGTGCGGTAACGGCTTATTTTATCATGGGCAGAAGTGTTAATTCCAGAAACAGAGTTTTCACGGAAACTGAGGACGGCATCAAGACAGAAGCTGCTGACCCTAGCAAGCTTTCTGACCCACACCTTATTATATACTCCCCTGTTCGTGTGCTTGGAAACAAGACTATCGTTACAAACGGTGATCAGACGGACACTATCTACGAGCTTATGGACAAGCAGCAGACTTTTGAGCAATCTCTGAGAACGAGAGAGTATGAGGACGACGCTCCAAACTACACTCCTCGTATTTCGGGTATCATGCACGTTGAGAACGGCGCATATAATTATGCTATGAGCATACTCAAGTCCGCTGACGGAGATCCTGATTGCTGTGAGAGATTTACTTATACATACACTGACCCTCTTGACGGCGTGGGTCATTTTATCCACACTTACATGGGTGACGGAAATCCTCTGCCAAGCTTTGAGGGAGAGCCTAAGAAGGTGGAGATACCAAATGATATCGAAGAGTTCACGGGCAAGCTTTGGGAGGCTCTCAACGAGGACAACAAGGTTTCGCTGTTTGTTAGATACATTGATATCGCAAGCGGCAAGGCTGTTTCTAAGGTTATAAATAAGTACAGCAAGTAATATCCCTAAAGCGAAGCAGGAGTATAGAAAAAATGGAGTTAGTTGCATTAAAATGTCCCAAATGCGGCGGCGAGCTTGAAGTTCACGAGGGACAGAAAAAGACGTTCTGCAAATACTGCGGATCGCAGATACTGCTCGATGACGGAAACAGGATAATAAACGTCATTGACGAAGCAAGGCTCAAAGAGATAAAGCTCAATAAAGAGGTATCAGACTTTGACCAGAAGCTTCGTGACGAGGAGGCGAGCGGCAGATACAAGAACGCTTCACAGAAGCAGGGGTGGATAATAGCTTGCATCGTTTTGCACGTTATATTCACGCTTGTATTCAGCGGTGCGGTGATGTATCAGTCTGTATTTGCAATAATCGCTTCCATATGCTTATGGGTGGCTCTGCCTGTGATAATGGCGCTTATTAAACCGAGGAACGCTGGGGGCATGGGCAGGATAAAAACTGCGGTGCTTTTCTACATCACGTTCACTGCGATATTCTTCGGAGTGGGCAAGCTTTACTTACGTTTCATCAAATAGTCAGGGGGGAGCAAGTTGGAACTTATCGCACTTCAGTGCAAAAACTGCGGCGGTGAAATAACGATAGAGGACGATAAGAAGATCGTCTACTGCCCTTACTGCGGCACTCAGAACTACATTGACGACGGCACCAGGACGGTCAAGATAGTTGATGAGGCGAAGCTTGAAGAAGTAAGGCTCAGGCAGGAAGAATTTCTAAAGAGAAAAGCTTCTGAGGAAGAACTCAACGGCATAAGGGACAAAAAGATAAAACAGCGCAGGATATGGCGAGTATTCATGGTGCTGGCGCACATTCTTATTGTGATACCTATTTTTCTGCTCATGAAGAATATGGACGATACGCCGAGCATAAACCTTATACTCGGTATGCTTGGATATCTGCTCATCATGCCGATAATAATGGGTGTGACAAGACCTAGTATCCCCTCGAAGAAGTGGGACGTTAAGGAGAAAAGCAAGGGCAAGCTCATACTGCTTTTCTATATCTCATTCGCTGCGGTACTGCTTGTGGCAGTAATGGCAGGAGTGGCAATATTTGCAATGAACTAAGGCTTATTCATATAAACAGGAGGTAAAAATTATGGCAAATGAAATGCTTTTGAAATACGGCTGCAACCCTAATCAGAAGCCGTCAAGAGTATTTATGGAGGAGGGCAAGGATCTTCCTATCCAGGTACTCAACGGCAAGCCTGGTTACATCAATCTGCTTGACGCATTCAACGGCTGGCAGTTGGTAAGAGAGCTTAAAAAGGCTACAGGTATGTGTGCGGCAACTTCTTTCAAGCACGTTTCACCTGCGGGCGCTGCTATCGGCAAGCCTTTGAGCGAGGTGGAAAAGAAGATATATTTTGTTGACGACCTGGGCGAGCTAACTCCACTTGCAAGCGCTTATGCGAGAGCAAGAGGTGCTGACAGAATGTCATCATACGGCGATTTTATCGCACTTTCTGACGAGTGTGACGCTTGCACTGCAAAGATGATCCAGAGAGAGGTTTCTGACGGTATCATTGCACCGGGCTACACTGACGAGGCTCTTGAGATACTCAAGTCAAAGAGAAAGGGTACATACAACATCATCAAGATAGATGAGAACTATGTTCCTGCACCTATTGAGAGAAAGCAGGTTTTCGGCGTAACTTTTGAACAGGGTCGAAACGAGCTGAAAATAGACAACGATATGCTCACAAATATCGTGACAGACAACAAGGAGATCCCTGAGGACAAGAAAACTGATCTTGTTATCTCACTTATCACACTTAAATACACACAGTCTAACAGCGTTTGCTATGTAAAGGACGGTCAGGCTATCGGTATCGGTGCAGGTCAGCAGTCAAGAATACACTGCACAAGACTGGCAGGAAACAAGGCTGACATATGGTGGCTCAGACAGCACCCAAAGGTTCTGGGACTTCAGTTCGTTGACAACATAAGACGTCCTGACAGAGATAACGCTATCGACGTTTACATTTCTGACGAGCATGATGATGTACTTGCTGAGGGCGTATGGCAGAACACATTCAAGGTAAAGCCTGAGGTGCTAACTGAGGCTGAAAAGAAGGAATGGCTTGCAAAGAACACAGGCGTTTGCCTTGGTTCTGACGCTTTCTTCCCATTCGGCGACAACATCGAGAGAGCTAAAAAGAGCGGCGTGGCTTACATTGCCGAGCCAGGCGGATCTATCAGGGACGATCATGTTATCATGACTTGCAACAAGTACAACATGGCAATGGCATTCACTGGAATAAGATTATTCCACCACTAATTTCTGTGCATTAATGCAAAACAATAAAGGTCAAGAAGAAAAGGAGAAATTTATTATGAAAAAGTTACTTGCATCACTCATGGCACTGTCAATGGTATTTGCAGTTACAGGCTGCTCAGAGTCAAGCGATTCAAGCAGTGAGTCAAAGGCTGAGGCTAAAACAACTACTACAACTACAGCCGCACCTGCTGTCGAGTCTAAGGCTGACACAACAACTACAACTGCTGCACCTGAGGAGTCAGTTGCTGACACAACAACTTCTGCTAACGACACAACAAGCACCGGTGACGAGGCTAAGGGAACTTATAAGGATAATGTTTACACAAGCGATCTGTATACTTTCAAGATCGACTCAAAGAAGTGGGCAATGCAGGAGTCTGCTGGTGTTGACGTAATGTTCACATACGCTGACGCAGGCGATGATGCTGAGCTTGAGTCTGCTTCTATCAACGTTATCTCAATGTCAAACGATCTGCTCAATGGTCTTACAGCAAGCGATTATGCTGACCAGATCAAGCAAACATATAATTCCATGGACGGCTACACTGTTACAAACGACAAGGAAGATAAGTTTGCAGGCAAGGACGCTTACATTGTTGACGTAACAGGCGAGATCGGCTCACAGAAGGTACTGCTCAATCAGATAATCACTTCTGACAACGGCAACCTTGTTGTTATCACATATGGTGCAAGCGAGAACGCTTACAGCAAGCTTTCTGACGAGTTCAAGACAGTTCTTGACAGCTTTGAGCTTAAGTAATAATATACGAAGTAAATAAATGACGATACCGCACAGCATAGGTGTGCGGTATTGTTATAATTGGAAAAACACACTGAGGAGGTCTGAAAATGGACATATTAGTTGTTGGCGGAGGCGGACGTGAACACGCTATCGTTATGAAGCTTGCGGAGTCCCCTAAGGTAGGAAAGCTTTACTGCACACCAGGAAACGGTGGCATTTCACGCTATGCAGAATGTTTTGATGTTGCGGCAACGGATATCGAGGGCGTTGTGGCTCTGGCAAAGAAGCTTAAAGTAGACATGGTGGCTGTTGCACCTGACGATCCGCTTGTACTTGGAATGGTAGACGCTTTGCAGGCTGAGGGTTTCAAGACCTTTGGTCCTAAGAAAAATGCGGCTATAATCGAGGGTTCAAAGGTCTTTTCTAAGGATCTTATGAAGAAATACAATATTCCTACAGCCAAATACGAGGTGTTCACAAACAGTGAGGACGCTATAAAATATGTCAAGGAACAGAACACATACCCTGCTGTTATAAAGGCTGACGGACTTGCACTTGGCAAGGGCGTTATTCTGGCGGAGAGTGAGAAAGAGGCTGTGGAGGCTATACACTCCATGATAGACGACAAACAGTTCGGTGAGAGCAGCTCCACTATCGTTGTGGAGGAATATCTCACAGGTCCTGAGGTTTCTGTGCTTTCATTCACTGACGGCAAGACTGTTGTTCCTATGATCTCTTCAATGGATCACAAGAGAGCGTTGGACGGCGACAAGGGTCTGAACACAGGCGGAATGGGTACTGTTGCACCTAACCCTTACTACACTGAGGACATTGCCAAGGAGTGCATGGAGAAGATCTTCCTGCCGACTATCAATGCAATGAACGCTGAGGGCAGAACTTTTGAGGGCTGTTTGTATTTCGGACTTATGCTCACCCCTAATGGTCCAAAGGTAATTGAATACAACTGCCGTTTTGGCGACCCTGAAACGCAGGTCGTTCTTCCTATGCTGGAGGGTGATCTTTGCGAGATATTTGAGGCTATTTATGAACACAGGCTGGCTGATGTCAAGATCGGCTGGAAGTCGGGTTACTGCACTTGTGTTGTTATGGCGAGCGGTGGATATCCTGTTAAGTACAAAAAGTGTATCGAAATGTTCGGTATGGACGACAAGGGTCAGGTAGACGGAGCGTTTATTTATCACGCAGGCACTAAGTACGAGGACGGCAAATTCTACACAAACGGCGGACGTGTTCTGGGTGTTACTTGCAATGCTTACACGCTTCAGGGCGCACTGGACAAGTCTTACGAGGCTGTTTCCAAGATAAAGTTCGAGGGAGAGCATTTCAGAAAAGACATTGGTCAGAAAGCACTCAAGGCACTGCCAAAAGATTCTCTTGATCTTGAATACAAGCAGGACATGGAGGACTACATCGAAGAAAACGGCGTTTATCTAAGACAGTAGGATATATAAAACGGGCGGAGAAATTCCGTCCGTTTTTTTGTACAGATAATACGTTTATAAATACAAAGACCCCCTTGGACATTTCTGTCCAAGGGGGTCTTTGCTATGTGTGGGAAGTAAAAATTACTCGTCTGCTTTTTCAATAGCCGCAGTTTCGTAAATATACTTAACTGAGCTTTCAACGCCATCGGCTGCGCCTGAGAATGTTGTTGAATCCTCGGCTGCTGTCTTGAGAGCGTCAAGTCTGTCGATAAGTCCCTTGAGGTCGTTGTTGTAAATGTCAAGGAGCTTGCCGATGCCCTCGTCCTTATACTTAGCCATGCCGTCTTTAAGGGTCTTTGCACCGCTTTCAAGCTTCTTAACACCAGATGAAAGCTGTGAGCTGCCGTCTTTAAGCTGACCGATACCGCTGAACAGCTCTGCACTGCCGCTTGAAAGTGTTGTTGTACCCTGTGCAAGCTCTACAAGTGATGAATAGAGTGTTGCAGTACCGTCTTTTAGCTGCTTGCTGCCGTTGTCAAGCTGACCAAGACCGCTGTCAAGAGTTTTTGCACCGTTTGAAAGCTTTGATACGCCTGAGTTCAGGCTGTCAACACCCTTATCAAGCTTGCTTGCGCCTGCCTGTGCTGAGCTTACTCCTGCGGAGAGGTTCTTTGTGCCTGCGGAGAGTGTAGCCGCACCATTGTTAAGCTCCTTGCTGGACTTAGCAAGTGTGCCGATACCTGTTTTAAGTGCAGAAGCGCCCTCGTTTACTGTTTTAAGTCCTGTATTCAAATTATCAACGCCTGCGACAAGACCTTTCTTCTTATCGTTAAGACCATTGTATATCTGAGTTACACCGTCAACAAGCTGTTTGCCCTCGGTTGCCATTGTGCCGACACCTGTTGAAACATCGCCAAGGCCGCTCTGTGCGCCCTGCTGATACTGGATAGAGCCATTTACGGCTGCTATCATATTGCTTATGCTCGTGTACTCTGCTGAGCCTTCTTCGTAATTGCCGAGAAGCTGCTCAAGTCCTGCGAGTACCTGCTGGTCGTATGCGATAGACTGTGTAAGTGCGTTATCTACCTTTGTTATGCCATTTGAAAGAAGTTCAACGCTTGCAGGGAGTGTCTGAACCTTTTCATAGAGTGTGGAAACGCCTGCATTAAGTGTTGCAACGCCTTTTTTCAGTGCAGTTGAACCGTCATAGGTCTGCTTTGTGCCTGCGGCAAGGTTTTTAGAGCCTGCCTGGAGGTCGCCTACGCCTGTAACAAGCTTATTTGTGCCTGCGGCAAGGCTTGCAGCACCGTTATTTACCTGCTGTGCGCCTGAGGATACCTGTGAAAGTCCGTTTGAAAGTGATGATGAGCCGTTCTTCAAGGTTGACATACCACTGTTTACCTGATCAAAACCACCGAGGAGGGCTGTTGAACCACTATGAGCTGTGGAGATACCTCTCATAAGCTCACCTGTTGAAGAATCAAGGGTCTTTGCTCCGTCACGGAGCTTTGTTACACCGCTGTTAAGTGTCTTTGCACCATCGTCAAGTGACTTAGAGCCTGAATAAAGCTTGTCGATACCTGTGATAAGCGTTCCTGAGGAATCGGACAGCTTCTTAATGCCTGCGTAAAGCTCTGCTGTGCCGTCTACAAGATCGTCTGTAGCATCAGAAAGCTCATCAAGCTTATCCTGAAGATCGTCAGCATCACCGATATCGCTAAGGTCAAGCTTTGAGAAGATGTCAGATGTTGCGACTGTGAGAGAGGTCGTTGACTCGAAGTCCTTTACGTCTGCTGTGAACTCAACGTACTCCGGTATCTCGATATCTTCGTTATCCTGAAGATCAAGGCTCTTTGTAAGGCCAGGCATTGCAACGCCTATAAGTATCTGTCTGCTTCCGTCTGAAATGAGCTTGCCATTTGTTACTTCAACGTTTGAATAAACGTTAGTATCAAGGATAGCTGTTGTTGCCATAAGGTATGGAACATAGATATCTGTTTTCTTGCCGTTTATCTTGACAGTTTTCTTATCGTTGTTCGTATAGTCATATCTTACTGTAAGCTTACCGCTCTTGCCTGCGAGGTCCTCAGGCTTTATCTCCTTGCCGTCAAGGGTATATGTTACCTTTACATCAACCGGAAGTGCCTTATCGGTATAGCCTTTATAGTAGATATCTCCGCCCTCGGTATCCCATGTGAGCTTATCACCATTGGCTGTAAAGCCCTCGTCTGTTTTAACATTCTCGATATCTTTCAGGTCGGAAACGTCCTCCAGCTTCTTTACGCCCTGTGGGTTTTTCAGCCAGTTGGAAACGACTGTTTTTGTCTTGTTGCCGGAAGCGTCAGTGATAACATAAACTGTTTCTTCCTTAGCCTGCTTTTCTGTATCGCTGTCAGACTTATCAGCTTTCTTTGTATCTTTTGTATCTTTTTTATCTGATTCGCTCTTTGTTGTTGAGGCAGTGCTGTCGGCAGCGGAAGAGCTGTCTGACTGAGCTGCTGCATAAAGACCTGTGCAGCCTGCGGAAAGAAGTACGGCAAGTATGCCTGCAAGAACTCTTGAATACTTTTTCATAACTATATCTCCTTTACGAATTAGTTTATTTCAGGAAGCTTATAAAGCTTATTTTCTTTTTTCTTCATGCCCATTGTTGTATTGATTATTACCTTATCGAACAGCATAAGCATTGAAGGAAGTATACAGATAACAGTTATCATACTGATTATTGCACCTCTTGACATGAGCGTACAAAGCTGTGAGATCATATCTACGCTTGAATATACGCCAACACCGAATGTTGAAGCGAAGAAGCCAAGTGCGCTGACCATGATAGACTTCATTGAAGTGGTGAGTGCGATAGTGACAGCTTCATGCTTATCCTTGCCTGCGTTACGCTCGGTCTTATATCTTGTTGTCATAAGGATAGCGTAGTCAACTGTTGCACCAAGCTGGATAGTACCGATTACTACCGACGCTATGAACGGTATGGTGGTATTCGTAAAGCACGGAACACCCATGTTTACTGTGATAGCAAATTCGATAACGGCTACCAGAATGATAGGCAGTGAAACTGAACGCAGTGCAATAAGAATGATGATAAAGATAGCGGCGATAGAAACTATATTTACTACCTTGAAGTCATGATCTGTTATGTCGATAAGGTCTTTTGTTGCCGCCGCCTCACCGATAAGCATTCCGTCCTTATCGTAGGATTTAAGTATCTTGCTAAGCTCATCTATCTGGGCATTCTCTTCATCAGAAGCTACCTTATATTCAGAGCCGACCAGCATGAGCTGCCATTTGTCGCTCTTGAGTATTTTTGTTACTGACTCAGGAACTATCTCACGAGGAATAGACGGACCGATAAGAGTATCCAGTGACATTGAGAAGCTTACACCATCAACCTTGCCCATTTCGTCGAGCATAGAGTTTACTTCCTTTGGCTTCATATCAGCGTCAACCAGGAGCATATGGGTCGTTGCCATGTTGTATTCCTCATCTAGCTTTGTGTTTGCGATAACACTGTTGAGATCCTTTGGAAGAGTATCTGTCAGGTTATAATAAACGTTGGTGTTTATCTGACCATATACGGCAGGGATAAGTACAACTATAAAGAGTACGATAAATGCTGCATGGTGCTTGATAATGAACTTTGAAGGCTTTTCAAGGCTTGGAACAAGGTCTTTGTGCATTGTTTTTTCAAGTGCCTTGTCAAATACAAGTATCATCGAAGGCAGAACAGTTATGCAGCAGATAACGCCAATAACAACGCCCTTTGCCATTACGATACCCATGTCCATGCCAAGCTCGTAGCTCATGAAGCAAAGTGCAAGGAAGCCTGCAACTGTTGTTATGGAGCTTGAAACAACTGAGGTGATAGTTTTGCCGATGGCGACTGCCATAGCCTCTTTGTTGTCACCGGGGTGCTTTTCTTTCTCTTCCTTGTAGCTGTGCCACAGGAAGATCGAGTAGTCTATCGTTACCGCCAGCTGAAGCACGGCTGCAAGAGCTTCGGTGATGAACGATATTTCGCCTTGTATGAAGTTCGTTCCCATGTTATAGATTATCGCCATGCCCACGCTGAGCATAAAGAACAGTGGGATAAGGAACGAATCCATTGTAAGTGCAAGTATGATACTTGTAAGGATAACTGCGATAACGACGTACATCGGAGCTTCCTGCATTGTCAGATCCTTGATATCCTCAACTACTGAGGACATACCGCTTACGAAACACTGCTCGCCTGCGATACTTCTTATCTCCTTGACAGCTTCAAGTGAGCCGTCAGCGGAGGTCGCTTCGTCAAAAAAGACAGCCATCATTGTGGAGTTATCTGTATTGAAGAAATCGTAAATATCATCAGGAAGAACTTCCTTTGGAAGTGAAACGTCTGCCAAGGTGTCATACCAGAGAACATCGCAAACGTGGTCTACCTTTTCGATCTTCTCCTTGACCTTTTCAACGTCCTTATCGTCCATGCCGTCAAGCATTACCAGCGAAAAGCCACCCTTGCCGAACTCGTCAAGCATTATATCCTGACCTTTCATGGTTTCAATGTCTGACGGGAGGTATGAAAGAATATCATAGTTTATTCTTGTGCTGACAAATCCGAATATTGACGGTATCAGCAGCAGAACGCTGACTATGAGTATCGGTACTCGGAGCTTTACAACTCCTCTGCCAAATTTCTGCATCAAATGTCATTCCCTTCACATAGTTTTTGACCTTTCGGTCTTTTAACAATTCATAGTATACATCAAAAATGACCAACAGTCAATAGTAAAATGACCATTAGTCATTCTTTTTGTAGAGTTGCACAAAATGACCAACGGTCATAACTGACTATTGGTCATTTTGCTCAGTTGACTTTGAGACGGTTTTGTATTATAATAGATTTAAGGTCAACCACAGTAAACCTGTGTATGTGTGACATACAAATTGTATATATTATAATAAGGAAGGACGTGTTAAAATGGGCAAGCTTGATACCAACAAAAAGGTAAAGGAGGACTCTCTGCTTAACACGGCTTTTAGTCTTTTTACCACCAAGGGAGTGAGCAAGACCTCTATTTCAGACATTGTGAACAACGCTGGTGTGGCGAAAGGGACGTTTTATCTTTATTTCAAAGACAAATATGACATAAGAAACAAGCTTGTTTCTCACAAGTCGTCACAGCTTTTCAGAAACGCTATCGAGGCATTAAATGCGAGCGGCAAGAAGCTTACCTTTAATGAACGAATTATTTTTATTGTTGACAACATCATTAACCAGCTAAACGAAAACAAGTCGCTTTTGACTTTTATTGCAAAGAATCTTAGCTGGGGCGTTTTCAAGCACGCTCTTACGTCGCCTATAAAGGACGATGACATCGACTTCCGCAACATTTATGACGCTATGCTTGCTGACGCTCCATATAATATTGTTCAGCCTGAGGTCATGATATTCATGATAGTTGAGCTTGTAAGCTCAACCTGCTACTCGTCCATACTTTACAACGAGCCTGTGGACATTGGCGAGCTTAAGCCTTATCTTTACATATGTATAAACAACATTATCGACACTCATGCAGGCACTGTAAAAGCATAAGAAAAGACACGTTTACGAGATCGTAAGCGTGTCTTTTTTGTGTACAAAAAAACGGACGGAAGATATCCGTCCGTTTGGTGCTTTTATTACTTTGCCTTAACAGCATCTCTTGCCTTTGCAACGATATTGTCTGCGCAGAGGCCATATTCTTTAAGAAGATCAACTGCCGGGCCTGAGTGACCGAACTCGTCATTAACGCCGATCTTAACAAGCTTTGCAGGGTGTCTTGCTGCAAGAACGTCAGCAACGGCTGAGCCAAGTCCGCCGATAACGCTATGCTCTTCTACTGTGAGAAGAAGTCCTGTGTTCTTTGCGGCTTCAACGATGATATCCTCGTCGATTGGCTTGATAGTGTGGATATTGATAACTGTTGCTTCGATACCCTCGGCTGCCAGTGTTTTTGCAGCTTCAATAGCTTCATAAACCATAAGACCTGTTGCAACGATGGCTATATCCTTGCCGTCACGGAGCTTAACGCCCTTGCCAAGCTCAAACTTATATGTTTCAGGGTCGTTGAAAACAGGTGTTGCAAGTCTGCCGAAACGGAGATAAACCGGACCTTCATGGAGGATAGCGGCTTCAACGGCAGCCTTTGCTTCAACGTCGTCGGCAGGGTTTATTACCACCATGCCAGGGATAGTTCTCATAAGAGCGATATCCTCGTTGCACTGATGTGTTGCACCGTCTTCGCCTACAGAGATACCTGCGTGTGTTGCACCTATCTTCACGTTGAGGTGAGGATAACCGATAGAGTTTCTTACCTGCTCAAATGCCCTGCCTGCGGCGAACATTGCAAATGTAGAAGCAAATGGTATCTTGCCTGTTGCAGCCATACCTGCTGCAACGCCCATCATATTTGACTCGGCGATACCGCAGTCAAAAAATCTGTCAGGGAATTTCTTCTTGAATATACCTGTTTTTGTTGCAGCAGCAAGGTCTGCGTCAAAAACATAGAGGTTCTCGTACTTATCGCCAAGCTCTGCAAGAGCCTCGCCGTAGCTTTCTCTTGTAGCTTTCTTCTTCAATTCTGCCATTGCTTAACCCTCCAGACTTTTAAGCTGTTCGTTTATTTCTGCCACAGCCTGCTCATACTGCTCCTTGTTAGGTGCTGAACCATGCCATGAAACGTTGTTTTCCATAAATGAAACGCCCTTGCCCTTGATACTCTTCATTACGATAACGCAAGGCTGACCGCATACTGTTTCTGCCTCGTTGAATGCTTTTTCAAGTGAGTCAAAATCATGAGCGTCGGCTGTGATAACGTGCCAGCCAAATGCTGCAAACTTGTCAACGATAGGATATGGCGACATTACGTCCTCTATCTTTCCGTCGATCTGAAGTCCGTTATTATCCACAACAGCAACGAGGTTATCAAGCTTATAATGAGCGGCGAACATTGCAGCCTCCCATACCTGACCCTCTTCGATCTCACCATCGCCAAGGATAGTATACACCTTATAGGTATCGCTTGTGAGCTTTCCTGAAAGCGCCATACCGCAGGCAACAGAAATGCCCTGTCCAAGGGATCCAGAGGACATATCTACGCCAGGGATAGAGATACAAGGGTGACCCTGAAGCATTGCACCAATATGTCTGAGAGATTTAAGCTCCTCCTTAGGGAAAAAGCCTTTCTCTGCAAGAGTTGCATAGAGTGCAGGTGCTGTGTGACCCTTTGAAAGCACGAGTCTATCTCTCTCAGGCTCTTCCGGCTTATCAGGATATACGTTCATCTTGGCAAAATAGAGATATGTGAGCAGATCTGCTATAGAGAGCGATCCGCCCGGATGACCCGATTTTGCGTTGAATACTCCCTCGAGTATTCCAAGACGAACCTTGCAGGCTGTGATCTCAAGCTGTTTCTTTAATGTTTCGTCCATACTTTTGACCTCCAAAAAAATATTATTTCTTCAGTTTTTCAAAAATTTCATCTATGACTGCGGCAATAAAATCCTCCTCGCAGGACTGCTCAAAGACCTTATCCGCAACCTTTTTGACCTCCTCTGCCGCATTT
>ERZ773235.2545-NODE-2545-length-15002-cov-9.955509_pt1 | contig 15002 bp, 15 predicted proteins | sample MGYA00580522_ERZ773235 | MGnify/ENA primary metagenome ERZ773235 (study PRJEB29015, sample SAMEA2737797) | human gut metagenome | biome: human gut; feature: human-associated habitat; material: faeces | place: China | collected 2012 ...
TGGCCGTGCTGGTGGACGCCTATGACGAGGAGGTCGTGGACGCGGAGAAGAACGACGTCCGCGTGGTGCTGCACCTGCACCCGGCGCTGGCGCCCTACAAGGCGGCCATCCTGCCCCTGAGCAAGAAGCTCAGCGACAAGGCCCGCGAGATCTATGCCCAGCTTTCCAAGGAGTGGATGATCGACTTTGACGAGACCGGCTCCATCGGCAAGCGCTACCGCCGCGAGGATGAGGTAGGCACACCCTACTGCATCACCGTGGACTTTGACACCGTGGGCGACGCGGAGAAGGCCGGCGACAACTGCGTCACCGTCCGCGAGCGCGACACCATGCAGCAGGTGCGCGTGCCCATCAGCGAGCTGAAGGCCTATCTGGCGGAGAAGCTGGCGTATTAAGACTGGCGCAAAATCCCGTGATTTTACTGCCACCCACCAAATCTTGAAAAGGAGGCGCTCTCCATGGAATTTAACGTGCAATTGCAGCTGGCCGGTCTGCTGGAGTGGATGCACCAGCAAATGACCACCTGCTGCGGCAAAACCGCCGTCATCGGCATCTCCGGCGGCAAGGACAGCTCAGTTGTGGCGGCGCTGGCGGCGGCGGCCTATGGCAAGGACAACGTGATGGGCGTGCTGATGCCTGACGGCGTGCAGCCGGATATCGACTACTCCCACGGTCTGGTGGACACGCTGGGCATCCCCCATGTGACCATCAACATCCATGACGCGGTGCAAGGTGTGGTGCGCCAGCTGGAGCAGGCGGGCCTGACCCCCAGCCGCCAGACGCTGGTAAACCTGCCCAGCCGCATCCGTATGTCCACGCTGTACGCCGTGGCCCAGTCGGTGGAACAGGGCATCGTCATCAACACCAGCAATCTCAGCGAGGACTGGGTGGGCTACTGCACCATTTACGGCGACAGCGCCGGGGCCTTCTCCCCCTTGGGCATGTACACCACCGAGGAGGTCATCGCGCTGGGCCGGGCGCTGGGTCTGCCGGAGCGGTTCCTCATCAAGCCGCCCTCCGATGGGTTGACCGGCCTTACCGACGAGGATAATCTGGGCTTTACCTACCACGCGGTCAACGAGTATATCCGCCGCGGCGTGGCGGATGAGGCCATCAAGGCCCAGATCGAGCGCAAGCATGCCGCCAGCCGCTTCAAGTTCCAGACCCTGCCGGTCTATCAAAACGGCCTGCCCATCGTACCGGAGGAGCCGACGGATTACTATAATCCCAACAAGAAATAACCGCTTTGCAGATGAGCCGCCCCTTGTGGCGGCTCCTCTGTCTGCCGGGGTGAAAATTCCCGGTTGCCTTTTTCGCCGATTTGTAGCATACTGAAAGATGGAACATTTTCCAAAAGGGAGAGCTACATGGAAACCATCAAACTATACGAACACGATCCGTATCTGCGCCGCTTTGACGCCACGGTGCTGCGCTGTGTCCCGCAGGGCAAGGCATGGCATGTGACGCTGGACCGCACTGCCTTTTACCCCGAGGGCGGCGGTCAGGGCGCCGACCACGGCACGCTGGGCGATGCGCAGGTCAGCGATGTGCAGGAGCGCGGCGGCGTCATCGTTCACACCTGCGACCGGGCGTTGCAGGAGGGCGCGGCCGTCACCGGAGAGCTGGACTGGCAGCGGCGCTTTGACCACATGCAGCAGCACTCCGGCGAGCATATCGTCTCGGGTATGCTGTGCGCGGCCTATCACTGCGATAACGTGGGTTTCCACATGGGGGCGGACACCGTGACCATCGACTACAACGCCGATATCCCGTGGGAGGGCGTGCTGGCCATCGAGCAGCAGGCCAACCGCTATATCTGGGAAGACCACCCCGTGCGCATCACCTATCCCGCGAAAGAGGAGCTGGCCGCCCTGCCCTACCGCAGCAAAAAGGCGCTGGAGGGGCAGGTGCGCATCACCGAATTCCCCGGCGCGGACATGTGCGCCTGCTGCGGCACCCATGTGGCCTCCAGCGCCCAGGTGGGACTGGTGAAGTTCATCGGCTGGCAAAAATTCCGGGGCGGCGTGCGGCTGGAGGTGCTGTTCGGGCAGCGGGCCATGGATTGCCTCAGCGCCAGCTGGCAGCAGAATACCGCCATCGGCCGCGAGCTGTCGGTAAAGCCGGAGGCCACCCATGCCGCCGTGCTGCGCCTGAAGGAGGAGCTGGCGGCGGCGAAGCAGCGCTGCGGCGATATGGAAACGGAGCACTTTGCGGCGCTGGCGGAGCGGTATGCCGGCGCTGGCGATGTGGCGCTGCTGTGCCCCGCCATGGAGCCGGACGCCGTGCGGCGGCTGTGCGATGCGGTGGCCCAGCGCTGCGGCGGGCGATGCGCCGTGTTCGCCGGGAATGAGGGCGCTTATAAGTACGCCGTTATCCAGCCGGGCGCCGATATTCGCGCTTTTATCAAGGACATGAACGCCGCGCTCCACGGACGCGGCGGCGGACGGGACGGATTTGCACAGGGCAGCGCCGCCTGTACCGCCGAGGAAATCAACGCATATTTTGGAGGATTGAACGAATGACACAACAAGGAAAACGGGCCTATCACGGCCGCCACGGCCGCCGCGGCCGCCGCGGCCGTCGCGGCCCCGCGCCCATCGTGTGGCTCATCGCCCTTGCGGTGGTGATCGCCACGGTGGTGCTGGTGGTGGCGGGCCTCAGCAAAAAGCCTGCCCCCGATCCCATCCCCCTGCCCGGCACGGTGACGGACAACGGCAGCGCGAAGCCGGACGAGCCGGACACGCCCCATACGCCGGATGAGTCGGACAAACCGCAGACCCCGGAGAACGATCCGCCCCAGCAGACAGAAAGCGACGAGCCGTATATCGACGCCAACGGCCTGCTGCAATACAGCACCAAGGGCCACTATGTGCAGGCCGACAGCTATCAGGGCGGCGGCGAAGCGCCGTGGAACCTGCTGCTGGTCAACGACTGGAACCCCCTGCCCGCCGGGTATGACAACGACGTCAGCTTTACCACCGTCAGCGGCGGCAAGCAGGTGGACAGCCGCATTATCGACGCGGTGAACCAGATGCTCAACGACGCCAGCGCCTATGATCTGGCGGTGGTCAGCGCCTATCGCCCCCAGTCGGAGCAGGAGACGCTGTACTGGCGCAAGGTGAAGCAGTACACCGACAAGGGATACAGCGATTTTGACGCCCAGAAGGTGGGCGGCACGGTGGTCAAGCGTCCCGGCTTCAGCGAGCATAACTGCGGCCTTGCCATGGATGTGGGCGGCAGCGGCGACTATACGCTGGAGCAGAGCTTTGCCAACACGGCGGCCTATAGCTGGCTGATCGACCACTGCGCCGACTATGGCTTTATCCTCCGCTTCCCTCAGGGCAAGGAGGATATCACCGGCGTGATCTATGAGCCGTGGCACTACCGCTATGTGGGCGTGGAGGCCGCGAAATACATCATGGACAACGACCTGTGTCTGGAGGAATATCTGGCGCAGGTGCAGAAATAAGCTTTCCGCCATGGCGATCGGCCCCCGCCGGAGCGATAAGGGCAAAAGCACCGAAGCTCCGCCGCCGGCAGGGGGATTCATCCCTGCCGCCGGGCGGCGGGCAGCATAAAAAGCATAAAAAGAGAGAGCCCTGCGGCTCTCTCTTTTTTCGGTTTCCGGTTCAGTTATTCTCGCCCCGGTCATAGGCCACCACCACGCGGCGGTTAGGCTCGGTGCCCACGGAATAGGTGGTCACACCCTTCACGTCCTGCAGCGCGGCGTGGATCACATGGCGCTCATAGGCGTTCATGGCCTCCAGCGTGACGCTGCGGCGATACTTCTTCACCTTGGCGGCCACCTTCATGGCCAGACTTTCCAGACTGGCCTCCCGGCGGGCCCGGTAGTTCTCGGCGTCCACATGGACGCGGATGCGCTTTTCGCTGCCGCTGTTGACGGCGTAGTTGGTCAGCTGCTGGATGGCGTCCAGCGTTTCGCCGCGGCGGCCGATCAGCGCGCCCAGCTTCTGGCCCTCCAGGATCACCTTGTAGCGGCCCTTCTCCTCTTCATACACCTTCACGGCGGCAGGGCTTTCCATATGGGTCAGCAATCCGGTGAGAAAGGCGGTGATGCGCACGGCGTTATCGTCGCTGCACTCCGGCAGCGCCACAGCGGGGGCGGCAGGCGCCTCTTCCTCTGTCCGGTTCTCCTCGCGGCGGGGTTTGGCCTGACGGGGTTGGGCCGGCTTAGGCTGCTGCTGTCTGACCGGCTTAGGCTGCTGCGGCTTTTTGGGTTCTTCCTTTTTTACGGGTTCTTCAACGACTGCAGGCTTGACGGGTGCGGCGATCTCCTCCACGGGCGCCTCATCTGGGCCATAGGTCACGCGGACGCGGGCAGGCTTGGCGCCCATGCCCAGAAAGCCGCTCTTGGCCCGCTCCAGAATCTCCACGGACACATCATCCCGCTCCATGCCCAGCTGGGCAAGGGCGCTCTGGATGGCCTCTTCCTCGGTCTTGCCTGTTACATCGATATAACTCATAGACAAAACTCCTTATTCGTCATAATGGCGCTCGTTGTACGCGCGTCCGCGGGCGTAGGGCCGGTTGCCCACACGGCCCGCCTCGGTGGTGGAGGCGCGCTTTTCCTTCTGTTCGGCAGGCTCCTGCTTTTTCTTCTTGCCGCCCTGCGGCTTCTTGGGTTCGTTTACCTGCTCCAGCTGGCGGTTATAGTTCTCGCGGGCGGCCTGCATCTTGGCGGCGCGCTTTTCCCGCTTCTCCCGTTCCTTCTCGGTCTCCTCTTCCTCCAGCTTCTTGCCGAAGTACTTGTTGAGCACCAGCTCCTGAATGGCGGAGAAGGCGGCGTTGGCGATCCAGTACACACACAGAGCGGCAGGGAACATGAAGCCCATCCACACCGTCATCAGGGGGAACAGGTACATCATCATCTTGCTCTGGCTGTTCATGGTATTGGAGCTGGCCTTCATAGAGGCCATGCTCATCAGCAGCTGCAAGGCGGCGGCGATGAACGGCATGATCAGCAAGCCCCATACGGGCCATCCGCCGCCGGGGAACTGGCTCATCACCTGAGAAGGCTGGCTGGCCAGATCCACACCCAGGAAGGAGTAGTCCAGATCGATCAGACCTTCGAACTTGTCGGCAAAATCGGCCCAGTGGTCATGGATGAAGTCGGTCAGATAGATCTGCTCATAGGCGTTGTTGGCGGCCGGAGCGGTATACCCCAGCGAGGTGGCCAGCGTGGTGATCTCGCTGATCACCTCGTTGGACAGGTTCATAAAGAACCGCAGCGGGGTACGGATGATATAGTACAGTGCGATCAGAATGGGGAACGGCAGGAAGAACCACAGGCAGCCGGACATGGGGTTCACGCCCTCCTTGGCGTACAGGTCGGCCATCTCCTGCTGCTGCCGCTCCTTGTTGTTGGCAAAGCGGGTCTGGATATCCTTGATCTTGCCCTGCATCCGGTTCATGCGCAGCATGCTCTTCTTGCTCTTCATCTGGAAGGGCAGGATCACCAGCTTCACCACCAGGGTGAAGAGGATCAATGCCACGCCGTAGGATCCGGTCAGGCTGTAGAACATTCTGGTCAGCCAGGCGAAAGGCACACAGATATAATATCCGATTTGTGCAAACATGTTTTTTCCTCCGTAGGTTGTTACTTTGGTTGCGTGCTGTAACAAATGCGCGGGAAAAATGGGGAAACACCTCAAACCATTGGTCAGGGCACGGGATCATACCACCCGCCCTTATAGAACGGATGGCAGCGCAAAAAGCGCCGCAGCGCCAGCCGGCCGCCCTTCCACGCGCCGTATTTTTCCACCGCCTCCAGCGCGTACTGGGAGCAGGTGGGCACAAACCGGCAGCAGGGGGGGCGCAGCGGCGAAACGGACGCCCTGTAAAACCGTATCATTTTGAGAAGAAGCCTCTTCATGCCTCTGTCTCCGTCAGGCCCAGCGCCTCCAGTGCGCGGAGGTACTGCCTGTCCATTTTGGCATAGGGCGTGTGAACGGCCTTGACGCGGCCCACAAGGATCACGTCATATCCTTTTTTCATTTCCGGCAGGTGCAGCCGGTACATCTCCCGCAGCTGGCGGCGGACGCGGTTGCGCACCACGGCCTTGCCCAGCTTTGTGCTGACGGTCACGCCCAGGCGGGTCTTCCCCTGCCTGTTTTTCTGGCAATAAACCACCATGCATGGCTGCACACTGGACTGTCCCTTCCGGTACAGGCGCCGGAACACATAATTTTCTTTTATGGTCACAGCTGCCTTCATGGTTTCTCCTCTGCGGAAATGGAAAAGAGTCCTTCAAACGTTTTGCAGGGGCCGATGCCTGCATCGGCCCGTTCGTCTTCCGGATAATATTTCACAATACAGCGGGGTGATGTACCACCCCAAGGGTACTTAATTTCACTGCGTGGGCATTGTTCCCTGCAGCATGATCATTTGACCCTCTTGTTTATCCCGAAAAATACAGATACCAACAGGGACGGCAGTTTTCCCTTCCACCGTCCCTGGCTTATTCAAGCTTGTTTGGGGTGCACTTTCCGCCTCTCCTCAGTGGGTCAGGCGGGCACGGCCCTTGGCGCGGCGACGGGCGAGAACCTTGCGGCCATTGCTGGTAGCCATTCTCTTGCGGAAGCCGTGTACCTTGGAGCGCTGGCGCTTCTTGGGCTGATAGGTACGGAACATTGCTTGACACCTCCATCTTGTAAATATCGCCTCCGCTCGCGGTGATCCGCGGCGGCGCGTACTCGACAGCGGACATATTGTCCGCCGCAGTCGACTTAAAAAGTGCGCAAACGCGCAACTGATATTATACAGAAAAGCACCTGCGTTTGTCAACAACTAAATATTGTGCCTGCGCCGAAAGGCGGGGACAAGAAAAGCGGCAGTCCGGCAGCGTGCGCCCCAAGGGCACTTGTTTTTCTGTGTGGGCATCTCCCTGCGAAAATCCCCCTCAAAAAAACACTTTCTCACAGCCTCACAGCGAAAGCTTTATTACTTCTCTCCTATTGCTTTCTTTACTCCTCCGTAGTATTATAAGAAGTTACTGAGTATTGCACGGAAGAGAAAGGAACCCTGTCATGCCAAACGAAAACAAGCTGGGCACTATGCCCATTTCCAAGCTGATCTGGAACATGTCGCTGCCCATTATCGCCTCCATGCTGGTGCAGGCGCTGTATAACATTGTGGACAGCGTGTTCGTCAGCTGGGTCAGCGAAGCGTCGCTGACCGCCGTCTCACTGGCCTTTCCCGCCCAGAACCTGATGATCTCGCTGGCGGCGGGCACGGCGGTGGGCGTCAACGCCCTGCTGGGCCGTGCACTGGGCGCCGGCGAGCAGCAGCGGGTGGACCGGGTGGCCATGAACGGCATGTTTCTGGCGCTGGTGGGCTTCGTCGTCAGCTGTGTGCTGGGCCTTACCTGCGCCGGGGCGTTTCTCCGCTCCCAGACCCAGGTGGAGGAGATCGTGGTCATGGGCGAGCAGTATCTGCACATCGTCATGGGCTGCTCCTTCGCCCTGTTCGGCCAGATCATGCTGGAGCGCCTGCTGCAGGGCACGGGCCGTTCCCTGCTGAGTATGTATACCCAGGGTCTGGGCGCCATCGTCAACATCATTCTCGACCCGGTGTTCATCTTCCTTTTCAAAATGGGCGTGGCCGGCGCCGCCGTCGCCACGGTCATCGGCCAGATCTGCGGCATGCTGCTGGCGGCCTATTTCAATGTGAAGAAGAATCAGGATATCCGCCTGCGAGTGCGGGGTTTCCGGCCGGACTGGCGGCTCATCGGCAGCATCTACGCCATCGGCCTGCCCAGCGTGATCATGATGGCCATCGGCTCGGTGATGACCTTTTTGATGAACAAGATCCTCATCGTCTACCACGCCGCCCATGAAACGGCGGCCACCGCCTTCGGCATCTACTTCAAGCTGAATTCCTTCATCTTCATGCCGGTGTTCGGCATGAATAACGGCGTGGTGCCCATCATCGCCTATAACTACGGCGCCCAGAACCGGGCCCGCATGGTGGAGGCCATCAAGCGCAGCGCCGTTTACGCCTCGGCCATCATGGTGGTGGGCATGGCGCTGTTTCTGGCCATTCCCGGCACGCTGCTGAATATCTTCGACGCGTCGGAAACCATGCTGTCGGTGGGCATTCCCGCCCTGCGGACCATCTGCCTCAGCTTCTGGATCGCCGGAGCCTGCATCGCGCTGAGCGGCTCGTTTCAGGCGCTGGGAAAATCCCTGTACTCCATGGTCATCTCCATTGTGCGCCAGCTGGTATTTCTGGTGCCCATCGCCTATGTGCTGGCCCGGTACGGCGCAGCAAACGGCAACAGCAACCTTGTCTGGTGGTGCTTCCCCCTGGCGGAGCTAGCCTCGCTGGCGGTAACGCTGGCCTTCTTCCGGCGCCTGTACCGGACGCTGATCGCCAAGATCCCGGAGCACGGCGTCAACGACGACGGCGAAGAAAGCCTGCTGGGATAAAAAAATATGTATGGAGAAAAGAGCGGACTTTCGTCCGCTCTTTTTTTGTAAAGCGCTTTCCCCGGGGTGATGGTATCATGGATTGAGAAACCGCCCCCCCTTCACCATATGGCGTCCCTGCCGCATCCGCCGGGCGGCGCCGCAAGGTCGCCCCTCCCCATGACCGGCTATCGATAGAATACTGTAGGGCGGGGTGACCACGCGGTGAAGCGAAGCGGAGCAAGTACCCCCGGCGTGTACGGCCCCGGGCGGCAGGCACAAAAACGCCTTCTGCGTACCGTTCAGCGGCTTCCCGCGGTTAATTAGAATAAGTGTTTACTTTTCTCCGGTTTTCTGCTATACTCTAGTATGAGAGAAATATACGCAAAACGGGAAGGGAGTATACCCAATGAATTCACTGTCCGACGTATGGAAAACAGTGCTTGACCGGCTGAGAAAACAGCTTTCCGACACCACCATCAACACATGGTTCGACGAGGTGACGGTGGTCACCATGGAGGATTCGGCGCTGGTGCTCCATTGCGGCAACACGTTTAAAAAAACCACCATCGAAAAGCGGTTCGTCCCCCAGATCAAAGAGGCGCTGCGGGACATTTTCTCCTCCGATCTGGAGGTAAAGCTGCTGGACGATGAGCAGCTGTCCGCCTATCACGGTGTACGGCCTGACCACCCCGACACGCTGGCCGACAGTGAGGCTTTCACCTTTGAAACCTATGTGGTGGGGCCGCAGAACAAGATGGCCTATGCCGCCGCCCGCTCCGTGGCGGAAAAACCGGCAGGCTCGTTCAACCCTCTTTTTATTTACGGCGACAGCGGCCTTGGCAAGACCCATCTTCTCCACGCCATCGCCCGCCAGACAAAGCGCCTGCGGCCCGAGAGCAGCATCGTGCTGGTCAAGGGCGTGGACTTTACCAACGAACTGATCGACGCCATCCGCGGCGGCACCACCTCCGACTTCCGCAACAAGTATCAAAAGGAATCCCTGCTGCTGGTGGACGATATCCAGTTCATCGCCGGCAAGCAGCAGACACAGGAGGAGTTCTTCCACACCTTCAACGCCCTGTATGAATCCGGCAAGCAGATCGTGCTGACCTCCGACCGGCCCCCAAAGGAGATGACCCAGCTGGAGGATCGGCTGCGCACCCGGTTCGAGTGGGGATTGATGGTAGACGTTGAGCCGCCCGACTATGAGACCCGCCTTGCCATCATCCGCAACAAGGCGGCGCTGCTGGGCATCAACCTGCCCGAGCGCATCACCAACATGATCGCCGAAAACGTCACCGCCAACGTCCGCCAGATCGAGGGCGTGCTGAATAAGATCCTGGCCTACAGCGACCTGATGGGCGTTATGGACGAAGAGGCCATCATGAAAGCGCTGGAGGACGTGGTCAAGAACAGCGGCGAATACGCCCCCACACCCGAGGCTATCATCGATTACATCGCCAAATATTTCGATCTGGATACCGACTCGCTTCAGGGTCAGAGCCGCGGCCGCGACGTGACCAACGCCCGCCAGATCGCCATGTATCTCATCCGCCGCATGAACAACATGTCCCTTAAGGATATCGGCAAGGCCTTTAACCGCGACCACAGCACCGTGATGCACAGTCTGGAAAAGGTGGAGAACCAGATGCGCTCCGACCCCGCTTTTGCCGAGGTGGTCAAGGAGATCACCACCAACATCAACGCAAAGCAATAAAATTAGCTGGCGAAAAGCCGGCGAAAATCTGGCGAAAAGTCTGATGACTTTTCTGCCAAGGAGTTTGCGGCCGACTGCGCGCGCCCGTTGGGCACACTTGCTGGCCGAGAAGAATTTTTCTGACGCGCATGTCGTCAGAAAAATGATTTGATTTATTTGCGCCGTGCGCGGCGCAAACGCTGTAAGGAATTTCCCACAAATTCCTGTGGATTCCACCTTGAAACCGTGTGGAAAAAATCCGTTTTCCCATCCGCTGTGGAAACCATTCGCCGTTTCCCACCATGTCCCGTGGATAAAAAAGCGCGGAAAATAAAGGGCCCATTTCCCTTTTCCACATTTTTTTCTACTACGGCTAATACTACGAATAAAGAGATTAGTTTATGTTGACCTTTCCAAAAACATTCCCTGTTTTTTTCGGAAAGATTCGACAGGAAAGGATCGTTATGCTGAAATTCTCCTGTGAAAAAGCGCTGCTGCAAGCAGCGGCCTCCACCGCCAGCCGCGCCGTGGCCGCTAAAAGCTCCATTCCGGCGCTGGAGGGTCTGCTGCTGGAGGGCGGCCGGGAGCTGACGCTGTCCGGCTACAACACGCAAACCGGCATCCGCACCTCTCTGGAAGCCCAGATCCGGGAAGAGGGCCGCATCGTGCTCAACGCCCGCCTGTTCGGCGACATCATCCGCAGAATGCCCGACGATGTGATCGTGTTCTCCGCTGACGAGAAGTATATGGTGCATCTCAGCTGCGGCGACGCCAGCTTTGATATTCTGGGCCTTTCCGCCGATGATTATCCTGAGCTGCCGGAGGTGGACGATCAGTACAGCGTCACCATGCAGCAACGGCTTCTCAAGGCCATGATCGGCCAGACCTCCTTTGCCGTCTCCACCAACGAGAGCCGCCCCGTCCATACCGGCTCCCTCTTTGAAATCGACGCTACGGGTCTTACCATGGTTTCGGTGGACGGTTTCCGTCTGGCGCTGCGTCACGAGCCGCTGGAAAAGCTGGATGGCGGCGCGTTCCGCTTTGTGGCCCCCGGCAGCGCCCTGAAGGAGGTAGAGAGCATCTGCGGCGACACGGAGGAGACCATCACCATCACCCAGGGTAAGCGGCATCTGATGTTTGCCGCCGGCGCAACGGAGCTGATCTGCCGCCGGCTTGAGGGGGAATTTCTGGATTATAAAAACGCCATTCCCCGCAGCAATCCCATCTGTATTCAGGTGGACAACAGCGCCCTGCTGCGCAGCCTCGAGCGCGTGTCCGTGGTCATCAGCGAAAAGCTGAAAAGTCCGGTACGCTGCGTGTTTGAAGAGGATCGGGTGCTGCTCAGCGCCCGCACCGGCAACGGCGAGGCCAAGGATATCTGCCCCACCAGCGGAGACGGCGCAGGGCTGGAGATCGGCTTTAATAACCGCTATCTGATGGAGGCGCTGCGCTATGCCCCGGCGGACAGCGTGTGCATGGCCCTGAACACCAGCATTTCCCCCTGCGTCATCACCCCGGTAGACGGCTCAGACAGCTTCCTCTATATGGTGCTGCCGGTCAGATTGAAGGCCCAGTAAAAGGAAGGTTTCGTCCCTGCGGGGACGAGGGCGGCCTTCGGCAACCCACTTTTCCCAACAGCTGGAAAAGTGGGCAAAAGAGCCGGAAGAAACCATTGGTTTCTTCACTTCCTTGCGCGCTACGTCTTTACACAGATTTGTAATTGCGTACCACACGTTCATCCAAAATTTTCTTTTTCGTTTTGTCATTGAATCGTCTCAGCACCAGCGCCGCTGCCGCTGATGCCAACGCCAAACAACGCTGTTGGTTCTGCCGTTGAGAATGTCAGCGGCAGCGGCGCTGGATGAAAGTCAATTCGTCACACGCTGCGATATCAGACGTTTTCTGTGAACGCGCAGTAAAAGGTGTCAAAATTGCAAGAGATATAGCGTGCAAGAAGTTTTGAAACCTGCGGTTTCAAATGGCGTTTTTGGGTATTTTTGCCGATGTGGCAAAAGTACCTCGTCCCCGAGGGGGCGAAAAGCTCCTGATATTCTAATAAAATCATCCCAAATAAGGAAAAAACTATGGAAACGATTACCATTACCACAGAATTTATCAAGCTGCAGGATCTTCTCAAGCTTTCCGGCCTTGTCTATACCGGCGGCGAGGCCAAGGTGCTGATTCAGGACGGCGCAGTGACCGTCAACGGCGAGATATGCACCCAGCGGGGCAAAAAGCTCCGCCCCGGAGACACCGTGTGCTTTGGTGGCAAGGAGCTGGCCGTAGCCTATGCGGATCAATGAGCTGACACTGTCCGGCTTTCGCAATTACCGCCGCCAGAGTCTGCGCTTCGATGCCAGCTGCAACGTGATCTACGGCGAGAACGCGCAGGGAAAGACCAATCTGCTGGAGGCAGTGGTCTATCTCTCCTGCGGAAAGTCCCCCCGCACCCATGCCGATAAAGAGCTGATCGGGTTCGATGCTGCCGGCGCGGTGCTGGAGGGCCGCATCCTGTCCCGTGACCGGGAGTTTGTGACCCATATCGAGCTCAATCGGGGCAAAAAGCGGAAGATGACCGTCAACGGCGTGGCGGCGAAAAATGCTGCCGCACTCAGCGACGTGCTGCATACCGTGTTCTTCGCGCCGGAGGATCTGTTTCTCATCCGTGATGGCGCATCGGCGCGGCGGAAGTTCATGGATCTGTCCCTGTGCCAGCTGCGGCCCCGGTATGCCGAGGCGCTGGCGGAGTATGGCCGCCTTTATGAGCACAAGACCCGCATCCTGCGGGACAGCGGGGATTTTCCCGGTCTGCTGGACACCTTGCCGGAGTTCAACCAGCGGCTGTGTCTGGTGGGGGCGGTGCTGATCCGGTATCGGGCCAGCTTCTGCCGAAAGCTGCAGCAGTATGCCGCCCAGGCCCACGCCGAGTGCAGCGGCGGCCGCGAGGAGCTGACCCTTGCCTACAAGACCGTCAAAACCGTTACCGATCCGTTGGCCGAGCAATCCCTGATCGCCCGGCAGCTGATGGATCATCAGCAGAGCCACTACGCCGCTGAGATCGCCTCCCGGCTGTGTCTCAGCGGACCTCATAAGGACGATATCGAGGTGTCCGTCAACGGACACAGCGCCCGACAGTTCTGCTCGCAGGGACAGGTGCGCACCGCGGCGCTGGCCCTGAAGCTGGCCGAGCGTGAGATCCATAAGGACGCTTTCGGCGAATATCCGGTGATGCTGCTGGACGACGTGCTCTCGGAGCTGGATCCGCTGCGGCAGGAATATGTGCTCAACCGCATCGCCGGCGGACAAGTGTTCATCACCTGCTGCGAAAATGACCGGCTGGATACGCTTCTGAGCGGCAAGGTGTTTCACGTGAAAAACGGGGAGGTGCTGTGATGCCCTATCTGCACATCGGCCAGAGCGTTACCGTGGAGGAAAAGCGCGTCATCGGCATTTTTGATCTGGATAACACCACATGGTCCAAAAAAAGCCGGGAATTTCTGGATGGCGCCGAGGCGGCGGGACAGGTCATCTCCGTGTGTGAGGATATCCCCCGCTCGTTCCTGCTGTGCGACCACCCCTATCATAAGCAGATCGTCTATCTCTCCCAGCTGAACACGGCCACGCTGCAGAAGCGGGCCGAGAGCTGGAGGGAGGAACTGGAATAAAAGAAAGCCTTTCTTAAAGAGTAGGGGGCGATGCCTGCATCGCCCCGCCGTATGGCGAAGCATTCCGTTGCTATTATACGGGGCAATATAGGCATTACCCCCTACTCCCCCTGCAAATCCCTTCTTACAGAGGAGAATACAATATGTCTGAATTTGAAAATGTTACCCATGTGGAAACGGAATACGACGCCTCGGAAATTCAGGTTCTGGAGGGTCTGGAGGCCGTGCGCAAGCGGCCCGGTATGTATATCGGCTCCACCAGCGCCAGCGGCCTGCACCATCTGGTGTATGAGATCGTGGACAACGCCATTGACGAGGCGCTGGCCGGCTACTGCACCGATATCACCGTGACCATCAACCCCGGCAATACCATCACCGTTACCGATAACGGCCGCGGCATTCCCGTGGATATCCAGAAGCAGACGGGCCGTCCCGCGCTGGAGGTGGTGTTCACCGTGCTGCATGCCGGCGGCAAGTTCGGCGGCGGCGGCTATAAGGTGTCCGGCGGCCTGCACGGCGTGGGCGCCAGCGTGGTCAACGCTCTTTCCGAGTGGCTGACCGTTCAGGTCCACAAGGACGGCAAGATCCATGAGATGAAGTTCTCCCGCGGCGCTATCACGCAGGAGATCACCGTCACCGGCGACACCGATCACACCGGCACCACCGTCACCTTCAAGCCTGACGGCGAGATGTTCGACACGCTGGAGTACGACTATGAGACGCTGCACACCCGCATGCGGGAGCAGGCGTTTCTCAACGCGGGACTGCGCATCACCATCACCGATGCCCGGCCCGGTCAGGAGCAGTCGGATACCATGCGGTATGAGGGCGGTATCCGGGAGTTCGTCACCTATATCAACCGCAACAAGACCCCCATTCATGAGGATGTCATCTATCTCTCCGGCGCCAAGGACGACGCCACCGCCGAGATCGCCATGCAGTATCACGACGGCTATAACGAGACCATCGTCTCCTTCGCCAACGACATCCATACCCCGGAGGGCGGCATGCATGAAACCGGCTTCAAGGCGGCGCTGACAAGGGTGCTGAACGCCTACGGCGTCAAATACGGCATGATCAAGGACGGCGACAAGGTTTCCGGCGAGGATGTGCGCGAGGGCATCACCGCCGTCATTTCCGTGAAGCTGACCGAGGCCCAGTTTGAGGGCCAGACCAAGGCCAAGCTGGGCAACGCCTATATCCGCACGCTGG
>ERZ773235.2548-NODE-2548-length-14978-cov-3.761040_pt1 | contig 14978 bp, 9 predicted proteins | sample MGYA00580522_ERZ773235 | MGnify/ENA primary metagenome ERZ773235 (study PRJEB29015, sample SAMEA2737797) | human gut metagenome | biome: human gut; feature: human-associated habitat; material: faeces | place: China | collected 2012 ...
CCCGAAGGTGTTCTTCGGAGACACCACCAATCCGACTGTCGCACTGCTGGCCAGCCTGCTGACCTTCGCCATCGCGTTCATCGCACGCCCGCTCGGATCCTTGGTGTTCGGCCATTTCGGCGACCGCATGGGCCGCAAGACCACGCTGGTGGTTTCGCTGTTGACCATGGGCATCGCCACGTTCCTGATCGGCTGCCTGCCGACTTACAGCCAGTGGGGCATTGTGGCTGTCGCCGCGCTGTGCCTGTGCCGTTTCGTGCAGGGCATCGGTCTGGGCGGCGAATGGTCGGGTGCCGCTTTGGTGGCCACCGAGAACGCTCCGGAAGACAAGCGCGCGCTGTATGGCTCCTTCCCGGAATTGGGCGCTCCGATCGGTTTCTTCCTGTCGAACGGTACCTACTTCCTGTTGGAAACGTTCAACGATGACGATGCGATGCTGGCATGGGGCTGGCGTGTGCCGTTCCTGCTGTCCGCAGTGCTGGTGATCGTCGGCCTCGTCGTGCGCGTGCAGATGGAGGAGACCCCGATCTTCCGTATGGCCCAGGAGCAGAAGAAGGTCGTCAAGTCCCCGTTGACCGAAGTGTTCAAGAAGAGCTGGAAGGAAGTCATCCAAGCCACGTTCCTGGTGGCCGTCACCTACACGCTGTTCTACACGCTGGCAACCTGGTCCCTCGCTTGGGGCACCAAAACCGTCGAGCAGGGCGGCGGAGACCTTGGTTTCACCAATCGTGAATACCTGCTCATGCTGATGCTTGCCATCTGCGTGTTCGCCGCGTTCATCGTCATTTCCTGCGTGAACGCCGATAAATTCGGCCGCAAGCGCGTGATCGTCATCTCGTCCTGCTGCCTCGTGGCATTCGCGCTGCTCTTCCCGTTCCTGCTTGATCCGTCGGTCGTCGGCCAGCGTAACTTCGCCGCCAACCTGCTGTTCCTATGCATCGGCTTCGCGTTGATGGGCACCGCATTCGGTCCGATCGGCGCGTTCCTGCCGGAGCTGTTCGACGCCAACGTGCGTTACTCCGGCTCCGGCATCGGCTACAACCTGGCCGCCATCGTCGGCGCGGCATTCGTGCCGACCATCGCCACTTGGCTGTCCCACCACTGGGGTGTGCACTCCGTCGGTCTGTACCTCGGCGTGATGGCCGTGTGCTGCCTTGTTGCGGTGCTGAGCTGCAAGGAGACTAAGGATGTTGATTTCACCAAGTGATCAATCGCCAAGTGCCGTTTGACCGGCTATTCAGCGACGTGTCAAGATGACATCGACGGAAGCCTTACTAAAAACGTTTGACGCGAATATAACCACTATGTGAACGTCAGCAACCAATATAAAGAAAGCGGGACTAAAACAGTTCCGCAGGAGAGGCGGGGTGGTTCCTCGGACACAATCCGGGGGGAGTAATCTCCTAGGAACCATCGCCCGCTGTGAACAACCGAAACAAGAATTAAATATCGCGAGTTTGTTCGGGAATGCAAGTCCCGAATCGCTATAAAAAGAAAAATAAAGGAGCGCCTATTATGGCAGCAACTATCTGGTACGAGAAGGATGCCGATCTGTCCGTGTTCGATGGCAAGAAGGTGGCCATCCTCGGTTACGGTTCCCAGGGTCACGCCCACGCGCTGAACCTGCGCGATTCCGGTGTGGATGTCGTCGTCGGCCTGCGTCCTACCTCTAAGTCCGTGGAATACGCCAAGGAGCAGGGCCTCGAGGTCAAGCCTGTTGCCGAGGCCGTTGCCGAAGCCGACGTTGTGATGATCCTGCTGCCTGACCAGTACCAGGCCGCCGTGTACAAGAAGGACGTTGAGCCGAACCTGAAGCCGGGCGCTGCTCTGGCTTTCGCTCACGGCTTCAACATCCACTACGGCTACATCAAGCCGTCCGAGGATCATCCGGTGTTCATGGTCGCCCCGAAGGGCCCGGGCCACATCGTTCGTCGTGAGTACGCCGCCGGCCGTGGCGTTCCGGTCGTTGTGGCTGTGGAGCAGGATCCGGATGGCAAGACTTGGCCGCTGTGCCTGGCTTACGCCAAGGCTCTGGGCGCTCTGCGCGCAGGCGCCATCAAGACCACCTTCACCGAGGAGACCGAAACCGATCTGTTCGGTGAGCAGGACGTGCTCATGGGTGGCATCAACCACCTGTGCGATATGGGCTTCGATGTGCTGACCGAGGCTGGCTACCAGCCGGAGATCGCCTACTTCGAGGTGTTCCACGAGCTGAAGATGCTGGTGGATCTGGCCAACGAGGGTGGTCTGAACAAGGCTCGCTGGAGCTGCTCCGACACCGCTCAGTACGGCGATTACACCTCCACCGTCATCACTGAAGAGACCAAGAAGCGCATGCAGTACCAGCTCAAGCGCATTCAGGACGGCTCCTTCGCCAAGGAGTTTATGGATGATCAGGCCGCTGGCGCTCCGAAGTTCAAGGAGCTGCAGGAAGAGTACAGCCACCCGCATCTGGAGACCGTTGGTCCGAAGCTGCGCGCCATGTTCTCTTGGAACAACCAGACGGACGCCGATGCCGATATGGCCGAGTCCTTCAACGGCAAGATCGCTCGTACCCAGGTTCAGTGATTTCGCTGTAGCGGCTGCATGTTAAGGGCCGCTGAATAACGTAGTAGCGCAATATGCGCGAAACGTGTTGGAAGCCACCGTCTCACCGCGGTGGCTTCTTTTTTGTTGCTGTGTTGTTTTATGACTGGGATATTTCGTATGCGGGATCGCAGTACTGATTGTCGGGGGAGCCGCACGGCTAGGCGTTGGCCCACTTTGTGGACTCAATGCTTATTTAGGAAGGGACGGGAGTAGGATAGACCCCAGTTTGCAGGACAAAATCCATGCACAAAAACACGCGAATTCATCTGCGAATGGTAGAAACCCGAGCGCCGGGAGGCGTTCACCCCACTACATAAAAAGGAGTGCCAAGTACAATGGCTGCACAAATCTGGTACGAGAACGACGGCGATCTCTCGGTCCTCGAAGGTAAGAAGGTTGCCATCATCGGTTACGGTTCCCAGGGTCACGCTCATGCGTTGAACCTGCGCGATTCCGGTGTGGATGTCGTCGTTGGCCTGCGTCCGACCTCCAAGTCCGTCGAGCACGCCAAGGAGCAGGGTCTGGAAGTCAAGTCCGTTCCGGAAGCTGCTGCTGAGGCCGATATCATCATGATTCTGGCTCCGGATCAGTACCAGCGCACCATCTGGGCCAATGACATCGAGCCGAACATCAAGCCGGGCGCAGCTGTTGCTTTCGCTCACGGCTTCAACATCCACTACGGCTACATCAAGCCGTCCGAGGACCACCCGATCTTCATGGTCGCCCCGAAGGGCCCGGGCCACATCGTGCGTCGTGAGTACGCCAACGGCCGTGGCGTTCCGGTCGTTGTGGCTGTGGAGCAGGATCCGGATGGCAAGACTTGGCCGCTGTGCCTGGCTTACGCCAAGGCTCTGGGCGCTCTGCGCGCAGGCGCCATCAAGACCACCTTCACCGAGGAGACCGAAACCGATCTGTTCGGCGAGCAGAATGTGCTCATGGGCGGCGTGAACAAGCTTGTTGAAATGGGCTTCGAGGTCCTCACCGACGCCGGCTACCAGCCTGAAATCGCCTACTTCGAGGTCTGCCACGAGTTGAAGATGCTCGTCGACCTCATGAACGAGGGCGGTCTGAACAAGGCTCGCTGGTCCTGCTCCGACACCGCCCAGTACGGCGACTACACCAACACCTGCATCGACGAGCACGTGCGTGAGCGCATGCAGTACCACCTGCAGCGCATCCAGGACGGCTCCTTCGCCAAGGAGTTCATCGAGGACCAGGACGCTGGCGCTCCGAAGTTCAAGGCTCTGCAGGAAGAGTACGGCAACGTCCGCATCGAGACCGTCGGTCCGAAGCTGCGCGCCATGTTCTCCTGGAACAACGGCAAGGATGACGACGCTGATATGGCCACCTTCACCGGCAAGATCGCCCGTGGCTGATGTGGCTCATTCGGCTAATCGCTGAGTCTTTTACAAGACCGCTGCCCTTACGGGTGGCGGTCTTTTTTGTATGTTCTGTCGCATATTGTTCTAGGATAGATATGTACGGTTTCTTACGGTTTTTCTATAGGAAGAGATGTCATGGTCACTGCGACTGGTCCCGCACCTGGTTCTGAAATGACAACGTCGGCTGAACCTACCGAAGACCGTAGCACGTCAGGAGTTCTGCACGTCGCCGCGATTTTCGCCTCGCATATGGTGTTGCAGCGTAACAAGCCCATCGCCGTGTTCGGCGCGCTTGATGCCGATTGCGCCGGACTTGAGGTTTCCGCGGAAATCCGCGATTTCGATGGTTCCGTGATCGTGCAGGCGCATGCGTACGCCTCCAAAGAGATCAAGAACGGTTTTTCACCGTGGCGCGTCATGCTGCCGGCACAGCCCGAAGGTGGCCCTTACACGTTGCGCGTCACCGCAGGCAACGATTTCATCGAATATTATGACGTGCTTATCGGCGAAGTATGGCTGGCCGGCGGTCAAAGCAATATGGAACTTGAATTGCGCAACAGTGAAGACGCCGAGGAAGCCCTCGATAACTGTGCCGATCCGTTACTGCGCTTCTACAATGTGCCGAAAACCGGTGTGATCAATCGCAACGCCGAACATGCGGCAAGCTGGCAGGAATCATCGCCTGAAAATAGTGGCGTAATGAGTGCGGTAGCGTACTATTTTGCGCGAAAACTGCGTGATGAACTTGATTCCGACCTTCCGATCGGTATTATCGACTGTTATATCGGGGGTACGTCGATCAGTTGCTGGACGAGCGAAGATGCACTGAATTCCAGCGAATCCGGGCGCGGCTATCTTGCGCGCTATGAGCAGGCGATCGCAGGTAAAACGCAGGAACAGTTCGATTTGGAGTACGGCGAATGGCAGTCGCGTTCTGATACGTGGAATGCGTCGATCGCAGCCGCCCGCGAAGACGATCCTGATGTGACGTGGGATACGCTGACCCAACAGTATGGCGAATGCCCGTGGCCGCCGCCGATGACGCCGACCTCGCAGTGGCGTCCGTCAGGCGCGTTCCATGCCATGCTGGAGCGCATTGTGCCTTACTCCTTGGCGGGATTCCTATGGTATCAGGGCGAGGAAGACGAGCCGTATTGCGGATCCTACCGTGAGTTGCTGGGCATGATGATTGGTGAATGGCGTGCGCTGTGGAGCGAAAGCCTGCCGTTCCTGATCGTGCAATTGCCGCAGTGGATTGACAAGAAGGTTGACGAGGGCGACGGCGATCCGATGCTGTGGCCGGTGTTGCGCGAGGCCCAGTGGGATGCCGCGCAGTCCATCGACAATGTGTTCGCCATCTGCACTATGGATTGCGGCGAATACAACAACATTCATCCGGTTGATAAACGTACACCGGGCGAGCGTCTAGGCAATTGTGCGCTTCGCCAAGTGTATGGTATGAGCCGTATTCCGGTGTATGGGCCGACTGTGCTGGGTTTCCGCTGCGACGAAGGCGGCCGCGTACGCCTGTTCTTCCGGTACGCGCACGGCCTGCATTTCAGCGGTACTACGCCCGACAGTTTTGGTGACGAGTTCGCCAAGAGCCTGCCTTCGCTGGTGCGTCTGCCGGAACGTTCCGGTTTCGAGCTTGCCGGTGCCGATGGTGTGTTCCATCCGGCCTACGCCGCGATTTTCGTGGATTGCGATATTGACGATCTGGTCAACGCAAAGGTCAACGTGGTCGATTACAACGCCACGGAATTCGGTATTCCGATCAACAGCCGCAGTATCGGCACGATTACGTTGGCCACGCCGGAAGTGCCAGCGCCGGTGATGATGCGCTACGCATGGCGTAGCTGGGGTCCGGCACCGTTGTTTAATGACAATAATCTGCCTGCTCACCCATTCAAGCTGGACCTGACCGATCACACCGACTCTGATCACGCTGAATAATCACGTTAGATAGTTGCGTTGAACGGCTGCGTCACATGATTGTCGATAGTTGACGATGAATAGCGTGCGATTGCTGTGCTTATAGTGTGCTGCAATCGCACGCTTTATATTGCGATTGAAGTCCTGCTGATTGCACGTCAGTCAAATACGAATCAAATACCAGTCAAATAAAAAATCGTTGAAAAATCAACGTTTCTGCGATTTATGCCACCAAAATCGCAGAAACGAATCAAATAAAATGCGCTGCACTGCGAGCGCATAGGCTATTGCCAGAGGTCCGGGCCGAATGATTCCAGGTATGCGGTCAGTTCGGCGGCCATCTGTTCGTCTTCCGGAACGCGCGGATGGCCATCCGTGCCGCAACCATTGCGTGAATACAAGAAATGTTTTACGTGAAACTCGCCCTCAGTGCCGCGGCCGTTGCCGTGGAAGATGGCGTGGAACTTACCGTCACAGCCAAGAGCTACGTGCGCGACCTGTTCTGCATGGCAGATAAGGTCGACGCGAAGGCTTCGGTGGCCGAGGGCATGGTCTCGCTGCTTCCGGGCGAAAGCGTCGTGCTGCATATCGCCACTGCCGATGCCGCAGCGCTTGCCGCTCCGGGTGCGTTCGCAGCCGCCAACGTGCCGCGTTCCGCCAACGATCCGAAGCGCGAATGGTGAGCTTCCGCGAGTACGCCGTCTACTGAAGCGGTAGAAGAGTGGATAGAGGACTACTGAAATTTCAGTTGACGTGTTCGGTTGAGTAAAAACATAAGTTGAAGCGCCGCCAACCTTAAGAAACGAAAGTGTTGTGAACGCTGACTTTTCAAGAGGTTGGTCGGCGCTTTTACTGTACGATGTAGATGAACCGTTTAAGTTGCGATTTAAGTTAAGAAGAAGGACACGGACATGCCTATTCAAAAAAGCAAGGTGACGATTTTTGACGTTGCCAAGGCTTCGGGAGTCTCTAGTAGCGCCGTTTCGTATGCGCTCAACGGCAAGTCTGGTGTTTCCGATGTGACTCGAGACAAAGTGTTGAAGGTCGCACACGAACTGGGATGGAAGCCGAATGGCGCGGCACAGGCGCTGGCCAAGGCGAAGACGCAGCGCGTGGGTCTAGTGCTGGGTTACGACCCGAAGCTGCTTTCCGTCGAATCCTACATGATGGAACTTATTTCCGGTCTTGGCGCCGAGCTGGAAAAATACGATTATTCTCTGCTGGTACGCATGGCCGTGGGTGAGGACGCGAAGCTTTCGATCATCGATGATTGGATTGCTACTGGCAACGTCGACGCCATGCTGCTCGTCAATGTCGAGCTTGGAGACCCTTGCGTTGCCTTGCTTGAGGAGCATGAGGAGATGCCGGTGCTTGCCATTGCCGATGCCTCCGTGGTCGGCAATCTGCCGAGTCTGTCAAGCGCCGACGCCGATGCCGTGCGCCGAGCGGTGCGATACCTGTATGATCTCGGGCATCGTCAGATCGCCCGCGTCGGCGGTCCCGAATCGCTTGCGCACTCGTATATTCGCGATTCCGCCTTTGCGGACGTCGCTTCCGAGCTGGGCATGCGTTATCGTTGCCTGCACACCGACTACACGCCGGAAACCGGTCGCGAGGCCACGAAGCGCCTGCTGGCGTTCTCTGAGCATCCGACGGCGATCATCTACGACAATGATGTGATGGCGTTGGCTGGCCTTGGCGTGGCAGCTTCGCAAGGCATCAAAGTACCGGAGGAAATCTCCATCATGTCGTGGGATGATTCCCTCATGTGCACCGCGGCGTATCCGAACCTGACCGCCATGGGCCGTGACGTGGTCGATACCGGTAAGCAGGCCGCCGGATTGCTGCTCAAGCTGATCGGCGGCGAGCGTGTGGGGCATCTGATGGAAGGGCCGTACGAATTGCGTGCCCGCGCTTCGACCGGTCCCGCTCCGGCAGCGGAATAAGATGCGATGATGAGTTAATGCGATGATGAATTAAAAAATTGCGATTGCGCATTTGCTGCGCCCCGACAAGGGCAGGATGAAAGCGAGCAGCGAGCCGATCGCGGCGATCGCCGCAAGGGTTACGCCATACAGGATTGCGACGGTGTTGCCGGACTGCTTCGACAGGTACCACAGGTCGAACGGCGCGAGTCCCCAGAACAGCCCGGGAATCGCGGATTGGAAATCAAAATCTGAAATCTGAAATCGTAATCTGAAATCAAAAAGCGCCCGTGCCCCTCGCTTGAGGCATGGGCGCATTGTTGCCTTACGACTTCAGGCGCGCTTCTGTGTGATCTGATAGGCGGCGAACAGCACGAACAGCCAAATCACGCCGGCGACCACTGCGATGCGATAGCTTGCGGAGAAGCACATCAGCACCACGACCAGCAGCATGAACGCGATCACCACATACGGCGTCACCTTGGCGAACGGCAGCTTGAACGCAAGTTTGTCAAGTGCTTCCTGGCCCTTCAATCCCTTTAAATCATTCGGACCGTCGCCGGCGGCGACAACGCGACGGAACTTAATTTCCGTAATCATGATCATGATCCAATTAATCGCAGCGGCAATCGTGGCAATCGACATCAAATAATTGAACGCGAAATCAGGCCACACGAACACCACCACCACGGCGATCGCAATGATGATGGCCGACGTGATCACACCCCCGACCGGAACGCCGCGCTTGTTCAGGCGGCCCAGATACGCGGGCGCATTGCCCTGCTTCGCCAACGAATACAGCATGCGCGAGTTCGCGTACAGGCCGGAGTTGTACACGCTCATCACGGCGGTCAAGCACACGAAATTCAGAATGCCGGCGGCCGCATGCACGCCCACCGAGTCGAAAATCTGCACGAACGGGCTGGAATTGCCGTCGATCGTGCTCCACGGCACCACGGCCATAATCACGCCGAGCGCGCAGATGTAGAACACGAGAATACGCCAGATAATGCCGTTCGTGGCCTTCGGGATGGTGGTGCGCGGATTTTCGGTTTCGCCCGCGGTGATGCCGATGAGCTCGGTGCCGCCGAAGCTGAACATCACCACGACCAGCGCCATCAGCAGGCCGGTCCACGTGCCGTCCGCATTGCGAGACATCAGGCCATGCGGCAGGAATCCGCCGTCAACGGTAAACCAGTTGGCGAACGACGCGCGAATGCCCGAAGCGGTCGGCACATTCGCGATGATCACATACAAACCGCCGAAAATCATGGCAAGCACGGCCACGATCTTGATGATGGCGAACCAGAATTCAAATTCGCCGAACTTGTTCACGCCCATAAGATTCAGCGCCGCGATGGCCACCAGGAACACCGCCGCCGACACCCACTTCGGAATGTTCGGGAACCAGTAATTCACGAACGAGCCAACCACGGCCAACTCCACCATGGCCACGAGCACGTAGTTGAACCAGTAATTCCAGCCGGAAATAAAGCCGGCTCGCTTCGACCAGTACTGCGTGGCGTAATAGCTGAACGCGCCCGCCTTCGGATCCTCGACCGCCATTTCGGACAGGGCGCGCACGATCAGGAAAATCGCCAGACCGCCGATCAGATAGGCGAGCAGAATGGCCGGGCCCGCCAGCTGAATCGACTCGCTGGAACCATAGAACAGGCCGGTGCCGATCGCGCCGCCCAATGCGATCAATTGAATATGACGATTCTTCAAAGACTTGCGCAGCGTCGGCGGAACCGGCACATCGTCGGTTTCGCGCGGTTTCTTCGCAACGGTTGCGTCGCTCATGAATGCTTCCTCTTCTTGGGTGCCTCGGCAATATTCGGCAATATTCGGCAAAAGTTTGCGATCTTGGCGATGTTGCGTTCGGCAGTAGTGGTAGGTGACGCGCCTATGGTTTTTGGTATGGCGCGTCTTCCCCGATTGTAGCTGTAGCGCGTGGATTCGGTTTCATAGTGTTCAATAGTTCGATAGTTCAATAAAATGAAGGTTTTGGGAGCAATGGTTGGTGCTGCTTGAGCGCTACGGGCTGGAGGTCGTCATGGCATTCATCAAAGACATGGTGCGTATGTGGTTGCATGCGTGGAAGCGATTCATCTCCATCGCACTGATCTCGTTGCTGGGCGTCGCCGTGCTTACGGGCATTTACGCGGGTTGCCGAGACGCTTTTCTTGCGACGGATCGTTTTTTCGACACCCAAGGATTGCACGACATTCAGGTGTTGTCGACGGCCGGATTGACCGATGACGATATTGCCGCGCTCCGTAAGATTTCCGGTGTCGCGAAAGTGCAGGGCGAACGTTCGCAAACCGTGACCGTCGATCTGAACGGCAAAAAAACCGTGACCATGCAGGAGATCGGCACGAACGGCATTGACCAGCCGTATTTGCAAAGTGGCCGTATGCCTGAAAAGTCCGGTGAGATCGCGGTGACGCGCAAATTCATCAAGGATTCCGGATATAAAAAGGGCGACCATATTACGGTGACACCGCAGGATTCGGCGTCTTCTTCTGTGTCCGCTTCTGCAGAATCGGACAATCAAACGGGCGAAAACGGGTCCCAGATGTCCGATTCTGCAGAATCGGACACGCAGGATGGCAAACGTGCCGCACGGGTGACCGATTCTGGTGAATCGGACAATCAGGCACCGAGCTTCCCCACCGAACTGACTATTGTGGGCGTGGTGCTTGACCCGCAGGATCTCACCAATCCAGACGGCTATTCGGGTACGAACGCATTCCGTTCCTCCGCCACCAGCGACTACACGTTCTTTGCGCCGTCCGACGGTGTGACCGGCAGCATGTACACGGCCGTCACCATTCTCGTGAAAGGCGCCGCCGACAAGGACTCGTTCAGTGACGTGTACGACGACACCGTCAGCGAAGTAGCTGACCGCATCGACGGCACGGTGCGAACCAATCGCCAGAAAGCGCGTCATCAGGAACTACTCGACGCTGGAACCAAACAAATCGACGAGGCGAAAGCGCAAACCGACAAACAGTTCGCCGCAGCGCAACAGCAGATCGACAGCAATCGCAGCCAGCTCAATCAGCAAATCGACCAAATCGTCAATATGCAGGCGGGCGCGGCTGCAGGATCCCTCGACGAAACAACCCGTGAAACACTACGTGAAACGGTAATTGCCGCAAGCCCGCAATTAGCGGAAGCCAAAGCGCAACTCGACCAGGCGCAATCGAAATTGGACCAGCAGAAAAAAGACACCGAACGGACACTGCAATCCAAGCAAAACGAGCTGGAAGACAGCATTCCGCAAGTGCGTTGGTATGTGCAGGACCGGTCGCAAATCGGCGGATTCAGCTCGCTGAAATCTGATCTGGAATCCATCCAATCGCTGGGCAACGCATTCCCGATCGTGTTCTTGCTCGTGGCGGTGATGATGAGTCTGACCGCCATGGCGCGCATGGTCGAAGAGGATCGCGGGCTGATCGGCACATACACAGGGCTCGGCTACGGGCGTCTTGCGGTCGCCTCACGATACCTGTTGTTCGCGCTGTTCGCCTGCCTGATCGGCGGTGGACTCGGCCTGATCGCAGGCTTCCTTGGCATTCCGGCGTTCCTGCTCGTCGTATTGCGAGGCTTGTATGTGATGCCGGACGTACGCTTGGCATACGACTGGCTGTACGGAACGGCCGGAGTCGCGCTGTTCGTGGTCGGCGTGCTTGCCGCAACCGTGTATGCGTGCGCGCAGGAAATGCGACAGAAGCCGGCCAGTCTCATGCGTCCGAAAGCGCCGCGTGCAGGATCGCGCATTCTACTGGAGCGTATCAAGCCGTTGTGGAATCGCATGAGCTTCCTCGGCAAAGTCACGGCGCGCAACATTTTCCGTTTCAAATCGCGTCTGATCATGACGGTCGGCGGCGTGGCCGGCTGCACCGCGCTGATTGTGTGCGGACTTGCGATCAACGACACCGTTGCCGCATTGGGCGCGAAACAGTATCAGGACGTGTATCAGTACGATTTGATGGTGGTCGCGAACGATGATGACGCTGATGCGATGCGGCAGAAAGTCGCTTCGGATGGTCACGTCACGTCGAGCATGGACGTGCGCGTTGAATCGGGTGATTTGACCGGCGATTCGGGGAGCGAAAGCATTCAGCTGGTTGCCGTGCCCGACAGTGAACGCAGCGAGTTCGGCAAGATGGTCACGTTGCAGCCGGTGCGCTCCAGTTGGGTGGATGGTGCGGCCGATACGGTAAGTCTGGGCGATGACGGCGTGATCGTATCGCAGTCCGCGGCAAGCGCGATGGGCGTCAAAGCGGGCGGTATGGTAACGCTGACCAACGGTGACGATATGCAGGCCGAAGCGCATGTCAGCGCGGTGATCCGCAGTGTGATCGGATCGGACGTGTATGTGAGCGAAACCTATTATCGCCAGCTGTTCGATACTGCTGCATCCGGCACGTCTTCCGCATCTTCCGCGTCCGATTCTGGAGAATCGGACAATCAAAACGGCGAATCCGGTACCTCGAATGGCGCATCGTCAAACGGCCAACAATTGGTGTGGAACGCCATGTATGCGAAGCTCAAAGGTTCAGGCGAATCCCAGGCCGCCTATGCGGAAAAGCTGGAAGACGACGATGCGGTCATGAAAGCCGTGAGCTGCGCGCACATGGCGGAAAGCTTCAAATTCGATCTGATGGGTGCGGTGGTCGCGCTGATCGTGGCGCTCGCGGGCGGGCTCGCGCTCGTGGTGTTGTTCACGCTCGCCAACACCAACGTGTCAGAACGTGAACGCGAGATGGCCACGCTCAAGGTGCTCGGATTCTTCGACAAAGAGGTTCACCACTATGTGAACCGTGAAATGATGGTGCTCACCATGATGGGCGTGGTGCTGGGCTTGCCTCTCGGCCGTTTCGTCGGCGGATTGCTGACGGCTGCGTTGAATATGCCCGCACTGTATTTCGAAGTGGAATGCACGCCGTTGAGTTATGTGATTGCGGCCGGCGCGACCATGGCTTTCGCGCTGCTCGTGCAGTTGTTCGTGAATCCGGTGTTGGATCGTATCGACCCGATTAGTTCGCTCAAATCCGTCGAATAGGCGCATGTCTGAATGTCCGATTCTCCAGAATCGGACAACTAGACGGGTAAAAGTGCGTTACGGTTGTCCGTTTCTCCAGAATCGGACACTTAGAGTGCCGGAAAGGCTCGGATTCGCGTTTCAGTTCTTCGGATAACGGTAGTTGTGTGGCAGTTGCGTGGTGAGCTGCGGGTCCAGGCCGAGTTCCTTCAACTGCCGGTCGATTTCGCGGCGCGCACGTTTCACAAGTTCGGCTCGATATTCATCGCCATGTCCGGCATTGCTATGTGCCGCATCGCCATGTCCCATCGTTCCCATCTTCTCCAGTGCGTCCAATGTTTCCGCCATACGCTTGAGCCGGTCCTGATGGTGCAGCAGCGCACGCACCTGCGCATGTTCGTGCACGATCGTCCGCCAATCGGATGGTGTGTGTGCAATCTCCCGAACCGCGGTGACCGGATGTACGTCGGCCACCTGATATGTGATCGAGCCAAGCAGCGGCATTAGGAACACCGTAATCGCGCCGGCTGCGACCAGTGTTGACGCGGTGTCGCCTTGCATGGTGCCGACCTTCACCGCCAGTGACGTGACGGCGACGATGATCGGCAGCGCGGTCGTGCAATACAGCGCTACGGTGACGCGATGATGCGATGACAGCGGATTCTCGCGTTTGTCGAGCGATAGCGCAACATATACGGGCACCGCGCGAATCAGCATGAGCATTACGATGAACGCGACGAGCAGCGCGGGTCGGCCTGCCACGGCGCGTACGTTGATCGCGGCGCCTGACACCACGAAGAACACAGGAATAAGGAAGCCATAGCCGACGCCTTCCAGTTTCATTTCCAGCGACTTGCTGCCGTCGGGGATGATGTAACGCAGGATAAAGCCCGCGGCGAACGCGCCGAGCACCGCGTCAAGTTCGAACAGTGCAGAAATGGTGACAAGGAAGATGAGCAGGAATGTGGTCAGTCGCATGAGCGTTTGCGATGACGTGTTCGCGTTTTCCGTAAGGAAACGGTACAGGCGATGGCCGGTTTTCAGTGCTTTCGTGGGTAGCATTGCGCACAGTAGGCAGATGGCGAGGAACGCGCCGAGCACGAGCATGGTCTGCCAGCCGGTTCGGGTGGATAGCAGGATGGCCATGGCAAGGATTGGGCCGAGTTCGCCCCACGTTCCGTACGAGATGATGGCGTCGCCGATGGGGGTGCCTTCGAGGTTGCGTTCCTTGAGAATCGGCATGAGTGTGCCGAGAGCGGTGGTGGTAAGTGCTATTACCGTGGCGATGCCGTTGATGCCTTGCTTTGCGAAGAATGGAAGCAGGGTCACGACGAGTCCGGCGAGCCCCAAGGTGATGATCCATGTGACAAGGCCGACTTTGCCTTGATGTCCGGCGAGTCGTTTCGGGTCGATTTCATAGCCGGCGAGCAGGAATAGGAACGCCATGCCGAGCTCGCTCAAGAGTTTCACGGCGTCGTTCACCTCGATTACGCCCAGTCCGTACGGACCGAGTGCGGCTCCGGTGACGAGCAGCAGCACAGTTTGTGGAATGAACCTTCCTGGAATCAGCTGCGCCACAATCGGGCTGACGGCCGCCACCGCCATGATGATAGTCAATGAAACGAGCTCTTGCGTCATGTTTCTAGCCTAGTGAGTCTGCATGACGGTGTTCAAGGACGTGATGCCCCATGATGAGCCAAAGGGCACTCTGGGGCAAGGTTAAGTTTTTGTAAATTTTATGGGGGGGGGGTAATTCTATGAGCCTTTCTATCTGCGAAAAATGGCGTAACTGTTTTGTTTGTAAGATAGGACTCCTTTTTTATTGGGGGGAATGGGATTTTTATTCGAGGGTTTTAACGAGGGTGCCAATGGGAAAGCTCCGATACGATTCTGAACCAAGCTGTTTAGGCAATATAGGGGGAGGGAAGAATGGTTGATGGAAAATTCACCGCAAAGGAGCGCGCGTATTTGGCCAGCCTTCCCGCAGTGGAAAGCGTGAGCGCGTCGCATATTCGATATTCAGACCATTTCCGAGTGGAAGCGATGGGCCGTTATAACGCCGGTGAATCACCGTCAGCCATTTTCCGTGAAGCGGGG
>ERZ773235.2550-NODE-2550-length-14974-cov-13.555399_pt1 | contig 14974 bp, 10 predicted proteins | sample MGYA00580522_ERZ773235 | MGnify/ENA primary metagenome ERZ773235 (study PRJEB29015, sample SAMEA2737797) | human gut metagenome | biome: human gut; feature: human-associated habitat; material: faeces | place: China | collected 2012 ...
AAAACTCATGCACTTATTCTTCTCAAAGATCACTGCCGCATAGGCAGCTTAGAAAACGCATTAGGCGGCAACGGGCAAGGGACGACCAGATCACTGCCGCATAGGCAGCTTAGAAATTTAACGCCAGTAGGAATACCAAAATAATCTTGATCACTGCCGCATAGGCAGCTTAGAAACACGTCTCAAAAGTTTATGAGAACCAATAAGGCGATCACTGCCGCATAGGCAGCTTAGAAACAGAGGCCGGATTTCAAAGGAGGTTTGCACAATGATCACTGCCGCATAGGCAGCTTAGAAATCAAGGATAAAGGATCTGCAAAGTCTACGGTCGATCACTGCCGCATAGGCAGCTTAGAAACGATTAATCTTTCTTCTTATGCTGAAATCTCAGATCACTGCCGCATAGGCAGCTTAGAAACAAGATCAGAAACAACTTTAAGCGTTTCAGGATGATCACTGCCGCATAGGCAGCTTAGAAATTCGAATCGAGGGCAAAATCAGGGCGAGGAATGATCACTGCCGCATAGGCAGCTTAGAAACTACATCCCCCGATTTTTCTTTATGGAAATTCGATCACTGCCGCATAGGCAGCTTAGAAAGGATTATGCTGAGGACAAAGCGGCCTTCGTGCGATCACTGCCGCATAGGCAGCTTAGAAACTTTACAAGTGCGCCAGTAAGTCCTTTTCACGGATCACTGCCGCATAGGCAGCTTAGAAATTAACCCTATTCTTTCTGCTAATGGTGGTAATGATCACTGCCGCATAGGCAGCTTAGAAATGGTTCCTTCCGGGAAGCCCAAGCATCGGCTTGATCACTGCCGCATAGGCAGCTTAGAAATGGGGGGCCTTTTGAGCCGTTTTTCAACCCAGGATCACTGCCGCATAGGCAGCTTAGAAACAGTTCTTTAATCATGAAAAGGCCCTCCGCATTGATCACTGCCGCATAGGCAGCTTAGAAAAATTAGTCCCCACTTTGTTTTTGAGGAAATTTTGATCACTGCCGCATAGGCAGCTTAGAAAAATAATAACCGACGCCGCATGTGATGGCGTCCCGATCACTGCCGCATAGGCAGCTTAGAAATCATCTTTGTCGCTTTCCCAGCCGGATTTATAGGATCACTGCCGCATAGGCAGCTTAGAAATGAAGGATCCGCAGAGAGAGCTTAATAAAAACCGATCACTGCCGCATAGGCAGCTTAGAAAGTGCGTTCGATGTGGTGAGCCCTGAAAATGGTGATCACTGCCGCATAGGCAGCTTAGAAATGAGCATGCCGACAAAATCCGCACCATGGTGCGATCACTGCCGCATAGGCAGCTTAGAAAAAACGCAGGCTGCTATCAATGCCGGATACAGCGATCACTGCCGCATAGGCAGCTTAGAAATTTCACCTCCTTCCGAAAAAAATCAAAAAAATTGATCACTGCCGCATAGGCAGCTTAGAAAGAAATGGTTGAGTGAGGTGAAAGACATGACTGGATCACTGCCGCATAGGCAGCTTAGAAATGGAATGTCAGGGGGAGTGGCAGAAGCTCCCAGATCACTGCCGCATAGGCAGCTTAGAAAAACAGTGCCATGATTGCGTCAAGCTGTTTTTTGATCACTGCCGCATAGGCAGCTTAGAAATTCAACAAAAAAGTACAATTACATACCCCCCCGATCACTGCCGCATAGGCAGCTTAGAAATGGTAGATGAACGGCGGGATACCGTTCATCTTGATCACTGCCGCATAGGCAGCTTAGAAATATATCACTATGTATGCTCAAGTGTAGATTGTGATCACTGCCGCATAGGCAGCTTAGAAAGGAGACGTGGTAAAACGTCATGCAAACCGCAAGATCACTGCCGCATAGGCAGCTTAGAAATATATCACTATGTATGCTCAAGTGTAGATTGTGATCACTGCCGCATAGGCAGCTTAGAAAAGGGACGTGGAATGAGTCAAGTCTTTACAGTCGATCACTGCCGCATAGGCAGCTTAGAAACTACAAAAGCTGGGAACACCACGACCGCCGTCGGATCACTGCCGCATAGGCAGCTTAGAAATGGATAGATAATGAAGATGAAGATATAGAATAGATCACTGCCGCATAGGCAGCTTAGAAATTTTCTCCCCTATTTTTGGGGCTAACGATATCGATCACTGCCGCATAGGCAGCTTAGAAAATGGCTGCGCTTATGAAATAAACCCGTGAATTGATCACTGCCGCATAGGCAGCTTAGAAAATAATGACACTGCATCATTGTAAGCTGCAATGGATCACTGCCGCATAGGCAGCTTAGAAAATTAGTCCGTTCTTTTTTCATCACTTGTGCATGATCACTGCCGCATAGGCAGCTTAGAAATGGCAAAGTAAAAGAGAACAGATATCGCATAGGATCACTGCCGCATAGGCAGCTTAGAAAAGTTGATTTGAGTCCATACACGGCTCTAGAGAGATCACTGCCGCATAGGCAGCTTAGAAATCCTGGGCAACAAAAACAACAAAAATTATTTAGATCACTGCCGCATAGGCAGCTTAGAAAACATAGAAGAAGACCTGGCGGCAGCGAAAGCCAGATCACTGCCGCATAGGCAGCTTAGAAAAATCCATGAACAAGCAGGCGCGGATATTTTCCGATCACTGCCGCATAGGCAGCTTAGAAACGAAACTGTCAATCGAACGCATGACGTAATCAGATCACTGCCGCATAGGCAGCTTAGAAATGTTGGCTTAGCCTTAGGGCGGTCATTCAGAAGATCACTGCCGCATAGGCAGCTTAGAAAACACACTCATTGTCAAGAACAATACAAGATTCGATCATTGCCGCATAGGCAGCTTAGAAAACGTGAGATTTCCTTTTCTCCACGTGCGATTCAATCATTGCCGAGACAACAGAAAAACCATAAAACCAGCCTGACGGCTGTACGAACTACAACTCATCCGACGGCTCCGCCGCCACCTTCCCTAAAGGGCAAGGTCAAAACCAATTAAACCTCGCTGCGCTCGAGAAAAACAGTACTTTCTACATAGGTGGATTAGCAAACAGAAATGGTATAATAAGGTAGCAGGAGAGGAATCATTGCCGCAAAGGCAGCTTAGAAAAAAGATTGCTTTTGCTATCCTTGATTCGCTATGATCACTGCCGTGTAGGCAGCTTAGAAAACGTGGGATTTCCCTTTCTCCACGTGCGATTCGACTACTGCCGAGAGAACAGAAAAACCATACAACCAGCCTGACGGCTGTACGAACTACAACTCATCCGATGGCTCCGCCGCCACCTTCCCTAAAGGGCAAGGTCAAAACCACTTAAACCTCGCTTCGCTCGAGAAAAACAGCACTGCCGCACAGGCAGCTCATGTTTCTCTTTGAAAGGTTCACTTTGCTGAATCTTTCTTTTTTTATTTCTTTTTTGACGTTTCTTCAAAAAAATCTTTTGTTAGGCTCTTGAAGTGGACAGGATTTGTCATTGTAAAAATTATACTGATAGTAGAGGGGAGAGTGGGTGTCTGGGATGCGGGAAGGCATCCCATAGATGTGTCTGCTGGAATGGAGTGAGCATGATGGATTCGGTGGGAAGGATTACTCTGGCTGCCAGGAAGGGGCGGGGGAAGGATGCGGCGAAGGAGGTTTATATCGCTGCGTTTCCGGTCCTTCGCGCGCGTTTCTTTGAACGGTGCAAGGCGGCGCATATGACAGGGAATGCTGTCATGAACAGGATGGCGGAGGAGTACTTGTCGGATCTTGCGGCCGGGCGGGACCGGTCGCGTGAGCTTTTGTCACTGGTGGAAGGAGTGAAGGAAAGGATGGAGCAGCAGGGGGCGTCGGGTTCGCTTTTGACGGAGCGTTTCATTGCGCGTGTGCCAGCTTCGGTGAAGGATCGTCTGGCAGAGAACTGCGAGCATTACGGATGCTCGGTGAATGCGATGCTGAATGCTTTCATGTGCTGGTATGCGGTGAAGGGGGAGACTCTTTCGAAGGATACGAAGGAAATCCGCGGAGTGGAAAAGGGTGTAGTCACGAGTTTCAAGACTTCGTATGCGCTGAAGAAGAAGTTCATGTACCTTTCCCGGGCCAATGGGAGCGATGCGCGCTCGACGATCCTTGCTTTCATCGACGAGTACGGGCGTCATCCGGAGATGGTGGAGTCTGGTCTGCCGGCTCTTTCTTTTGAAATCGTGAAGGACTGCGCGGCAAGGGTGGAGATGCCTGAGTCTTCTCGTGATCTTCTGAAGGAAACGTGCAGCCAGGCGGGATTTGCGGTATCGAATGTGCTGACGGCTTTTATGGCGCTTTATGTGGAGTGGTATGGGAAGGATCATCAGGAAATGATGAAAAAGCTGGACAGCGCTAAGAATCCGTCGTCTTCGGATACGTCGCAGATGACGTTCTTCATTCTGGAAAGGGACAAGGAGGAGTTCGGGCGGATCTGCAAGGCGATGGGAAGGTCGCAGCGGGAGGTCCTGAATGATCTGGCGGCGTCGTTCGTGAAGAAGGGAAATGCGGATGGATTCAGCCCCGTCGCCATGGGCAGGGAAGGCTCGGCGATGGCAGCATTCCGCATGAATAAGGAGCTCAAGCGTGATTTCAAGAAGGCATGCCTGGATCTTTACCTGACGCCGACGGCAGTCCTGAATCATCTGGTGAGAAGGTTCATAGCAGAACACAAGTAAACCTGTTTTCCCCTAAGCAAAAAGGCTGCGGCGAAATGTGCAATCATTTCGCCACAGTCTTTTTATTATTGTCATTATTGTCTTTAGTCTTCTGCGAGAACTTCTTTCATGATGGAGACTGCTTTTTCAAGGTCTTCTTCAGGAATGTTGAGCGCAGGGAGGAGACGGATTTTTTCTTTCGCTGTCAGTACGACGACACCTTTTTCAAGGAGTTTGGGAACGATAGTGGAAACGTCTTTTTCTGGCTCGATGCCCCACATGAGGCCCATGCCTGCTACGGATTTGACGCCTTTGGCACCTTCGAAGCTTTCTTTGATGAATTTGCCTTTTTCAGCGACGGAATCAAGGAGCTTGTCATCGATGTGATCAAGGATGGCGAGGGCGCCTGCGCAGACGATCGGGTTGCCGCCGAAGGTGGAGCCGTGGGTGCCGCTGGAGAGGACGTCCTTTGTCTTTTCGCCGAAGAGGGTAGCTCCGATCGGAAGGCCGCCGCCCAGGCCTTTGGCAGTGGAGATGATGTCCGGGGTGACGTCGTAGTTCATGTAGCCGTAGAGTTTTCCTGTACGGCCATTTCCTGTCTGTACTTCGTCGACGACGAGGAGGATGTCATGTTCCTTGGCATAAGCGCCGACGCCTTCGAAGAAGTCTTTATCGAGGGGATGGACGCCGCCTTCGCCCTGGATAGGTTCTACCATGACGGCGCAGATTTCCGGATGGGCTTCGCAGAGTTTGATGAAGGCATCGAGGTCATTGGCCGGTGTGTAGAGGAATCCTTCTGTCAGGGGGAAGAAGTTCTGATGGAATACGTCCTGGCCGGTTGCAGCGAGGGTGGTGATGGTACGGCCGTGGAAGCTGTTGATCAGGGTGACGATGGTGGTTCTGTCCTTGCCGTACTTGTCGATGGAGTATTTTCTGGCTCCCTTGATGGCGCATTCATTGGCTTCAGCGCCGGAGTTGGAGAAGAATACGTCCTTCATGCCTGTCTTTTCGCAGAGCGCCTGTGCCAGGTCTGTCTGGGGCATGGTGTAGAAAAGGTTGGATACATGGTTCAGGGTATGGAGCTGCTTGGTGACGGCTTCGATCCAGGGTTCATAGGAAATGCCGAGGACGTCGACGCCGATGCCGGTGCCCATGTCGATGTATTCTTTGCCTTTGTCGTCATAGAGGTGGGATCCTTCTCCCTTGACGAAGCATACGGGGTATCTGTTGTAAGTGTGGGTGATGTAGGTCTTGTCTTTTTCAAATGTATTCATGGGTCTGGCTCCTTTTCTGTATTCGATCAGGCGGAGAACATGGTTCCGAGTCCTTCGTCGGTTAAGAGTTCGATGAGGAGAGCGTGCGGGATCTCTCCATTGATGATGAAGACTTTCTTGACGCCGCCTTTGATGGCGTCGGTGCATCCGTCGACTTTGGGGATCATGCCGCCTGCGATGGTGCCGTCTTTCTTGAGGGCTTCCGTCTCTTCGACGGTGAGGGACTTGATGAGGCTGCAGGGGTTGTCCTTGTCCTTGAGGACGCCGTCGATGTTGCTCATGAAGACGAGACATTCGGCGTTCAGGGCAGCTGCGATTTCAGTGGCTGCTGTGTCGGCGTTGATATTGTGCGGCTGTCCTTTGTCGTCGATGCCGACGGAGGAAATGACGGGGATGTAGCCGCCTGCGAGGAGGTTGTCGATGATGCCTTTATTGACGGCGTCGATTTCTCCTACAAGGCCGAGAGCCGGGTCCTTGGTGTGGACGTGAATGAGGTTGCCGTCTATACCGCAGAGGCCGGCTGCCTTTCCGCCAAGGGCGGTGAGTTCAGCGACAAGGCCTTTATTGATCTTACCGGCAAGGACCATCTGCACGACTTCCATGGTGTCTTCGTTCGTGACTCGGAGGCCGTTCACGAAGTGGGACTCGATGTGGAGGGCATCCAGCATATAGTTGATATCAGGGCCGCCTCCATGGACGAGGATGACATTGACGCCGACGAGGCGGAGGAGAAGGATGTCCTGCATGACGGATTTCTTCAGTTCCGGATCGGTCATTGCATTTCCGCCGTACTTGGCAACGACGTATTTTCCTGCGTATTCTTTGATGTACGGGATCGCCTGGGTGAGGATCTCGGCGCGTACTGCATTAGTTGCCTGGTTCATGGTAAGTCTCCTTTTCGGGGTATAAAGAGGGCTCCCTCCTTATGGAAGGAGCCGCTTTTGCTTAGAGGACAAGGCCGGTCTCTGCCGGGAAGCCGAGCATGATGTTCATGCATTCGATGGCAGCTCCGGAAGCGCCTTTGCCGAGGTTGTCAAAAGAGGCGAGGACGAGAATGCGGTCGTCGTTTCCTGCGATGTAGATGGTGAGGCTGTCTTTGCCGGCATCCTTGTTCGCATTGAGGAAGAGGCCGTTCGTTTCGTCGGTGGTAAGGTCAGAAATTTTGACGATATTGGAACCTTTGTAGCAGCGTTTGTAGATTTCATGGAAATCGTCGATGTCGACGGATCCGGGAAGTCCGCAGGGGAGCTTCAGGAAATGGGTGTGGAAGCCGATGGTGACCTGCATGCCGGCCACATAGTCGGCTACGATTGGTGAAAAGATCGGTTCTTCGCAGAGTTTGCAGACTTTCATGATTTCCGGAAGGTGCTTGTGCTTCTGGGAGAGTCCGTACTGGCGGGGAGCCTTGAGTTCTTCTCTCATGTTTTCTTCGTAGTCCTTGATCATGGATTTGCCGCCGCCGCTGTATCCGGTGAGGGAGAAGCAGTGGAGGGGGTAATTGATCGGGAGGACGCCGGCTTTGACGAGCGGGTAGAGGATGGAAATGACGCCGGATGCGTGGCAGCCCGGGACTGCGACTTTATCCGCTTTGGCGATGGCGTCTTTCTGCTGCTCGGAAAGTTCAGGGAATCCGTAGACCCAGTCCTCTTTCGTCCGGTGGGCAGTGGAGGTGTCGAGGATGCGGATGCCTGTGCCTTCGGTGGCTTTGACGATTTCCCTGGATGCATCATCCGGAAGGCAGAGGAACATGATGTCGGCTTCCTTGGCAAAGGAAACGATGGTGTCGATGTCCTTTTTCTTGTCTTCGGGAAGGGAAAGAAGGTCGATGTCTTTTCTGCCGGACAGGCGGTCGTGCAGGCGGAGGCCCGTGGTTCCTGATTCTCCGACGATAAAGACTTTTGGCAGTGATTTCTGTGTCATGATACTCATCCTTCTTTCTTATTCATGAATGGGATACTCGGCAAATGAGGCGACCATCACGGCTTTGATGGTCGGGAGTCTGTTGGCGGCTTCCTGGAAGGCCAGAGAGAACGGCGCTTCGAAGACGTCGTCTGTGACTTCGATGCCGTCGAGGCCGAATCTTTCGTAGATGTCCTTGCCGACTTTTGTCTCGGTATTGTGGAAGGCCGGGAGGCAGTGGCAGAAGACGGTGTCCGGATTTCCGGTGTTCTTGATCATGTCCATCGTGATGCGGTATGGCATGAAGAGTTTGATGCGTTCGCCCCAGAGTTCGTAGGGGTCGCCCATGGTGACCCAGACTCCGGTGTAGATGACGTCGAGGCCTTTGACGCCTTCTACGGGATCGTCGGTGAAGGTGAAGGTCGCGCCAGTCTTCTCAGCGATTTTCTGGCATTTGGCGAGGAAATCGTCTTCAGGGAAGAACTGGGCGGGTCCGATGATGCGGAAGTCCATGCCTGCAAGGGCTGCGCCTGCCATGAGGGCGTGCGCCATATTGGACTGTCCGTGTCCGACGTAAGCGAAGGAGAGTTCATTCAGAGGTTTATTGAAATGTTCCTTCAGTGTCAGGAAATTGGCGAGGGTCTGTGTCGGGTGGTCGTAGTCGGTGAGGCCGTTCCAGACGGGAACGCCTGCCTTGGCTGCGAGTTCTTCGACAGCGGACTGCTTGAAGCCTCTGTATTCGATTCCATCGAACATGGATGCGAGGACGCGGGCGGTGTCGGCAATGGATTCTTTCTTGCCGATCTGGCTGCCTGTCGGTCCGAGGTATGTGGTGAATGCGCGCTGGTCTCTGGCAGCGACTTCGAATGCACAGCGGGTTCGTGTGGAATCTTTTTCGAAGATGAGGGCAAAGTTCTTTCCCTTCAGTGTCTGGATTTCCTTGCCTTCTTTCTTGTCTTTCTTAAGAGCGGCTGCGAGGTCCAGGTAGTATGCGAATTCTTCGGGTGTGTAGTCGGTCATGCTCAGGAACGGTTTATTGAGTAAGCTTTTCATGATATACCTCTCAGAGGGAAATGTTCTTTCGAACGGGATTATTCTTTGGCTAAAGTTTCGAGGCAGGCGCCTGCTTCCATGATGATGCCCAGTGGAAGGATGGATTCGTCCAGAGCGAAGCTTGCATTGTGCAGGGCAGGAGTTCCTTCCTTGCCGGTGCCGAGCCAGAGGAAGGCGCCGGGGAATTTTTCAAGGTAGTAGGAGAAGTCTTCTGCACACATGGACGGGAATTCCGGATGGGTGATGTGTTCCTTGCCGATGTAGGTCTTGGCAACTTCATCGAGGAAGTCAATCTTTTCCGGTGTATTGATCGTGGCGCTGTGGCCGCGTACGTAGTTCAGTTCGGAATGGGTGCCAAACGTGTAGTCGAGCCCTTTGAGGAGTTCTCCCAGACGCTGTTCCATCTTGTCGCGGAGGGCCGGGGTGTACGTACGGACGGTACCTTCGAGGTAAGCATCTTCGACGCCTACGTTGTAGCGGGTGCCTGCATTCATGAGGCCGATGGTGCATACGACATTTTCCATCGGGTTCATCTCACGGGAGATGAGTGTCTGCACGTCGATGATGAAGTGGGCAGCGGCTACGAGAGCATCCGTGCCATTGTGCGGCTGCGCTGCGTGGGTGGATTTCCCTTTGACGTGGACGTAGAAACGATCGGATGCTGCCATGAGATTTCCTTTTTTCAGTCCGACCTGCCCGACGGGAAGTTCAGGCCATACGTGGAGGCCGTAGATTTCTTCGATGTCATCGAGCTTGCCGGAAGCGGCGATGTGGCGTCCGCCCCCGATGGAAGCTTCTTCTTCAGCCGGCTGAAATACGAGCTTCACTGTGCCGTGGAGCTGGCTCTTCATGGACTGGAGGACAGCGGCAGCGCCGAGAAGGATGGACATGTGGCCGTCGTGGCCGCATGCGTGCATGACGCCTTTGTTTTTCGAAGCAAAGGGCAGGCCTGTCAATTCGGTGACGGGGAGGGCATCCATGTCGGCTCTGAGGGCTACGGTCTTGCCGGGAAGATCGCCTTTGATAGTCCCAAGGACTGCCGTCCCGAAGAAGCCTGTTTCGAAGGGGATGCCGAGTTCAGTGAGGACCTGCTGGATATAAAGGGAAGTCTCTTTTTCTTCTCCGGACACTTCAGGATATTCATGGAAGTGTCGTCTCCATCCCACCACCTTTGGCAGGATCTGCGATGTTTTTTCCTTGACTTCCTTTTCGTACATTCCGAGGACCTCTTTTCTATGGCATAAATGCATGTTTATGCAATATTGCATAAACGATATTCGGCGGATATGTGGATTATTTCCATCAAATCTCAATTTTTGAAGAAATATAAAAATCCGCACGTTTTTGGATTGAAATAATAATACAACTTTTAGAATAAATATTCAATAAGTTACATAAATATTTTTTGAAAAATTTTTTGAGAGTGCATTCGGACCATGAAGTATAATAGAAAGGAATAAATACAGGCAGCCTGCCGGTCAGGCTCTGGCAAGGGGGGATCATGATGAATCAGCCGCGCGGCTCTATTAATAAGAAAAATATAATAAAGAAGGCAGTGCTTCTTTCCATGGGAGGGGCTCTCTTGATGCCGATTTCTTCCGGCGCAGAAGAGGTATATTCGCTTCCGGAGATGGTTGTGACGGCAGAAAAGATGCCAGTCGAATCGAAGAAGGAACCGCAGGCGGTCCAGGTCGTCGATCAGAAGGAAATCGAAAGCCTTGGCGCGGTGAATGCGACGCAGGCCCTGGAGCTTGTGACGGGAATCAACCTTTCAAGCGGGAAGGCCGGCAGCACGGCTTCCATGGGCGGCACGCAGGTGATGCTCCGCGGCATGAATACGAATCAGGTGCTGATCCTTGTTGACGGCAGGCGCATGGCGGATGAGGATACGAGCCAGACAAAGAATGCCTACCTTCTTTCAAGGATTCCTCTTTCCACGATCGACAAGATCGAAGTCGTGAGGGGTCCGTCGGGTGCGATGTACGGCTCAGACGGCATGGGCGGCGTCATCAATATCATCACGAAGAAGCCGGACAAGGAAGAAACGGTGCTCGGCTTCCACACGGGGGAGGCGGAGTGGGGCGAGGACCTCCGCTATACGACTGGGAAACTCGGCCGCTGGAATTCCTCCTTCCATTACAGCACGGCAAAGGTGCGCCCTCTTTCCTACAGGAACCAGGGGACGGATGAACGCGGCATCATAACGGACGGCTGGGATGTGCCGGGCTATGGCAGAAGACAGGAAATCGGGCTCGATACGGTCTATGATTTCGAGAACAGGAACGAGAACAAGGTGCGCTTCGGCGTGAATTACTTCGACGAATCGATGCTGACGCGCTTTGCTGACGGCGGCATGCAGATGGGCCGGCTGTACCTGCCGCTCCAGAAGGATGACAGGAGCCGCATCGACCGTCATGAGACGGACACGTTCCTCACGTATACAGGAAAGACGGACAGAAATGAATACGAAGGCAGCGTTTCCTACAGCCGCCTTACGAAGAATTCGAAGACGAGCAATGACCGTCCTGATTTTACGGGCATCCTTCCGCCATTCGTGAATTCCATGCTGGACACGTTGTACCCTGCCAGCGATTACGACAAGGCGGAGTACACGGAGTGGGCGCTTTCCGGAAAGGACACGATGACCTTTGACAAGCACCGCGTGACGTACGGCGGGGATTACCGCATGACGTCGTACACGGGGACGCGCCTCGGCGAAGGAAAGGAAGAAGAAGGGCACAGCATCGAGAATGCGGCGCTCTATGTGACGGATTTCTGGACGATGGGCGGGGGCGTGACGCTGACACCATCCTTCCGCATGGAGCATAACAACCGCTTCGGTGATTACGGCGTGCCAAGACTGGGCGCGACATGGGAGCTGGATCCCCATAACAGGATCAAGGCAGACTATGGCGCCGGATACCGCGCGCCGACAGTTTCGGAAATGTACCTCAATCTCAATCATTTCGCTTACCGCATTTACGGCAATCCCGATTTTTCTCCGGAGAAATCCCGCTCCCTCGATCTTTCATATGAATGGGAATTGGGAAATCTCAAGGGCAAGGTGACCTGGTTCAAGAACCGCGTGAAGAACCTGATCGACATCGTGCAGGTGAGCGATGCCGTCTACCATTATGAAAACGTGAACCGCGCCGACATCGAGGGCGTGGAGACAGAGCTTTCCGCGCCGATGGGAAGCCGCTGGAACTGGCGACTTTCGCATGTGTACCTCGATGCCGAGAACAAGACAGACGGCACGATGCTCGACAACCGCGCGCGCCATACGGTGACGGCCGCTCTTTTCTATGATGATCATGATGATTACGGCTGGTCGGGCGCCATCTGGGATACCTTCCAGGACCACTACCGCTTTGATGATGAAGCGTATACATTCCAGACGCTGAACACGTCCATCCGGAAACGCTGGGACGACTGGTCCATGACGGCGGGCGTCTATAACTGGTTCGACAAGAAAGTGGACGACCTTTACGTCCATGGAAGAGAATGGTTCACAGGCATGCAGGTCAGACTGTAAGCGGGGTATTATAAAGAGGCTATTATATAGAGAGCTGCGGGAATGCGATGCATTTCCTGCGGCTTTTTCTTTGCATGAATGCATTTCCTGAATGGGAAAGCGGCGGATACTCCCGTTTCGCTTCTATGACAATCTGTATGAAATGGAATAGTATTTCGGTAATTATGTGGTATCTCCAGCCATTTTCAAGAAATATTTCTGATTTTGAGGGATTATAGATAAAAGTGTACTCTTTTTCTAAAAAATATTGACTATTTTTGATATTTTCTGAAATATTTTACTTTTAATTGAAAAAGTGTGATATAATAACATCAATGAGCAGGCATGTACTAACGAGAACGGACAACCGAGAAACGTAAATCATGGGAGAGACGCTTGTAGTGTTCTCTTTTTTTAGTGCCCGGGAGCGGATGGATCCGCAGATACGAAGACCCGGAAGATGCAAAGATGCATAGATTGAGACGCCTGCCTTTTTTATTAGCGATGAGCGAATGCGTACCCATGGCGCACACAGGAGGAAACACATGTACGAAACTTTTGACGAATTAGGAATCCAGCCGGAAATTCTGCAGGCCGTAAAGGATATGGGGTTCGAGGAACCGACCCCGATCCAGAAGGTCTCCATTCCAGTAGCACTTTCCGGAAAGGATCTGATTGGTCAGGCACAGACAGGCACAGGCAAAACCGCAGCATTCGGTATCCCTGTACTGGAACGCATTGACACAACAAAGCCAGGTCCGCAGGCAGTCATCCTTTCGCCAACCAGAGAACTGGCTATCCAGTCCGCTGAAGAAATCAACCATCTTGCACAGTACCTGCCGATCCACGCACTGCCGATCTACGGCGGTCAGGATATTGAACGCCAGTTCAAGGCACTCCGCAAGAAACCAAACATCATCGTAGCTACCCCGGGCCGTCTGATGGACCATATGAAGCGCGGCACGATCGACCTCTCCAATGTACAGATTCTCGTCCTTGATGAAGGCGATGAAATGGTCGATATGGGATTCATCGACGACATCCGCACGATCCTTGCTGCTATTCCGGAAGAAAGACAGACCATGTTCTTCTCCGCTACCATGCCTGGACCGATCCGTGAACTCGCTGAAACATTCCTGAAGGACCCGGAAGTCGTCAAGATCAAGGCTGCTACCGTAACCATCGACCTGATCGAACAGGAATACATCGAACTGCCGGACCGTCAGAAATTTGACGCACTCTGCCGTCTGCTCGATATGCAGGATCCCGAACTGGCTATCGTATTCGTACGCACCAAGCGCCGCTGCGATGAAGTCACCGAAGCTCTGAAGAAGAGAGGCTACATGGCCGAAGGTCTTCACGGTGACCTGTCCCAGCAGAAGAGAGACACCGTCGTACGCCAGTTCAAGGAAGGCACCATTGATATCCTCGTTGCTACCGACGTCGCTGCCAGAGGCCTTGATATTTCCGGCGTCACACACGTTTACAACTTCGATATGCCGCAGGATCCGGAAATCTATGTACACCGCGTAGGCCGTACAGGCCGCGCAGGACAGACCGGTCTTGCTACGACATTCGTCATTTCCAGAGAAATGGGCCAGCTGCGTGACATCGAAAGAGTCATCCGCCGCCGCATTACCCGCCGCTCTGTACCGACACTGACCGAAGTCATGGAAGAAAACCAGAAGGCTGCCATTGAAAGCCTTTCCGAAGCAGCTCAGGCTGGCGGACTCGAACAGTTCCGCGAAAGCGCCGAAGAACTCCTGAATGACCAGGACTCCGTATCCCTCGTTGCAGCAGCTATCAAACTGCTGACCAAACAGCCGGACGTTACTCCGGTCAAGATCACGGAAGAAGCTCCGAACTTCAGAAGAAGAAGCGGCGGCGGACACCGTCGTTTCGAAGGCGGAAACCGCCCGAGAAGACACTTCGAAGGACGCGGCGACCGTGAAGGCCGCGGCGACAGAGAAGGACGCCGTTTCGAAGGAAAGCGCGGAGGCCGTCATTTCGAAGGCGGTCGCGGCAATCGTCCGAAAGGACCGAAGAGCCCGAGAGTGCAGGACTCCAATTTCAAATCATACTTCAAGAACTCTGACTGATTAGAGGGCTTGAATGAAAAGAGGCCGGGATTATTCCCGGTCTTTTGGATTTTCTGAAACAAGACTAAAAAGAATTTTTTCGATACTAGCAATTTCAGGGGAAACAGAGTATCTTAAATACAGGAATCCAAATTTCCAAGAAGGAGGAATGTTCCATGAAAAAAATTACCATGATCAAGATCCCAGGATGCCCGTACTGCGCAAAAGCGAAGAAGGCATTCGAGGAACTTTGCCAGAAACCGGAATATGCCAATGCAGAAGTAGAAGTGATCGATGAACAGCTGCAGCCGGAGCTCGTCACTCCATACAACGGCAAGTACTACTATGTACCGAGCCTCTTCATCGACGGGGAAAAGCTTTTCGAAGCCCAGCCCGGACAGGATTACGAGACAATCAAGGCAGCTGTAGAAAAAACCTTAAAAGCTGCTGCGGAATAAACGGTAGCAAAAAAGGTGCTGTGACAAAATGGTTTATCATTTTGCCGCAGCACCTTTTTCTATTG
>ERZ773235.2552-NODE-2552-length-14966-cov-4.353095_pt1 | contig 14966 bp, 13 predicted proteins | sample MGYA00580522_ERZ773235 | MGnify/ENA primary metagenome ERZ773235 (study PRJEB29015, sample SAMEA2737797) | human gut metagenome | biome: human gut; feature: human-associated habitat; material: faeces | place: China | collected 2012 ...
CACAGCAGCACCACAAACAGCGCAGCCAGAACGCCCTTATCTTTGATGAAATTGATGCTGGCAGCCGGTTCGGCGAGCGGATCGTTTTCATCCATGGTCATCAGCTTGATGATCGACTGGATCAGCAGGATGACAGCAAAAATCAACATACCGACGCACATGATCTGCGGGAACACCGCAGCCTGCACGTAGGTGTTCTTCACCTCTTGGAAGGAGTAGGTCTGAATCAAGGCCCACACGCCCACGGCGATGAAGATCAGGGAGCCAATCAGATTGGCAAACGCCTGCGTTTTGGTTTTCTTCATGTCGGTTCCATCCTTTTTTACGTTAAGATGTCTTTATCTTCTGCGATTTACCGAAAAATGGGCAGGCACGTCGCCTGCCCACTTCAGGGAAAATCTTCAGATCGGATTACAGGCCCAGGGACTCCATCGCCTCGCCGACGTCGGTCAGGCTCTGCGCCAGGAACGCGGTGTACTCCTCAGCGTTCTGGTAAGCGATGGTGTAGCCGCCGTTGTTCATGAAGGTCACGAAGTCCGGATCTTCAACCGCGGCAGCGCAGGCCGCCTGCAGGCGCTCCTTGATGGCCGGGTCGATGCCCTTCGGCACCGCCATGCCGCGCTGGGTCGCGTAGGCGATATCGTAGCCCTGCTCCTTGCAGGTCGGGACATCCGGGAACAGGCTGTTGCGCTGATCATCCATGACGCCCAGGCAAATGAGGTGGCCGGACTCGATGAAGTTGCGCGCCTCGCCCAGAGACACGGTCACGCCCTGAATGAAGCCGGAGGCCGCATTCTGAACGGCGGTCGCAGCGCCTTCCTGATAGGTGACCATCTGCAGCTCGATGTCCGCAGCGTTCATCAGGTAGCCGCCGGCGATGTGCCAAACGGAAGCGTTGGAAGAGCCGCCCATCTGGACCTCGCCCGGATGCGCCTTGCAGTAGTCGATGAAGCCGGCCAGATCGGTGATGTTGTTGGCCTTGGCCCACTCGGCGTTGACGGTGATGGCCGCAGCGTCGGTGTTGACGCGGCAGAGCGGCTCATAATCCTCGTAGGTCAGCTCGGACGTGCCGAGGTGCTTGTAGGTGGAGAGCTCAAAGGTGATCATGCCGATGGTGTAGCCGTCCGGCTCAGCGTCCGCGATGGCCTGATGGCCGATGATTCCGCCGCCGCCGGTGCGGTTGTCAACCGTCAGCGTAACGCCCAGATTCTTGCCCATCGCCTCGCAGAAGGCGCGGAGAACAGCATCCGTTCCGCCGCCGGCACCCCACGGGCAGATGACAGAAATACCCTTGGACGGGTACTCCGCAGCAGACGCGACGGAAGCCAGACCCAGAACCATGGTCAGGGCAACCATCAAAGCAACAAGCTTCTTCATAACAGGTTCCTCCTAAATATATGTGGTCGGGACGAACAAAACGCTCATCTCAACACTTTATAGCCAGTATAACATTTCATTCAAAATCTGTCAAGATTGTCAAAGTCGTCTGATGATATATGCCATATAATAAAAAACTACACAAAGCAAGGAAATACATAAATTACAAAAGTTACAATAATATGCCAGACGTTCAAAAAATGTAAAAAAATAAGGCGTATCCCGTTCGGAAAGCGCAAAGGCGGCAAAGGCGGAAAAACGGTTTTTGGCAAATAAAAAAACAGAACACAATCGTTCTGTTTGGTGGCACCTCCAATGGGAATCGAACCCATGATTTTGCCTTGAGAGGGCAACGTCTTGACCGCTTGACCATGGAGGCGAATGGCTGGGGAACTAGGATTCGAACCTAGACAATACGAGTCAGAGTCGTAGGTGCTGCCGTTACACAATTCCCCAATATGAAGTTGTAGCTGCTCTGCGTCAGCCGCAGCTTTTGAACGAGTGATAGTATATCGTATTCGCCGCCATCTGTCAACCTCTTTTTCAAAAAAATTTTTCCAGCACGATCAAAGCGAGCAGGTGCGCCGGGTAAAACCCGTAGGAAAGCCATTTGGGCGTTCGGGTCTTGCGGCGAATCGGCAGGCTGGCGAGCATGACCGCGGGCGTGGCGAATATGCGCATGCCGAATTCCATGCCGAAGATCGGGTAGCCGTGTCCATCTGCCGACCAGACGAGCATATACGCCGTTGAGGCGGCAAAGCACAGCGCCGGGTGCTCCAGAAAGAGGTAAAAGACCACCATCAGGCCGACGCCGCTCACGCCGTAATCCAGCTCGGCGGAGAAGCGCGCGCAGAGCACATAGATCAAAAGCGCGGGCACATATTGCTTTTCGCGCAGGCACAGCAGCAGAAGGAGCCCCAGCAGCAGCGCAAGCAGGATGCTCGGCTTTTCCCAGCTCTCTATATAGAAGGCGCAGAGCGCGCGCAGGGGATGCTGCGCGAAGGGAACGGCGTACATCGCCTCGTTTGTATGCCCGAGCGCCACGGCGTAAAGCGGTTGGCTGACGAGCGCCAGCGCGGCCACGCGGGCGATATACTGCTTCGGGTGGCGGGTCATCGCCGCGCCTACCGCAATGCCGTAAGCGAACAGCGGAAAGGCGAGCCGCCCGACCATTCGCATCCACGTCAGCTGCGGGAAGAGCATCTTGCCCGCGTGGTCGATGAACATGCAGACGCAGGCGATCAGCCGGAGCAGGCCGCCGTCCTGATTGGTTTTGATTTGCGTCGGGCGAAGAAAGGAATCGAGCATGCTCAGGCCTCCTTGGCGGGCAGAAAACGGACGGGTGATCGAAAACGACGCTACAAAGATAAACGCTTTTTGCCCAAAAGTCAAGCGGGCGAATAAAAACGCGCCGCTGTAACAAATTCGAAACAGTTTGCTGGTATACTGAAACCGATCAATGACGGATGCAGCGGAAAGCGCCCGAAATCCCGGCTTTCCGATTCTGCGAGGGAGGATTAACATGGTTCGTGTGCTCGTTGTGGAAGATGACGCCCGCTTGAATCAAATCGTCTGCGCCAGCCTGCGCGCCGCCGGTTACGAGGCGATCGGCTGCGCAAACGCCGCGCAGGCGACCGATGTGCTGCACGGTGACGGCGCGGATATCATCATTTCCGATATTATGATGCCCGGCGTCGATGGCTTTGAGTTCGTGAGCGAGGTTCGCAGCGTCAACCGGCATATTCCGATTCTGCTGATGACCGCGCTGGACGACATGAGCGCCAAACGGAAGGGCTTCGGCGCGGGGATCGACGACTACATGGTGAAGCCCATCGACGTGGACGAGCTGCTGCTTCGCATCGAAGCGCTGCTGCGCCGCGCGCGTATCGAGGCGGAAAAGCGACTGGTGGTCGGTTCGACGGTTCTCGACGCGGAGGAGCGCAGCGCCTACGTCGGCGGAAAGGAAATCACGCTGACCGTGCGCGAGTTTGATCTGCTCTACAAGCTGCTGTCCTATCCGAGGCGGACGTTCTCCCGCGCGCAGCTGATGGATGAATTCTGGGATGGGGAGACGAGCGCCAGCCTGCGCGCGGTGGACGTCTACATCACCCGAATCCGCGACAAGATGTCCGTCAGCGACGATTTCAAAATCACAACGGTGCACGGGCTGGGCTATAAGGCGGTGCCGGGCGCATGAACAAACTTCGGTCTGTTTTGAAAAAAAGGCGCGCGAAGGAGGACCCGCGCGTCCGCCGCCGCCTGTTTTCATGGCGCATGTTCGCGATGACCCTGCTGGTGGTCAGCGTGCTCAGCGCGGGCAATGTGTTTGCGCTGGAAAAGCTGCTGAAGATGCAGGTGTTCAGCGTTGTGGCGAGCATGGGCGTGGGCTCGTACTGGGTCGCGATGGCGTTTCTGGCGGCAATCGTGCTGCATCTGTATACCTGCCGCCGGTTTGATCGGCCGATGCGCGCGCTCAGCCGCGCGATGCGGCAGGTGACGGAAGGCGATTTCACCGTCCGCGTCAAGCCGTTTCACCACGCGAACAAGTTTGATTATATGGATATCATGTGCGAGGATTTCAACCGCATGGTGCAGGAGCTGGGCAGCACGGAGACGATGAAAAACGATTTCATCGCCAACGTGTCCCACGAAATCCGAACGCCGCTGACCGTTATGAACAGCTATGCCTCCGCGTTGGCGCGCGGCGGTCTGAGCGAGGCGGAGCAGCGGGAATACGCCGCGACCATCGCCGCCGCCAGCGAAAGCCTGAGCACGATGGTTTCCAACATCCTGCGGCTCAACAAGCTGGAAAATCAGGAGATCACGCCCAACGCTGCGCCCTACGACCTGACGCGGCAGCTCTGCGACTGCGCGCTGACGCACGAGGCGCGGTGGGAAGCCAAGAACATTGATTTCGACGCCCAGCTCGAGGAGCGCGTCATGGTGCTGGCCGACGAAGCGATGATGGAAATCGTGTTCAACAACCTGATTTCAAACGCGATCAAGTTCACCGAGGCGGGCGGGCGCATCCTCCTGCGGCAGGTCAAGGACGGGGATCAGGTGGTTGTCACCGTGGCGGATACCGGCTGCGGCATGAACGAGGCGACGCTTGGCCGCATCTTCGATAAGTTCTATCAGGGCGATACCTCCCACAGCAAGGAGGGGAACGGCCTCGGCCTTGCGCTGGTGCGCCGTGTGCTGGAAATTTCCGGCGGCTCGATCAGCGTGACCAGCGCGCCGGGCGAGGGATCGGAATTTACCGTCCGCCTGCCCCGGATGCCGGAAACGGCCTGAAACGGCGAAAAACGGGGAAATTCATATTTCAGCAACATTTTGCCAATGTTTTTGCAACGCGGGGGCGATATACTAGGTTCCACTTGCGGCGCTTTACCGCTTGATCTGGAAAAAAGAGGAGTTGTTCCCGTGAGCAAAATGATCCTTGTTGCCGAATCCGGCAGCGATATCACGCCCGAAATGGCGCAGAAAAACGGCATTGTGATCGTGCCGATGCATGTCTCCTTCGGTGGCAAAACCTATGACGACGGCGCGTTCCCCACGACGGAGATGTTCGATTATTATAAAAAGCACCGCGAGCTGCCGCGCACCAGCGGCTGTACGCCGCACGATTTTGAGGCGACGTTTGAGCGCCTTGACCGCGATTTTCCCGGCGCGCCGATCCTCTATCTGGCGTATTCGGCCAGCACAACCTGCTCCATGCAGAGCGCGCTGATTGCGAGCGAGGGGCGCGAAAACTTTTTGGCGATTGATACCAAGAGCGTCGCGGCGGGGCAGGCGGCGGTCGTGCTGACCGCGGCGCGCTATCTGCGCGAGCACCCGGAGGCGACCCTTGACGAGGCCGGCGCGTTTGTTCACGGCCTGATCGAGAAAATCCGCATGGGCTTCATCCCCGGCGATCTGGATTATCTGCGCGCGGGCGGCCGCGTCAGCAACGCCGCGTACCTCGGCGCGAAAATCCTCGGCCTGCATCCGGTGATCGAGATTCTGGACGGCAAGCTGCTCTCAACGAAGAAATACCGCGGCACGATGGGGCGCGTCGTCCGTCAGTTGACGAAGGAATTTCCGCAGGCGCAGGGGCTTGAAACCGACGCGCTGTGGTTGATCTATGGCGAGGGGCTGAGCGGCGAGATCATGCGCGAGGTAGAGGAGCTTCTGCATGCGCAGGGCTATCGGAACCTCACGTGGGTGAAGACGGGCTGCGTCATTGCGGCGCACAGCGGCCCCGGCGCGTTCGGCATCGTGGGCTTCGCCAAGTAAATCATTTCGGGAAATAACAGTAATTGAGCAAAAAACGGGTTTTGCACAAACCGCAGGCGCGCGATGCGCGCCCCTACGGGCACAGCGACATAATGTGCGGTTGCGTTTTCCTGCAACGTTGTAGGGGCGCGCATTGCGCGCCCGTTATCGGAATTTGTACAAAATTTCGGATTTATCCATTTATCGGGATTAAAAAAGTTCTTCTTCCCAGACGGCGGGAAGAAGAACTTTTTTGTAGGTATACTCAGGCGAAAACGGCGGTCAGCTGGCGAGGAAGCCCTTGCCGACGATCTCTGTTGAGGCGGTGATGACCATGAAAGCGTGCGGGTCGTTCGCGTGGATGAAGCGGCGAAGCGCCAGCGCCTGCGCGCGGGTGAGAACGGTGATGATCATCGTTTTGCGCTCGTGGTGGAACGCGCCGTAGACGTCCTCGAGCGTCGCGCCGCGGTGCAGATTGACGGTGATGAAGTCGATGATCGGATCCGGGTTCGTCGTGATGATCTGGAAACACTTTTTCATGCGGAAGCTGTCGGTCACGTAATCGACCAGAACGGATTTCATCAGCAGGCCGAGGATGCAGAACAGGCCGGACTGAATACCGAAGCAGAAAAGCGCCGCCAGCGTAATCAGCGCGTCGGCGACCATCAGCGCCATGCCGATGTTCAGGCTCGTATATTTGCGCACGATCATGGCGACGATGTCCGTTCCGCCGCTGGAGGCGTCCAGATGGAACAAAATCGCAGAACCGATGGCCGGAAGCAGTACCGCGAAGCACAATTCCAGCAGCGGCTGGTTCGTCAGCGGGTGGTCAAGCGGCCAGAAGCGCTCCATGACGTTGACCGCCAGAGACAGCACGACCGAGCAATACACCGTGCTGAACGCGAAACTGCGCCCCAGAAAGATGAACCCCACCACCAGCAGCGCCATGTTGATGATGAACACAAAGGCGCTCGGCGTCAGCACCGGGGAGGGGAAAACGCGCCCCAGAATCAGCGAAAGGCCGCTGACGCCGCCGGTGGAAAAGTTGTTCGGGAATTTGAAGAAGTAAACGCCGACGGCGGTGAGCAACACGCCGAAGGTCAGCAGAATATACCGTTCAATTTGGCTCATCGGCTTGGCCGCTGTGGTTTTCATGGGAGATCTGTTCCTTTCACTTGATCGCTAAAAAAACGGAATTGAATATGAACCTTATTATAGCGCCGCGCGCGAAGAATGTCGAGAGGAAAACGCGGGAAAAGCGCGGAAAAGAAAACGGGGGAAAAGAAAACCTCCGTCGCAAACCGACGGAGGGGACGCGCCGGAGCGCGGAAAATCAGTTTTTCAGGAACGTGCGCAGCAGCTTGACGCTCTGCTCGGCCGCCATGCCCACGAAGGTCGGATAATCCATGTGGGAAGAGCCGTCCGCGCTGTCGGAAATCGCGCGCAGCACGCAGAAGGGAACGCGGTTGACGTAGCAGACCTGACCGATGGCCGCGCCTTCCATTTCGCACGCGATCGCGCCGAAGGTCTTGACGATCGCGTCCTTCCGCTCGGCGGAAGAGATGAACTGGTCGCCGGAGGCGATCACGCCGGTTTCGGTGCGGATGCCCAGCACCGTCGCGCAGGCGCTCAATTGGCCGCAGAGATCCGAATCGGCCGGGAGCTGCACCTTGTTGACGCCGGAAATCAGGCCGAGCGGGTCGCCGAGGGCGCTGGTGTCCATGTCGTGCTGGACGACGGCGGAGGAAATCGCCACCGAGCCGATGCCCAGCTTGTCCGAAAGCGCGCCTGCCACGCCGGTGTTGACGATGCACTCCGGCTGATAGCGCAGGATCATCGTCTGGGCGCACATCGCCGCGAACACCTTGCCGATGCCGCAGACCGCCGTGACGACCAGCTTGCCCTCGAGCGTGCCGCTGACAAAGGTGATGCCGCTGACGGTCTCGGTCTTCGTGTCCGTCATAAACGAACGCAGGGACTTCATCTCCACGTCCATGGCTGCAATAATACCGATCATGTTTGATTACTCCTCATACTTAAACGTTACCGGGCGCGCATCCAGCTCGGAGAGGTAGCGCTGCGCCTCTGTCTTGGCCGAAGCGAGGCTCAGGCTGCGATAGTTGCCGCATTCGCGGCTGCTCGCGCCGAACACCGGCCCCTCGTGCGCCAGAATTTTCATCAGCGTCAGGCGAACCTGACGCAGCACCTCGGCGTTATCGGCGTTGCGCACCAGCAGATAGAAGCCCGTCTGGCAGCCCATCGGCCCGAAATAGACGATGGAATCCTTCAAGTCGCCGTTGCGGATATAGGTTGCGAACATGTGCTCCAGAGAATGCATGGTGCTGTTATCCATCAAATCGCCGGTGTTGGGGCGGCGGGTGCGCATGTCATACGTCGTTACGTCGCCATCGACCCGGCTGACATACAACCCCGGAAGCAGAATATCGTGGTTGATGGAGAAGCTGGTGATGCGCGTTACTTCCTGTTCCATAACGAATACCTCCTGAAAATGCGATGCGTCAAAAGCCGTAAACGTCGCCATTATAGCGCATTACTGCCGGAATTGCAAGCATCTTATAGCCGAATCCCACGGATGAAGCGCCGCGCGAAGAGCCGGAGCTTCTGCCGCGGGGTCATTTGCGCGAAAAGCGCGGCGTAGACCTTTTGCGCGCGTTCCGGCTGGGTGCGCTTGAGTGCGCGGCCGCTGTATTGCGCGACGCAGAGCGCCTTGCCCAGTCCGGTCAGCTTCACCGCGTCGTGCAGTTCGCCTTGCGCGCGCCAGAGGAACGAGGCGGGCGCCTCGCCGGGCAGGGGCGCGATGCCCATGCACAGCAGCGCGTCCTCCGCGGCGCGATACCACACCAGCAGCGCGTCGTTGGCGTTTTTCTGCCGCCCGGCGACCTGCGCGGGGGCGCAGAGATACAGCCTCAGCACGACCAGAAGCACGAGGAGAAGCAGAAGCAGCAGCGGCCAGAGCCAGTGGGGCGGGTCGCGCGGCGGCTCGTCATCGCTTGGCGGCGGGGTTGGGGTCGGGGTATCGGAAGGCGCGTCCGGCTCGGGCGTGGGGGTGCTGTCCGGTTCGGGCGAAGGGGACGGCGTGGGGCTGGGCGATGCGTCCGGCGCGGGCGAGGGGGAAGGCGTCGGTGTGGCCGTCGGCGAGGGGGAAGGCGTGGGCGAATCGCCCTCCGGATCGTCGGAGGAGAGCGTGCCGCCCGCGTCGTTTGTGCCGGGAGTCGGATCAAACGGCAGCCAGCCGAAGCCGGAAAAATAGATTTCCACCCATGCGTGCGCCTGCTGCTGCGTGACGCGCGCCACGCTGTCGCTGTCCGGAACGGCGGCATAGCCCTCGATGTAGCGGGCGGGGAGGCCGACCATGCGCGCCATCACCGCCATGGCCGTCGCAAAGGAGGTGCAGTAGCCCTGCCGCTCGTCCAGCAGAAACCAGGAGACGAAATCCCGGCCGGCGGGCGGCATGTTCTGCGCGAGCGTATACGGGTAGGCGCTGCGCAGATAGGCGCAGAGCGCGGCCGCGCGGTCAAAATCCGTCTGCGCGTCCTGCGTGATCTGCCCGGCCAGCGCGTAAACGCCGGTTTCAACGCTGTCCGGCAGCGCCAGATAGTCGGCGCGCACCGTGTCGGCGTAAGCGTCGCTGTGGTGCGCGGCGGCCAGCACGGCCTCACGGATTCCGGGGGTATCGCCGCTCAGGCGGAGCCCCGTGAACGTGTAGCTGTCGCCGAAGGCGAGGCTGCGCGTGCCGAAGACCTCGCTGGCCGGGGAAAAATACGGCACGATGTCATGCCCCGAGAGCGCCGAAAAGCGCTGGGTGAGGTAGAGCGTGCTGGCCGCGTCGGCGCGCATGAGCACGGTGATGGTTTCCCCGGCGGGGAGCTGCGCGCGAATCGCGTCGCTCGGGCGCTTTTGATCGAACAGATCGCGGCGGAGCGCGTAAAAGCGCGGATTGACGTACAGATAGCGCCTGCCGGACGTCGAATCCGCCCAAGCGTGGCCGTCGTATTCGTTTTTGATCGTGCCGCGAAGCAGCGCGCGCCCCGATGTGCGAACCTGCATCACCGGGGTATCCTCCGGATTGGCCGGGCCGCCGAGCTGAGAGACGCCGAGCGGCTGATAGCCCGTCGCGCTGAGCGAAAAGGTCGTGCGCGCGTCGGTGAAAAAGAGATAGTCGTCGAGCATCCGGCGGACGCGCTGGGCAAGCTGATTCAGTTCCGGCGAAACCTGCGCGGAAAGCGGCATGAGCAGCGCCGTCACGGCCAGAATGGCGGCGCACAGCGGCACGATGCGCCGCGCCCGAACGCCGGGCGCGCGGCCGCTGAGCAGCAGCGCGAGAATCAGCGGCAGCAGCGACGCGGCGCCGATCTGCGCGCCGAGAAACGAAACGATGAACAGCAGCGCGATTTCAAGCAGCGCCAACGGGAAAAACGCCTGTTCGCTTCGGGAGAGCGACGCGCCAATGCCCGTAAAGACGAGCGAGAGCAGCAGCGAAAGCTCCTGCGAATAGGCGGCGAGCGCGAGGGGCTGGCCGTGCACCATCAGCGTTAGCGCCGCCCCGACGGCGGAAAACTGCCCGCGCAGGGAGAGTGCCGAACCGCCGATGGCGAGCAGCAGCAGCGGATAGGCCAGCGCGCGCAGGCGGGGCATGCAATCCAGCAGGGCAAAGAGCAGCGTCACCGCGCCGCAGGCCGTCAGGCACAGCGAAAGCGGCGCGGTCAGCCCCAGCGACAGCGAAAGCGGCCAGACGCAGCCCACGCCGATCAAAAACGTCGTCAGCGCGTGAAGGGGAAGCGTGCGCGGCACGGAAAAGAACGATTTTTTCATGCAAAGATTCGCCTTTCTGGCGTGGAATAATCAGGCGCGGACATGCAACGCCTCCAGCCCGCTGACGCGCAGCAGATCCAGCAGCTTGCCCTGTTCCTCGCTCGGCGCTTCCGCCGTGACCAGCGTATAGCGCATGCGCGCCCCCATGCGGGAAAGCGCGATGGCCGCATCCGCAATCGCGGGCGTGAGCCGGGTGGAGAAGACGGCGGCCGATCCGGCCGTGCGCAGGCGGGGGGCGGCCATCAGCAGCATGCGGGCGAAGTCATCCTGCCGGTGATACCCGGCGCAGGCGAGCGCGCGGCGCATCGCGTCAAACGCTTCCATGCCCTGCCCGGACAGATCGCCCTGCCCGGCGGCTTCGAGCGGGAGGCGCGTCATGCGTCCGGCCTGCAAAAGCGCCTCGACGGTTCCGGCGCAGGCCTCCGTCAGCGCGTCGATGAGCGCGGCTCTGGGCGCGCCCTGCGGCTGGGACGTATCCAGCAGAATCAGCGCGTCCGGGCGCTGCGGGGTTTCGTAGGTATGCACCATCAGGCTCTGGCGGCGCATGGAGAGTTTCCAATGCACGCGCTTGAGCTCGTCGCCCTCCTGCCACGCGCGGATATCCTCCGGGACGCTGTGATCGGAGAGCGCGCGCTGGGTCGCCGTGCTTTCGCCCTCGCCGGGGCTGACGGGCAGCGGATCGGCGGGGATGGAACCCGGCAGAACGGCGACGCTTTGGAGCGCGCCGCGCATCCTGCGCCGAAAGGCGAACAGGCCGAAGCAATCCGAAAACGTGATCTGCGAAACGCCGACCGGGAACACGCCGACATGCGGACAGGCGAAAGAATGGTCGCTCTCCGTCAGGCCGAGCAGCCCGGCGGGAAGCGAAAAATCGCTCTGCCTGCCGCTGGGCAGCTCGACCCTCAGCGACAGCGGCGCGATGGGCGCGGGCAGGGCGAAGCGGACGCGCAGGATCAGGCGGCACGTGCCGCCACGCTGCGTCTGCCCGCCCTCGATCTGCTGTTCCGCGCGGCAGGAGAGGGCGGCGGCGCACACGCACAGCAGCGACAGCGCCCAGCACAGCAGCGCCGCCGTGCCCAGCAGAAAAGCGCCCGCACTGCCGACGGACAGCGCGGTAAAGAGCATCAGCGCGCCGAAGAGCAGCGTGTAAAACCCGCGCGCGGTCATTTGAGCCTCACCGGGATGCGCACGGCGGAGAGCACCTCCGCAAACGCCTGCTCGTTCGTGTAGCCGCGCATGCGCGCCTCGGCGGACAGGGAAAGGCGGTGGCAGAGCACGCTTGGCGCAAGATGCTGCACATCCTCGGGGATGATATAATCGCGGCCGCAGAGCATCGCGTTGGCCTGCGCCGCGTGGATGAGCGCGATGGCGGCGCGGGTGCTCGCGCCGAGGCTGAGCAGCGGCGTGTTTCTCGTGGCGGCGCAGATGGCGGCGATGTACGCGCGCACCTCCTTGGAGCAGTAAACCGTCTTGACCGTCTGCTGCATGGCGATCACGTCCTCCGCCGAGCAGACCGGCACGACGGATTCCATCGGCTTTTGTTCGCCGCAGTAGCGGTCGAGAATGTCCATTTCATCCTGCAAGGAAGGATAGCCGATGGAAACGCGCATGAAGAAGCGGTCCATCTGCGCCTCCGGCAGGGGATACGTGCCGACGAAATCCACCGGGTTCTGCGTCGCCAGCACCATGAAGGGGCGCGCGAGGGGATAGGTCACGCCGTCCACCGTGACCTGCCGCTCCTCCATGACCTCCAGCAGCGCGGACTGCGTCTTGGGCGAGGTGCGGTTGATTTCATCGGCCAGCACGATCTGGCTCATAATTGCGCCGGGGCGGTACTGCATGTCGCCGGAAAGGCTGGGCATGGTGAAGCCGGTGATATCCGACGGGGTGATATCCGGCGTGAACTGGATGCGCTTGAACGAGCAGGAGAGTGAACGCGCCAGCGCGCTGGCCAGCGTCGTCTTGCCCACGCCCGGCACATCCTCGATGAGCACATGGCCTTCGCACAGCAGCGCCGTGAGCATCAATTCAACCACGTCGTCCTTGCCTACGACGGCGCGGGCTATGTTTTGCTTGAGGGTTGAAACCATCAGGCTGAAATTCGTCATGTTGAGCTTCCTTTCCGTTTTCCTCTTAATCTGCGCACGAGGGGCAGACGTTAAACATCGCCCTCTATTATAGAGGAAGCGCGCCTTTTTGGCAAGCCGCGCCTGACGGCTTGCAACGGAGCCGCTTTTTTGCTAGAATAAGAAGGAAATGAACGCGGCGCAGGCGATGCGGCGCGCGGCGGTGACGGAGGCGCCGGGGAGAGACGGCGAAAGAGAATGATGACAGAAGAAATTTTGACGCGGCTGCTCGGGGGCGAGCCGGTTTCCGGCCAGACGCTCAGCGAGGAGCTGGGCGTGACCCGCGCGGCGGTTTGGAAGCAGATCGGCCAGCTTCGCGAAGCGGGGTTTGACATTGAGGCCTGCGGCGGACAGGGCTATCGGCTCGCGTCCATCCCGGACAGCCTGATGGCGCCGGTGATCGCGCGCGGCCTGAAAACCCGGTGGGCGGGGCGGCACATCGTGTATCTGCGCAGCGTGGATTCGACCAACCGCTACGCCCGCGCGCTGGCCGCGGATGGCGCGGCGCAGGGCACGCTCGTCGTGGCCGACGAGCAGACGGCGGGGCGCGGCCGACGCGGCCGGGGCTGGGTCTCCCCGGCGGGCGAGGGCATTTTTATGACCCTGATTTTGAGGCCGCAGGCGCACCCTTCCCATGTGGCGCGGCTCTCGCTGCAAACGGCGCTGGCCGTGGCGCGCGCGATTTCCCGCGTGTGCGAGGTGGACGCGCGCATCAAGTGGCCCAACGACATCGTCTGCGGGGGCAAAAAGGTCTGCGGCATGCTGCTGGAAATGAACGCGGACGAGCAGAGTGTCCACGACGTGGTGGCGGGCATCGGGATCAACGTGCACCAAACCGCGTTTGAAGGGGAGATTGCGAAAACCGCGTCGTCGCTCGATCTGCTGACGGGCAGGCGCATCTGCCGCGCGGACGTGGTGCGCGCGTTTCTGGAGGAATACGAGGCGGTGGACGAGCTGGCGCGGCAGGGCGGCGAGGCGCTGATGGCGGTGTACCGCCGCCATTCCGCGACGCTCGGCCAGCGGGTGCAGGTCATTTCCGCGACGGGCAGCTTCACCGGCACGGCGAAGGCCGTCACGGACAGCGGCAGCCTGATCGTGCTGGATGACGACGGGCGGGAGCGCGAGGTGCTCGCGGCGGACGTATCCGTTCGCGGGCTGATGGGCTATGCCTGAGACGCTGGGGATCGGCGTGGATCTGTGCGCTGTCAGCCGAATCGAGCGCGCGATTCAGAAGGCGCATTTTCTGAATCGGGTGTTCACCGAGGCGGAGCGCGCGTATCTGCAAGGCCGGGGCAGGGGCGCGGGGGAGAGCGCCGCGGCCATGTTCGCGGCGAAGGAGGCCGTCGCCAAGGCGCTGGGCACGGGCTTCGCGCAGGGAATCATGCCCGAGCAGATCGAGGTCACGCACGCGGACAGCGGGCAGCCCGGCGCGCGGCTGACCGGCGCGGCGCAGGCGCGGCTTGAACGGATGGGCGGCGGCCGGATTCTGCTGTCGCTGTCGCACGAAGGGGATACCGCGATTGCGTTTGCGCTGATACAATGAACCCATAAGACCGGGGCGGCGCCCCGGCAGGACGCCAAGGAGGAACCATGATCCGGACAATATCGCCGCAGGATATGCGGGAAATGGAGCGCGCGTTTCTGGAAGGAACGGGCTATCCGTCGATTTTGCTGATGGAGCACGCGGCGCAGGCGGTCGTCGATGCGCTGTCCGCCTATGCAAAAGCGGGGAGCCGCGTGCTGTTCGTCTGCGGGAGCGGAAACAACGGCGGCGACGGATGCGCCGCAGCGCGGCTTTGGATGCAGCGCGGCGGGCAGGCGGACGTATGGCTGCTCAAGAGCCCGTCGCAGATGAAGGGCGACGCGGGTGTGAACGGCTGTCTGCTCAATAGCTGCGGCGCGCCGCTCAACGTGCTTTACAGCGAAGCGCCGGAGGTGCCGGGGGACTGCGCGGCGATTGTCGATGCGCTGTACGGCACGGGATTGAGCCGGGAGCTGGACGGCGCGGCGCTTTCAGCGGTGCGGCGGATCAACGAAAGCGGCCTGCCCGTCGTTTCGGTGGATATTCCCTCCGGCGTGGACGGTGCGACGGGGCAGGTGCTCGGCGACGCGGTGCGCGCGCGGGAGACGGTGGCGTTTCACCGCGCCAAGCACGGGCTGCTGCTCTATCCGGGGCGCGCGTATGCGGGCAAGCTGACCGTCGCGGACATCGGGATTCTGCCCGAATGGGACGGCGCGCAGGGGATCGACGTGCTGGAGGAAGCGGACGCATGCGCCCTGCTGCCCGTTCGCCCTGCCGACGGGCACAAGGGCACGTTCGGCCATGTGCTCAGCGTGGCCGGGAGCGAGGGCATGGCCGGGGCGGCGGCGCTCTGC
>ERZ773235.2553-NODE-2553-length-14954-cov-17.282905_pt1 | contig 14954 bp, 10 predicted proteins | sample MGYA00580522_ERZ773235 | MGnify/ENA primary metagenome ERZ773235 (study PRJEB29015, sample SAMEA2737797) | human gut metagenome | biome: human gut; feature: human-associated habitat; material: faeces | place: China | collected 2012 ...
TGACCCCCGCCGGCATGACCTTCGGCGAACTGGCCTCCTGCACCGGCGGCGGCGTCCAGACCCCGGGCTACATGGGCCATGGCCGTCACTTCATCTCCTCCAAGAAGTTTATCCACGCCGAGGGCGGCATTGAACGCATCGTCTGGATGCCGAAGGAACTGAAGGACGACGTTGGTGAGCGTCTGAACAAGACCGCCAAGGAACTCTACGGCATTGACAACTTCACCGACATGATCGCCGATGAAACCGTCTGCACCGACTGCGACGCGCTGCTCGAGTTCCTGCAGGAGAAGAACCACCCGGTTCTGTCTCTTGAGCCGCTGATGTAAGCAAAATCTCATACCTGATTGTATTACAAGCGCCCGGGCAGCTGCCCGGGCGCTTGTCTATCTGTTAAAAAATGCTCTACCCTTTTCCTGCTGTAACCTTCCGGTTTGTCAAGCGGCCAAAACCAACACAGATTGACATTTTTCGACCGGTCTGGTAAAATAGTTATGGTTCTTTTTGAACCCCAAGGCTCCCGATGCAGACGGGCGGTTTGGCCTCCTCCGAAAGGAGGGATGTTTATGCCGATTACGATCACGTTCCATATCTTTGGACTTACGGTCACCATCCGCATAAATGGCCGAAACCGCCACTCTGGCAAGTGACGGTTTCGAAACGCTATATGTGTTTTCTTTGACTAGCACTTAACCGGGGACAACCGCTTGTCGAGGCGTCCTTGGTTATTTTTATTATAGCAGGTTCTTGATAGCAGGTTCTTGCGGTTTGTCAAGTGTGCAGAAAAGGGGGCCCCTTGTGGGGCCCCCTCTTTGCTTTGGGGTTTCAGAGAGGAAATCTCAAATTAGTACGGAATGGTCTTGTCGAGGACGTAGATCACCGCGTACGGAGCATTGCCCATGCTGGAAACCTTGGAGTAGATGATGTAGTCGCCCGCGGCGATGCAGGAAGCGTCAGCCTTGACGACCGTGCCGTCAGCCAGAACGTTGTAGATCACAACGTCGGTCAGGCCGATGGTCTGCGTGTAGCCGTTAGCATCCTTGACCTTGATCGCGGTCGCATCGTTGCTGTAGGACTCAACAGCTTCACCCATCCAGTTGCTTGCGTTCTGGTCGATCATGTAGACCTCAGAGTAGGTCACGCCATTGGCATCGACCTGCGTCTTGAAGGTGTACAGGCCCGGACGCAGCGCTACGCCGTTGGCATCAACGTCAGTCTCGATGGTGCTGTGCTTGACATTGACCGTGACAGGCTCGCCATCGACATAGACGGTGATGAGGTCATAGCCATTTGCCCAGTTGAACGGCGTCCACTTCAGGACCCAACCAGTGACATTGTCAGCCGCGAAGACTGCCTTGCCGATGTAGACGATGTCAGCGAAGCCGTCGCCGTCGTTATCGAGATAGTCAACGTAGGAGGCAGTCAGTGCGGGCAGAGCGGTGTAGCCAGTGTAGGACGTGACAGCGCCGCCAGCGCTCTTGACCACGAACTTGGTGGACTCGGACAGGGAGAGATCGTTGCCGCTGTATACCTTATCGTTGGTCTTCATCATGGCTACGCCATTCAGGGAAGAAACCTTGATGAATGCCAGCTTTGCAGTGTGGACGAAGGAGCCTTCCAGACGGCCGAATGCATGGCCGTAAGTGACGTTATTGGCAACATCAGCTGCGGTGTATGCAGCAGCTGTGGTAGCCGTAGTCGCATCACCGACCCAAGTCAGGGTGTAAACGTCCTTGTCGTTCTTGGTGTAGGAGTACAGCGCGTTGGTCAGCTTCGAATCGTTGTGCGAGGCAACCATGTAAACGAAGTTGTCATACGGGTAGCTGTCGTTGCTGTAATTACCAGCATTGTCGTAGCCGTCCTTAGCAGAAGCGAAGGAGCCGGCGATCGCGACAGTCGCGCCCTCGATGGCCTTGCCGTCCAGATCGAACATGTCGGCCTTCAGCGCGAACTTGCCGTTCTCATGGACGCCGTAGATACGGTCGAGAACCACATAGCTCTTGGCATCGGTGTTCGCAACACGGCCGATGACGTTGCCGTAGGTGTCGAGGTAGAACGTGAAGACCTTGCCATTGTTCGCAATGTTCATGGCTTTATCCTTGCCAAGAACGAAGCGGCAGTTGGTGGGATACTTGGTGCCGTCGATGGAAACAGTTTCCGGATAGTTTGCATCGGAAGCACCGGTCAGAGCGCCGGTCTTGGCCTCAGCAACAGCGACAATACCAACATTGCCGTTGACATAGTCAGAGTTGTCAAGGTTGACAGTCTCGCTCTTCTTCAGGGAGACCTGAACCAGAACCTTGGTGCCGACAGTGTAGTTCATGTCGGTGGTGGTCATAGCCGTGGTGGTTCTCTCAACGTACTGCGGCTCATCATTCACCATTTCCTGCCAGAACTTGAGCTCCGCAGTCTCGCCGGTGGCGTGGCTGTACTTGTTGTTCTTGTTGAGCTTGGTGATCTCGCCGAGGAAGGTGTGGATGGTGGTGATGACCCAGCCGTCTTCGGTCTTGAAGACCTGCGTCAGATCGCCCTGGCCGCCGAAGACCGGAGACTTCCAGCCATATGCAGCTTCCCACCAAGTCTGGCATTCCTTGGCCTTGTCATGCTGAAGCTCCATGTAAATTCTGTCATTGACATCAACATACTTGTAGCCGTCGACTGCGTAGTAGTTCAGAGCGGTGCCGGCATCGGCGAACATCTGGCCGGTCGTGGTAGCGCCGGCATCGGTGGGCGCTGCGCCCTTGCGGTAGCCATTCAGAACAACCAGCTTGTCAGAGGTCTCGGGAACCTTCATGTCGTTCTTCAGGATGTCGCACATGGTAACAGCGGTGGTGTAGCTGTTGACCGGCGCGTCCATGTAGAACTTGCTCCAAGTGCCATGGCTCCACTTGTAGCCCGGGCGGCGGAATGCGTCAGTGGTACGGGTGATGCCGACGCCCATCTTGGCGGCGAGCAGAACACCGGTGGACACAACGGACTCGTTGGCGACGAACGCCTTGGTGAGGAAGTTGCCAGCCGCAACCGTGGGATTGTAGCCCTTGATGTTCTGGCCATACTCGACAAGGCTCGTGGTCAGCGCGTTGTAGAGGATCTGAGCAGCTTCGCCGCGCTTGATGTTCTCGATGGCTTTCCAGCCAGTGGGAAGACCAGCAAGCAGGCCAAGCTCATTGGCGCGGTTCAGGACGTTGATGTCCCAGCCGGTGCCGGTGTAGCCTTCCTTGGCGGTGTCGAAGTTCAGGGTGGTGAGCATCAGCTTCAGCCACTGCACGCCGGTCAGTCTGCGCTCGGGAGCGTAGGTGGTCTTGGTCATGCCGTCAGCCAGACCAGTAATGCGGCAGTAGTTGATGAAGGGCAGAGCCCAGGAGTTGTTGCAGTCAACGAACGGGTTCTGTGCGTTGGCGTACAGGGCGGAGATAGCATCCTGACCCTTGATCTTGCCGTTGGTAGCCGCGTTGTGGACGATCGCCACGATCTTGGCTGCCTGAGCACGGGTGAAGTAGCCATCCGGCTGGAAGTTGTACGTCTCACCAGTCTTGAAACCATCAAGAATGTTGAGGTTGGACAGAACATCAATAGCTTCGGCGTAGTCGCTGTCAGCCTTGATATCCGCGTAGTCCTTTGCGCTGGCGACGGCGACGGTGCCCATGATCATGACAACGGCCAGAACCAGCGCGAGAACCTTTTTCAGATTCTTCATTTGGATTTCCTCCTGTTTAAATTTTACACATCGGAGCAAAGCCCCCTGTGTAATTTGTATCTGCATCTTACCGCACCGCCCCCGTTTCGTCAAGCGTTTCGGGGGGTTTGTAATTTAACTGTAACATTGCGCGTCATATGACACGGGGCTGTGACTAGATATAGGGGTAAGTAAATTTGAGAGGCACAAGGACGCGTCTTAAGGCTCCCCTTGGGTGCATCTTGTTTTGTTTCCAGCAAGCCTTATTTATATAATGTTACAGACTGCTGCACACATGGCGCGGGCGGTTTTACAGGGGCTTTTTCATCCGTTGCAAATTTACATGGAATCTGCTATAATAAATTGTTAAGTTATGCAGTTCGGAGGAAACGTACATGGAACGCAAACCCGTTGTAATCCCGCAGGAGGCGCTGGAAAAGGAAGCCGCTGTCTGCGGACAGATCAAAGCCCTTTGGGCCTCGCGCGGCAGGACGCCGCGGGCCTTTGTCGATACATACGGCTGCCAGCAGAACGAGGCGGATTCCGAGCGTATTCGCGGCATGCTGCGCGCAAGCGGCTATGAGATCGTGGATACCGAAGAGGGCGCGGACTGCATCGTCATCAACACCTGCGCCATCCGCGAACACGCGGAAACGCGCGTCTACGGCAACGTCGGCGCGTTGGTGCACACCAAGGCCCGGCATCCGGAGCAGAAAATTTTCCTGTGCGGCTGCATGATGGGCCAGCCGCAGGTCGTCGAGCGCATCAAAAACAGCTACCGCCATGTTGACGGCGTGTTCAATCCGCACGAATTATGGCGCTTCCCGGAACTGCTGCAAAGCGTGCTGCGCACGAACAAGCGCATTTTTGCCGTGGACGATTCCGCGGGCAATATTGCAGAGGGTATCCCCGTCGTGCGCTCGTCCGATCTCAAGGCGTGGGTGTCGATCATGTACGGCTGCAACAACTTCTGTTCGTACTGCATCGTGCCGTATGTCCGCGGACGGGAGCGCTCGAGACGGCCCGAGGAGATTCTGGAAGAGGTCAAGGGCCTCATCGCGGCAGGCTATAAAGACATTACGCTTTTAGGTCAGAACGTCAATTCCTACGGCAAGGATTTAGGCCTCGGTGTCGATTTTGCCGACCTCATGGCCGAGATCGCACAGCTGCCGGGCGAGTTCTGGCTGCGCTTCATGACGAGCCACCCGAAGGACGCAAGCAAAAAACTCTTTGATACCATTGCGAAATACCCCAAGATCGCCAAGCAGTTCCACCTGCCCTTCCAGTCCGGCAACGACCGGGTGCTGAAAGCCATGAACCGGCACTATACCCGCGAGGAATATCTGAAGCTGGCGCACTATGGCCGCGCGATCATGCCCGATCTGGTTCTGACCAGCGACGTGATCGTCGGTTTCCCCGGCGAGACGGAGGACGAATTCGAGGACACGATCAGCCTGATTGAAGACGTGCGCTATGACGCGCTGTTTACCTTTATCTTCTCCCCGCGCGCGGGTACACCCGCCGCGAAAATGGACGATCCGACACCCAAGGAGGAGAAAAACCGCCGCTTTGACCGGCTCTGCGATGTGCAGAACCGCATTTCGCTGGAAATTCATCAGGGCTACGTCGGCAAGACCGTCCGCGTGCTCTGCGACGGCCGCGACAAGGACATGCTCACCGCCCGCACCGAGGGCGGAAGACTCGTCCGCTTCGCGGGCGACGACAGCCTGATTGGGCAGTTTTTCGATGTGACGATCACGGGCTGCACGACGTGGAGCCTTGTAGGCGAACTCCGATAACACAGCACCCTGGTGCGGGCTTTGTAGGGGCCGATGCCCACATCGGCCCCTACAAACGAATGCGTAAGTGCATACGGATTTGCCGAAAGCATAATTTCAGACGTTAAAAGAGAAAACCCGGAGGTTTTGTTTATGGCCGAACTCACCCCCATGATGCAGCAGTATTATGCGGTCAAGGAGCGTAATCCTGACTGCCTGCTGTTTTTCCGGCTGGGCGATTTTTATGAGATGTTCGAGGAGGACGCGCGCATTGCCTCGCGTGAACTCGACCTGACGCTCACCTCGCGCGACCATGCTAAGGACAAAAGCGCGGAGGATAAGATTCCCATGTGCGGCGTGCCGTATCATTCCTCGGAGAGTTATATCGCGCGGCTGGTCGCAAAGGGCTACAAGGTCGCCATCTGTGAGCAGATGGAGGACCCTGCCCTGGCGAAGGGGCTGGTGAAGCGCGACATCATCCGCATCGTAACGCCCGGCTCCGTGACGGAAAGTTCGATGCTGGTGGAATCCAAAAATAATTATTACGCCTGCGTCTACGGCGCAGCCGGTACATACGGCCTTTGCTTCTGCGACGTATCGACCGGCGCATTCAGCGCAACGCAGGTTTCCGGCACCGACGCCATGCAGGACGCGCAGAACGAACTCGGCAGCTTCCTGCCGTCCGAGGCACTTCTGGGCGGCACGGCGGCGGAGGACGACGCGCTGGCAGATTTCCTGCGCGACCGCTTCCACACCTGCGTAAATCTGGGAACGGACGCGCAGTTTGACTCTGCACTGTGCGAGGCTGCCGTGACGGCGCAGTTCGGGCAGTCGCCGGAGGCGCTCGGTCTTGCGAATATGCCGTGCGTCATTGCCGCCGCGGGTGCGCTTCTCATTACGCTGCGCGATTTACAGAAAAACGAGTTGCCGCACATCCGGGAACTGGAACTGTACATTGCAGGCAAGTTCATGCAGCTTGACCTTGCCGCGCGGCGGAATCTCGAACTGACGGAGACGATGCGCGCAAAGGAAAAGCGCGGGAGCCTCCTGTGGGTGCTCGACAAAACGAAGACCGCCATGGGCGGCCGTCTGCTGCGGGCGTGGATGGAGCGGCCGCTGCTCAGCCCCGCGCAGATCACGCGCCGACTGACCGCCGTGGAGGAACTGGTCAAAAAAACCATCGACCGCGAGGAACTGATTCTGTCCCTGCGTGAAATTACGGACTTTGAGCGCGCCATGACCCGCATTATGACGGGTACAGCCTCCTGCCGCGATCTTGCCGCGCTGTCACAGGGCGCGGCGAGTCTGCCTGCCGTCAAGGAGCGGCTGTCCGGTATGCGCGCGCCGTATTTGCAGACGCTTTTTGAGCAGCTTGACACGCTGGCAGATCTCAAGGAGAAGATCGACGCAACCATCGTGGACGATCCTCCGTTCCTGCTGCGCGAGGGCGGGCTCATCCGTGACGGTGCAAACAAAGAGCTCGATGAACTGCGCGCCGTCCAGTCCGGCGGCAAGGGCATGCTCACGCAGATCGAGGCGCGTGAAAAGGAAAAGACCGGCATCCGGAATCTGCGCGTGGGCTATAACCGTGTATTCGGCTATTATATCGAGGTTGCAAAGGGTCAGCTGAATCTTGTCCCGGACAGCTATATCCGCAAGCAGACGCTCTCGACCGGTGAGCGGTACATCACGGAAGAACTGAAGGAACTGGAAAGCACCATTCTGACGGCCAAGGACCGCATTGTGGCGCTGGAATATGACCTGTTTGTGGCGCTGCGGCAGTTTGTCGCGGGAGAATCCGCCCGCGTCAAGCAGACGGCGCAGGCCGTCGCGCAGCTGGATGTGCTGTGCAGCTTTGCCGCCGTCGCCGTTCACAATCATTACTGCAAGCCCGAGGTCGATCTCGGCAATACCGTATCGATCACGGCGGGCCGTCATCCGGTCGTCGAGCAGATGCTCAAAAACGCGCTGTTCGTGCCGAACGACACGCTGCTTGGCAGTGAGGACTGCCGCACGGCCATCATCACCGGCCCGAACATGGCCGGTAAATCGACCTACATGCGGCAGGTGGCGCTCATTGTCCTCATGGCGCAGATGGGCTCGTTTGTCCCGGCACAGTCGGCACACATCGGCATTGTTGACCGGCTGTTTACGCGCATCGGCGCATCGGACGATCTGGCCTCCGGCCAGTCAACGTTCATGGTCGAGATGACCGAAGTCGCCGATATTCTCAAAAACGCGACGCCGCGTTCACTTCTGATTCTCGACGAAATTGGGCGGGGCACATCGACATTTGACGGCATGGCGATCGCCCGTGCCGTGCTCGAATATGCAGCAGACCGCAAGCGGCTGGGCGCGAAAACGCTTTTCGCCACGCATTATCACGAACTGACGGATATCGAGCAGGCACTGCCGGGCGTCAAAAACTTCAACATCGCCGTCAAGAAGCGGCAGGGGGACATGATCTTCCTGCGCAAGATCGTCCCCGGTGCGGCAGACGACAGCTACGGCATCGAGGTTGCCAAGCTGGCGGGTATTCCCGACCGGGTCATTACGCGCGCGCGGGAAATCCTCAAGGATCTCGAATCCGGCGCGCCGGAGCGCGCAAAGCCCGCGGCTGCACCCGTGTCCGATCAGGTTTCCATGCTCGATATGCAGTCGGATGAACTGCGCCGCGCGCTGGAGTCCATCACCGTCGAAACGCTCACGCCCATCGAGGCGCTGAACCAGTTGTACCATCTGAAGCAGATGCTGTAAAAGAGGCGAAAAGCCCCCTCTTGCCGCGCCCCGCGCGGTAAGGGGAGATGTCATTTGCAAAGCAACTGACAGAGGGGATGGGCCGCGTTGTTCAAAATGCTCCGAAGTTCGCTACATTCAAATCCCCTCAGGCGCTACGCGCCAGCTCCCCTTGTGCCCAAGGGGAGCCTTTACCGGAAAGGAAGGCTGTCTATGGCCCGCAAAGCGTCCCATTCGATTTCTTACCGGCTGACGAAATTTGAAACGATCGCCGGGTGGCTCTATCTGCCGTTTTATCTGCTGATTTTGAATCTGCTTTTGCAGCTGGCAAACGAGAAATTCTCGCTCGGCATGACGGCGCTGACGATGAACATCGTCTATTTTGCCGTGAATCTGCTGGCGGTTCTGCTGATTTTCCATGGATTTTTGCGGCAGTCGTTTTTCGGCGGCTCATTCTGGAACTTTGTGCAGGCGCTGGTTCTGGGCTTTGCGATGTATTATGCAGGCACATGGGTGTTGCAGTTCGCGCTTTCCAGGCTGGCTCCCGGCTTTACGATCTACAACAACGAGACGGTCGGTTCGCTCATTTCCGACAATCAGTATGTCATGCTGGCCGTGACGGTTTTCCTTGCGCCGATCATTGAGGAGACGCTTGTGCGCGGACTTGTCTTCGGCTCCATTCAGCCGACGTCGCGCGTCATGGCGTATCTCGTGTCCGTTATTCTGTTCACGCTCATGCACAACTGGCAGTATTTCATGCTCTATCCTGCCGGAAAGGTGCTTTTGAGTTGCATTCCGTATCTGCCCGCCTCCGTCGCGCTGGCCTGGACATATGAAAAGGCCGGGACGATCTGGGCATCTATCTCGCTGCATGCCATTGTCAACGCGCTGTCGTTTGGGCTCTTGCAGCTGAACTTCTGATTGGGAGGGGCTTTATGCCGAAGATCATTCAGCTTGACCGCCACGTCGCGGATCTCATCGCCGCAGGCGAGGTCGTCGAGCGGCCGGCGTCCGCCGTCAAAGAACTGGTTGAAAATTCCATTGACGCGGGTGCGAAAAACATTACAATAGAATTACAAAACGGCGGCATGACCTTCCTGCGCATCACCGACGACGGCTGCGGCATGGACCCCGTTGATGCCCGCACGGCATTTCTGCGCCATGCAACGAGCAAAATCCGCAGGCAAGAGGATCTTGCCTGCATCGGTACGCTTGGCTTCCGCGGCGAGGCGCTGGCCGCGATTTCGTCCGTGTCAAAAATCGATCTTCTCACGCGGGCGCAGGGCGCGGAAAACGGCGTTCGCCTGCATCTCGAAGCCGGAAAGGTTCTGTCTGAGGAGCCTGTCGGCTGCCCGTGCGGCACGACGATTTTGGTGCGGGAGTTATTTTACAATACGCCTGCGCGGATGAAGTTTATGAAATCCGACGCGGCGGAGTCCTCCGCTGTTTTCTCCGTTGTGCAGCAGCAGGCGCTGGCACACCCGGAGATCTCCTTCCGCTTTTTGAAGGACGGCCAGGAGCAGCTGCACACCGACGGACAGGGCGACCGCATGGCCGCGATCTACGCCATCTACGGCCGGGAACTTGCCAACAATATGCTGCCGGTTGACGGCAGCTGGGAAAAGCTTCGCGTGCGCGGCTTTGTCACAAAGCCGACTGCCACACGCGGAAACCGCGCATGGCAAAGCTTCTTCGTCAACAACCGCTATATCAAGTCCCGTCTGCTCTCCGCCGCCGTGGAAGAGGCGTACCGCAACCAGATCATGGTAGGCCGCTTTCCGGCCTGCGTGCTGGAAATTGACATGCCGGTGCAGGCCGTGGACGTGAACGTTCATCCGGCCAAAACGGAGGTCAAGTTCCTGTCCGAGCGCGAGGTCTTCGATGCGGTACACTATGCCGTTTTGTCCACGCTTTCCAGAGCGGCTGGCCGCCCGGAATGGAAAACGCCGGAGAAAAAGCAGGAGGCCGCACCGCAGCCGCAGGCACAGCCCAAAATCGTCCAGCCGCCGAAGCCCGGCTTCTATCAGACCATGCAGGCATCCGAATACCGCCGCCAGGCCGCACAGCAGCCCATGCCGAAGCAGGAGCAGCCGATGCTGGCCTCGCCGGTGCAGCTGCCGCGCTCCGAGCCTGCGCCTGCGCAGCAGGCCTTTGATCTTCCAAAGCCGGAAGCAAAACCGGAGGTCAGAGCGGAGCCGAAGCCCGAGCCGCGGCCGGAGGCAAGGCCCGAACCGAAACCTGCAGAACGACCGGAGCCGAAACCGGAACCGGTCAAGGCGTCTGAAGTACAGCAGCAGGAATTTGCCGTCAGGGAAGAGCCCTTCCGTATCATCGGCGAGGCGCTGCACACCTATATTATTATTGAGCAGGGCGAAGCCGTTCTGTTCATTGACAAGCATGCCGCGCATGAGCGCATTCGCTTTGAGGCGCTCAAAAAGGAAGACCATCCCATCATGGCCCAGCTGCTGCTGGCCCCCGTCTCCGCGGAACTTTCGCGCGAAGAGGCCGCAGCTGTGCTGGAAAACAAGGCGCTTCTGGAGCGCTGCGGGTTTGAAACGGAGGACTTCGGCGGCGGAGACGTGCTCATCCGGCAGATCCCGTCCGACGTGGACGTGGAGGACGCAAAAGCGCTTTTGCAGGAACTGGCCGGCGATCTGCTGGCCGGAAAAACACTTGACCCGGACAGCCTGCGCGACAATCTGCTGCACACCATCGCCTGCAAATCGGCTATTAAGGCCGGCTGGCAGACATCTGACGAAGAACTGCGGCGGCTCGTGCAGGAGGTTCTGTCCCGCGACGATATCAAATACTGCCCGCATGGCCGCCCCGTTTGCGTGACGCTCACGAAGCGGCAGCTGGAAAAGCAGTTCAAGAGGGTTTGAACATGGACAGGATCATCTGCGTCGTCGGCCCGACGGCCTCCGGCAAGACGAAGCTTGCCGTGCAGCTTGCGAAGCTGTATGACGGCGAGGTCGTCTCCTGCGATTCCATGCAGATTTACAAGCACATGGATATCGGCACGGCCAAGCCCACAAAAGAAGAAATGGAGGGCGTTGCCCACCATTTAATTGACATGGTTGCGCCAGGCGAGGATTTTTCCGCCGGGAAATATGTGCAGCTGGCGGATGCGTGCGTGCAGGACATTCTATCGCGCGGCAAAACCGCCGTCATTGCGGGCGGTACGGGGCTGTATGTTGACAGTCTGATTGCAGGCCGGTCGTTCGCACCTGTCCCGCAGACCGGCAGGCGCGAAGCGCTCGAGGCGCAGCTGCGTGAAACGGGCGGCGAGGCCATGCTGGCTCGGCTGCGCGAAATTGACCCGGAGGCCGCCGCGCGGCTCCACCCGGCAGACGAAAAGCGCGTCATCCGCGCGCTGGAGGTTTATGAGGAAACGGGCAAGACCATCACGCAGCACAATCTGGAAACAAAGGCCGTCCCGCCGCGCTACCGGCCCGTGTGGATTGGTCTGGATTATCAGGATCGCGCCGCCTTATACCGGCGCATCGACCTGCGGGTCGAGAATATGCTGTCGGCCGGGCTGCTGGACGAGATCCGCGCGCTGCTTGCCCTCGGTGTCAGTCCGAAAACAACGGCCATGCAGGCTATCGGCTATAAGGAATTCTTCGGGTACCTAAGCGGCGCGTGTTCGCTGGACGAAGCCGCCGCGCTCTGCAAGCAGCGTTCCCGCAACTACGCCAAGCGGCAGCTGACCTGGTTCCGGCGCAATCCGGACATGCACTGGCTGCGGATGACAGGCGCAGAAGATTTTTCGGATGTTCTTTCCGCCGCTCGACAAAATATTCCTTTTTCCGCGCTTTGAATATGGTACGATATGGGTATCAGATCAAGGAAGTTCTGGCTCTATGGCCGAAGGCCATTGAGTCAGAGGTTCCCATATAAATGAGAAGGAGCCGATACCCATGCAAAAAACAACAGAGAATTATCAGGACATTTTTCTGAACCAGGCCCGCAAGGACCGCACGATGCTGACCGTTTTTCTGATGAACGGCTTTCAGATGCGCGGCATTATCACGGGCTTCGACCAGTTTGTGATCCTGCTGCAGTCCGATGGACGGCAGCAGATGATCTATAAGCACGCGGTGTCTACCATGACGCCCGCCGTTCCCGTTCACCTGACGCAGGGTTGAGCACCGCTCCGCTCCCGCCGGGTTACCTGAAGGAGCACTATGAAGCAAGGCAAATCCTATTTTACCGTTATCCTCTGGATCCTGCTTGCCGCGATCGCCGCGTATTTCGGCTATAACGTGGTAAGCAGCCTCTATGCACCACTCATGACGGCCACCGTCACACCATACGAAGCCGGGGCGGGCTATTACGCCTCCGGCTTTGTCGTGCGTGAGGAGGAACTTCTGTATTCGCAATACGGCACAACGGTTCTGAACTGCGCCGAGGGCGCCCATGTGGCCGCGAACGACACCGTCGCCACCGGCTACCGCTCCGAGGATGCAAAGACCCGCCAGACGCGCATCGATGAACTGTCCGGCCAGATCGAGCAGCTTCAGTACGCATGGAGCGCTGTTTCCAGCGTCTACGATCAGGCCGCGCTCGACGCGGACATCGCGGGCGATCTTGCACAGCTGAGCCGCTATCTGGCGCTGCGCGACATGAACTCCGTCTCCGACCTGTCGCCGGAACTCAAGGGCCTGATCCTGCGGCGCACCGGAAGCGACTCGGACAGCGGCTCGCTGCAGGCGCGCATCAGCACGCTGCAGGCAGAACTTGAGACGCTCGAGGCGCAGTCTGCGGGCGACACCAGCGCCATCCTTGCAGGCAAGGCCGGAACCTTTTCTGCCGCTGTTGACGGCTATGAATCCGTACTGACGCCGGAACGGCTGATGGAAATGACTGTCGCAGAATTTGAGTCCGTCCAGCCGGACGAAACGGATGCCAACGCCATCGGCAGGCTCGTCACGTCTGCAACGTGGTACTATGCCTGCGTCGTGCCCGCAAGCGAACTTTCCGGCGTGGAGGAGGGCGACCGCGCTACGCTGACGTTCGCCCGCGATTATTACCAGCCGGTCACCATGCGCGTGGCGCGCCTCGGCGGCAACGAGGCGGGTTCCCGGCTGCTGGTGCTGTCGTCCGACCGGGCGCTGCAGAACGTGACGCTGCTGCGGCAGCAGTCGGCGGAGATCGTCTTCACGTCCTATTCCGGGCTGCGCGTCCCGAAATCCGCCGTCCGTGTCGAAAATGGTCAGACGGGCGTGTATATCCTCGAAGGAACACTCGCCAAGTGGAAGCCTATCACCATCCTCCACGATACCGGCGAAAGCTACGTCGTCACACTCGACACCAGTTCGACCAACAATCTTTGGCCGGGTGACGAGTTGATTATCAACGCGAAAAATCTATACGATGGAAAGGTCGTCAACTGATATGTCTACGATTGCTGAAAATATTGCGAATATCCGTGCGCAAATGGCCGATGCCGCAAAAAAGGCCGGGCGCGACCCGTCTGAAATTCTGCTCTGCGCCGCGACGAAGATGAACGACGCCGACCGCGTCAAGGAGGCAGTCGCCGCAGGCGTCGATTGCTGCGGCGAAAACCGCGTGCAGGAAATTCAGGCCAAGCGCCCGCTGGGCGCGTACACGGGAAAGCCCCTGCATTTCATCGGCCATCTGCAGACCAATAAGGTCAAGTATCTCGTCGGCGTGGTCGATCTCATCGAGTCTGTTGACCGGCCGGAATTGCTGGAGTGCATCGAAAAGCAGGCGGAAAAAGTGGGCGTCGTGCAGAACATTCTCTTCGAGGTCAACATCGGTGCAGAGGAAAGCAAATCCGGGTTTACGCCGGCCGAAGCCGCTGCACTTGCCGCCCGCATGGCGGATTTTCCGCATGTGGCGCTCAAGGGACTGATGGCAATTCCGCCCGTGAGCGAATTTCCAGGTGAAAATTGCAGATATTTTGCCGAAATGCGCAATCTTTTTGTTGACATAAGGGCGAAAAAATACGATAATGTGTCCATGGAATGCCTGTCGATGGGCATGAGCGACGATTTTACCGACGCTATCGCTGAAGGCTCGACCATGGTGCGCATCGGCACCGCGATCTTCGGCAAGCGGAATTATAACGTCTGACCGACACGACCCAATTACATAGAATAGCAATTCTGGAGGATACACTACAATGGGATTTATGGATGACCTGAAGAAGCTCACGAAGCCGTATACAGAAGACGACGACGATTTTGATGAATTCGACGACGACGCCCGCCCCAGCCGGCCTTCCCGTTCGTCCTCGGCGCCGAAGCCCTCGTACCGCAGCAGCTTCGATCTGGACAGCGATGAGTTTTCCTCGACCGGCAGCAGCGCTTCCACCGGCCGCCGGACGCTCGGAGGCAATAACACCGCCGGTACGCAGAGCGGCAAGGTCGTGAACATTCACGCCACGGCCCAGCTGCAGGTCGTGCTCGTCAAGCCCGACCGCTTTGACAGCGTGACCGAGATCGCGGAGCATCTGCGCAGCAAGCACGCGGTCGTCCTCAATCTGGAATCCACGAACAAGGACGTCGCCCGCCGTCTGGTCGATTTCCTGTCCGGCTGCGCCTATGCGCTCGACGGCAAGATCAAAAAGATCGCCATCAGCACCTACATCATCACGCCATACAACGTCGACTTTGTCGGCGACAATCTGATGGACGAATTGGAAAACAACGGCGTCTATCTCTAATCGTACAAGGGGGCAGCGTCCATGTTCACACCGCAGGAAATTCAGGAGCAAACCTTCTCCAAGGCCGTCTTCG
>ERZ773235.2556-NODE-2556-length-14944-cov-8.754517_pt1 | contig 14944 bp, 9 predicted proteins | sample MGYA00580522_ERZ773235 | MGnify/ENA primary metagenome ERZ773235 (study PRJEB29015, sample SAMEA2737797) | human gut metagenome | biome: human gut; feature: human-associated habitat; material: faeces | place: China | collected 2012 ...
TGGTTCGACCCAAGCGGAATCCAAATGGCCGCCGGAGATCGTGCGCGGTATGCCAACAATGCGCAGGTCATATCGTGGACGGATGCCGCAAAGCGCGTCGGCGAGCTGATTGAAGCCGGGCAATTCGGCACACAGCTCGAAAATGTGGAAGCCCCCGGAACCATTCGCCGAAAAGTCGCTGAGCGGCTGATCTATATGTACCGCGACAGCGCCGCAAGAGAAAACGGGTATCTCTCCCTGATGACAGATACGCCGCTGATTTTCCCGGATTGCGTCAATCATCTTTCCGAGAAGATGGAGCAGCCTGAATTCCTGCACGGGTTGATTCGGCAGATGGAGGTCTTTGCGGATGCAGTCGCGATGCAGCCCGATCTGATGCGCTTTCGTTTTCTTCTGCCGAGGGACATTCTCCCCCGTCTCAGGGATTTGGCATTGGCGCGGAAGGAGCTGCCCGAAGGCGAGATGCTGCTGCCCGATGTTCGCGGCTTTATGACGCAGGATGAAATCGACGCGGTGCTGACCCAAAACGCTCCGATCGCGGGTGCGGGCAGTCGAATTTACCAGTTCTTTTCAGAACCTCACAGCACCAATGAAAAGCTGGAATTTCTGAAAAACGAGTACGGGATAGGCGGAAAAATGCCCGGCGTATCGGGTGAACATGGGAGTTCGGAAAGCCACGACGCAAAGGGGATACAGCTCAGGAAAAGCAACTGTCCCGACATGCTGCTGAAATGGAATCAGGTTGCCGAACGGATTGACAGACTCATTCACGATGGGCATTATCTGAAATCCGACGCGCCAGACCGAAAAGAGCCGGAAATCAGCTTTACGCCGGATGTGGAAGCGTATAAAAGGCTGAAGGATGAACATCCCCGACGGCTGGTCGGCGTAAGAGTGGATGACACCCTTCTCTTTTATGGGGAAGATGCTCAAACTGCCGCACCGCTGATGGACACAAGGCTGTTTGAGCGGGATATCCCCGGCATGGGGACGATATCGGTTACGGGGATGCCCTTCGGACGGTGGAGCGTTGCGGCAAAAGCGATGACGGAAAACGGACACGGCATCTACTTTGCCGAGCCTGCCGAACAAGGCGGATATGAAGTCGTCAAGGAGCTGGACGGCAGGCGGGATGAGCCGTCCTATCAGGTAGGCGATACGGTCTATCTGGGCAATACGGCGTTCCTTATCGAAGAAATAACGGATCAGCACGTAAATTTGCGCGACCCGACGCTGCTTTATCCGATTTCAAGGGTGGAGCGGCGGGATGCGTTTGAACAGATGCTTGCCGAAGATACGCGAAACGATGAACTGTTTTACAAGCAGACGGATGCAATGCCTGCGGAATCTGAGAATTTCGCACTGACAGAGGAAGTGTCGAGTGATCCAGCGCCGCAACAACCGCAGGAAGAGATTAGGCTGCACAACCTCGTTATCGACCTGACGGAGCAGGAAACGGAGCGCAAAGAAGCCGAGCCGTACAAAGCGCAGAACTTTCATATCACGGATGACCATCTGGGCGAAGGCGGCGCAAAGACGAAGTATGCGTTCAACATTGCCGCCATCCAAACGCTCAAGCAGATTGAAGCCGAGGGCAGACAGGCAACGCCGCAGGAACAGGAAACGCTCTCCAAATACGTCGGCTGGGGCGGTCTGCCTCAGGCATTTGATGCCGAAAATGCAAGCTGGAAAAAGGAATATCAGCAGCTCAAAAGCCTTTTGACGGATGAAGAATATGCGGCGGCACGCGGCTCCACCCTGAACGCCCACTATACCAGCCCCGTCGTTATCAGGGCGATGTATGAAGCCTTGGCCAGTATGGGCTTTCAGGACGGAAACGTGCTTGAACCCGCCTGCGGGGTGGGCAATTTCTTCGGTATGCTGCCGGAAAGCATGAGCCAAAGCCGGCTGTACGGTGTGGAGCTGGACAGCATCACGGGACGCATGGCGCGGCAGCTCTATCCCGATGCGAGAATCGAGATCACGGGCTTTGAAAAGACCAACCGCAAAGACTTTTTTGATGTCGCCGTCGGCAATGTGCCTTTTGGCAATTACAAGGTGGCGGACAGGGCGTTCGACAAGTACGGGTTTCTGATTCACGATTATTTCCTTGCCAAAACGCTGGAACAGGTGCGTCCGGACGGCGTGATCGCGTTCATCACGTCCAAAGGCACAATGGACAAGGCTTCCCCTGATGTGCGCCGATACATCGCGCAGCGGGCGGAGCTGCTGGGCGCGATCCGACTGCCGAACAACGCCTTCAAAGCCAACGCCGGAACGGAAGTCACATCGGATATTCTCTTTCTTCAAAAGAGGGAACATCCCATCGACATAGAGCCGGATTGGATCCATCTGGGGCAGACGGCGGACGGCATCCCCATCAACAGCTACTTTGTCGATCATCCCGACATGATGCTGGGCAGGATGCAATGGGACAAAAGCATGTACGGAAACGAGAAGGAAACCACATGCGAACCGATTCCCGGCGCAGACCTCGCGCAGCAGCTCCATGCGGCGGTGCGGAACATCGACGGGGAATATAAAAGGATAGAAATATCCGAAACGGATATAAATGAAGGGCGGACGATTCCGGCTGATCCCGATGTGCGCAATTTTTCGTATGCGCTTGTGAACGGTCAGGTTTACTACCGCGAAAATTCGGTGATGACCCGTCCCGTACTCAATCAGACGACGCAGGAGCGCGTCAAGGGGATGATTGAGCTGCGGGATTGTGTGCGAAAATTGATTGATTTGCAGCTTACGGACGGCAGCGACGCGGAGATCAGGGCACAGCAGGCGGAATTGGGTCGGCTGTATGATGCGTTCAGCGCCGAATACGGGATCATCAACGGCAAAGCCAACGGGCGGGCGTTTGAAGGCGATTCTTCATACTATTTGCTTTGTTCGCTTGAAATACTGGATGAAGATAGGAAGCTCAAACGCAAGGCGGATATTTTCAGCAAACGAACGATCCGGCGGAGGAAACCGGTTACGCAGGTGGATACAGCGAGCGAAGCGCTTGCGGTATCCATTGGAGAGCGGGCGAAGGTTGATCTGCCGTTTATGGCACGGCTGACGGGCAAAGCGGAGGATGAAATCGTTGCGGACTTGCAGGGCGTTATCTTCCTTGATCCGCTGGAACAGATGTGGCAGACGGCGGATGAATATCTGTCCGGCAACGTGCGCGCCAAGCTGCGCGTGGCGCAGACGGCGGCGGAAAGCGACCCATCCTTTGCCGTCAACGTTGAGGCGCTCCAGGCGGCACAGCCCAAGGATTTGGACGCATCCGAAATCGACGTGCGGCTCGGTACGACATGGGTGGACAAGGCGTACATTCAGCGATTTATGATCGAGCTGCTGGGAATTCCCTATTACGAACAGCGGCGAATCCACGTGAATTACGCGCCGCAAACGGCGGAGTGGTCGATAGACGGCAAGAGCCTTCTGTCGGAGAACGTGAATAACCACATGAAATACGGCACCAGACGTGCGCCTGCGCTCAAAATTCTGGAAGACACGCTCAACCTGCGGGATACGCGCGTATACGATGTTGTGCAGGATGAAAACGGACGGGAAAAGCGGGAACTGAATCAGAAGGAAACGACGATTGCCCAGCAGAAGCAGCAGGCGATCAAGGACGCTTTTCACGACTGGGTATGGAAAGACCCGACCCGTCGGCATGAGCTGGTGACGCGCTATAACGAGCTGTTCAACTCGACCCGGCCGCGCGAATACGACGGATCTCATATCGTGTTTGACGGGATGAATCCGGAAATTACGCTGCGGGAACATCAGCGTAACGCCATTGCGCATGTGCTGTACGGTGGGAATACGCTGCTTGCACACCAGGTTGGCGCGGGCAAGACCTTCGAGATGGTGGCGGCGGCGATGGAAAGCAAACGGCTGGGGCTTTGCCAGAAGTCGATGTTCGTTGTGCCCAATCATCTGACGGAACAATGGGCGAGCGAGTTTTTGAGGCTCTATCCCAGCGCAAACATTTTGGTGACGACCAAAAAAGACTTTGAAAAAGCCAAACGCAAACAGTTCTGTGCGCGCATCGCGACGGGCGATTATGACGCGGTGATTATCGGGCACAGCCAGTTTGAAAAGATTCCGATTTCGCAGGAACGTCAGGAGCGGCTGCTGCGCGAGCAGATTGACGAGATCGCGGCGGGCATCGAGGAGATGGAGCGGGAGAATGGCGAGCGTTTTACCATCAAGCGCATGGAAGCGACGCGCAAATCGCTGGAAGCAAGGCTGGAAAAGCTGAAAGCCGACGAGAAAAAGGATGATGTCGTGACCTTTGAGGAGCTGGGCGTGGACAGGCTCTTTGTGGATGAGGCGCACGCGTTCAAGAACGGCTTTCTGGCAACCAAAATGCGCAATGTAGCGGGAATTGCGACCAGCGAATCTCAAAAATCGACCGATATGTTTTTGAAATGCCGATATATGGATGAATTGACGGGTGGACGCGGCGTTATTTTCGCGACGGGCACGCCCGTGTCCAATTCCATGACCGAGCTGTATACGATGCAGCACTATCTGCAATACGGAACGCTGGAAAAGATGGGGCTGATTCATTTTGACGCATGGGCTTCGACGTTCGGCGAAACGGTGACGGCGATTGAGCTTGCGCCGGAGGGCACCGGATACCGCGCACGGACGCGCTTTGCGAAGTTCTTTAACCTGCCGGAACTGATGGCGATGTTCAAGGAGGTTGCGGATATTAAAACGGCGGATCAGCTTCATCTGCCTGTGCCGAACGCGCACTATGAGACGATGGCGGTCAAGCCGTCCGTCTATCAGGAGGAGATGGTGGAGGCGCTGTCCGAGCGTGCTTCGAAGGTTCATTCGGGCGCGGTTGACCCGAAGGAGGACAACATGCTCAGGATTACGTCGGATGGACGAAAGCTGGGGCTGGATCAGCGGCTGATGAACCCGCTGCTGCCCGACGAACCGGGCAGTAAAGTCAACGCCTGCATGAAGAACATCCTGCGTATCTACAAAGAAGGGGATGCGCAAAAGCTGACGCAGCTCGTGTTCTGCGACTTGTCCACGCCGCATGGGGACGGTTCGTTTAACGTCTATGACGATATCCGGGATAAACTGGTTGCAAGCGGGATTCCGAAAGAGGAGATTCAGTTCATCCATGACGCGGATACGGAAATCAAAAAGAAGGATTTGTTTGCCAAGGTCAGGAGCGGACAGGTGCGGATTTTATTTGGCAGCACACAAAAACTTGGAGCAGGCACCAATGTTCAGGACAGATTGATTGCGCTGCATGATCTGGATGCGCCGTGGCGGCCGGGCGATTTGGAGCAGCGAGCGGGGCGCATTGTGCGGCAGGGCAACATGAATCCGGACGTGCATATATACCGATATGTCACGGAAAAATCGTTTGACAGCTACTTGTGGCAGACCATCGAGAACAAGCAGCGCTTTATCAGCCAGATCATGTCCAGCAAATCGCCCGTCCGCGCCTGCGACGATGTGGACGAAACCGCGCTCTCTTATGCGGAAATCAAGGCGTTGTGCGCGGGCGATCCGCGCATCAAGGAAAAGATGGATTTGGACATCGAGGTCGCAAAGCTGCGCCTGATGAAAGCGGATTACCAGAGCAACCAGTTCAAACTGGAAGACCAGATTTTGAAGCAGTATCCGGAAGAAATCCGTCAGGCACAGGAACGCGCGAAGGGCTATCGGGCGGATATGGCGCTGTTGGAAGCGCATCCGCTGCCCAAGGATGGTTTTGTCGGCATGGCGATCAAGGGAAAGCGGATTGCCGATAAAGAGGCAGCGGGCAAAATGCTTCTGGAAGCCTGTCGTCTTTCGCCGCATGATATGGAGCTGGGCGAATACCGCGGCATGAAAATGACGGTGGATTATGACAGCTATCGGCAGGAGGTCAAGCTCATTCTGCGTGGCGAGATGTCGCATACCGTGACCATGGGAACGGATGTGTACGGCAATCTGACGCGCATCGAGAATGCGCTGGCGAATATGCCGCAAAAACTCGAAAAGGCGGAAGAACGGATTGCCGAACTGGAACGGCAGATGAAACAGGCCAAGGCGGAGCTGGGCAAACCGTTTGCGCAGGAGAAGGAGCTGGAAGCCAAAGCTGCGCGCCTTGCCGAATTGAACGCCGCGCTGAACATTGACGAAAAAAGGAAGGAGCCGATGGAGAAGCGACCGATGAAGGATGTGTTGAAAGCGTATCAGGAGCGGGCAGACGCTCAGAGTCAGGGAGAAAAAGGAGGAACAAACGAATGGAACCGATGAAGAATATTCCCGTGTACAGGCATAGCGCCGCCTATGCGGTGGAGCATGGCGAGCTGGAAGCATACAAGACGTCCCGGGTGGCAGGCGTTGCCTGTCGGGATGCGATAGAAAAAGCCGTTGCGAAGCATTACAGAGATAACTGTCTGAACAAAGCGGGAGCCAGAGAGATCATCGACGAGTTTGGCAAAGAGCGCGTGATGACGGTGCTGGCGATTACGATTCGGGACAAGCTCTATGACGGACGATTCTCGTCCGCCAATAAAGCATGGGCGCAAGCGTTTCCGATTGAGCCGGACATCGACAGTTGGGGCGGCAACCGAAATTTGACGCTGGTTGTGCGGCAGACGCATCCGGGGCTGCTCAACCTGTTCTGCGATCAGGCGAAGGCTTACGAATCGGAAAAGGTTTCGGTGCTGGAGAAGCTGAAGGCAGCAGCGAAAAACGCGCCTGTACCTTCGACGAAAAATGAAATGGAGCGATGAAGCATCGAGCGGCAAAAGAGGGATATTCAAATCAAATTCCGCGTGACGGCAGACGAACGGGCGCTGCTGGAACGGAAGATGCGGGAAGCGGGCACGACGAACATGGGCGCATACCTGCGGAAGATGGCGCTGGACGGCTACATTCTGCGGCTCGATCTGCCGGAGTTAAAAGAGATACTTTCCCAGCTTCGCTACATGGGCAACAATGTCAACCAGATTGCCAAAAGAGCGAACGAGGTCGGCGTAATCGACGAGATGGACATTCGCGGCGTGAGCAAAAGACAGGAGCGGATGCTTGAACAGATGGCGCGGCTTTTGGAAAAGCTGAGCGGACTGAATTGAAACGCGGGAGGAGTGCCGAAACACCGGCAGCTTCTCCCGCGTTTTTTTCGTAGGGCGGCATCCTTGCCAAACAAATGAAGATGAGGTATATATAACGCATAAAGGAGTGCGGATGATATGAAGAAGATGTTCAAGGCTTTGCTTTTTCCGATCTGGCTGGTTCTGGAGATTGTCGTATTTGTCCTCAAGTTGGTGATGGTGCTTTCTTCGACAGTGCTGGGGATTCTTTTGCGGATTCTCGTGCCGATGGCGTTTGTGGCGATGCTGCTGTCTGTCCGAAACGGGTTGATGCTGCTGGCACTTGCATGGCTGATTAGCCCTGTTGGACTGCCGTGGGTGGCAGATCGCGTGGTGTTCGGGTTGGATGATTTGTGCTGCGCGGTGAAGGGGTGGATCAGAGAATAATCGGGATGGAAAGAATAGGTGTGATATGGTATAATAAAAATAACTATGGAATGAGACATCGGAGGTGTGCTTGTGGGATTTTTGAAGCGCGTTATTTTAGATTTACTATCAGTGTGGCGACAAGCGCAAGTATATGAATCTGAAAAAAACTATACACCAGAAGAATATGTTATTCATGAGCAAGAACAGTCAGGCGAAAGCTGGCATGGCGTACCTTTAAGTGAATTAAGCAAGTTAGCCCAGCAAACGTACCGAGGAAGATATGTAACAGTAGACAAGTATGGTTTTCTAGTTTTTTGTTATTCATCGAAATCAAGAAAGACTAAGCTTAATGCACAATGCAAAATTGATGAAAATGGGTTCTTAACTAGATTGCCACATGGCTATTATTACGGTCAATGGAAAGATTCGGCTGATGAGTTTGTTGAAAAAGTAAATCGACAGTTCACTTTTAGATGAAAAATATGTTGGAATATCAAACACCAAAGTTTATTGATGAGAAGATGTTCAGTGAAAAGTAAGGAAGAAAATGATGAATACAATAAAGAAAAATGGGGAAAAACAACAAAAGTTTTCAGATTTAAGTTCTCATTTGGAATTAAGAGATTATTTGATTAAAAAAGCCAACAGATTAAATAATACGGCTGACGGCATGAAAAAATATATGTGTCATTATACGGATTTAACGGCGGCTATAGGCATCATTAAGGGGAAAATGTGGTTTGTAGGATCGCCATTTAACATGAATGATGGACTGGAGTTATCTCATGGTGATAACTCTATTTGGAAAAGTGTATTCTTTGCCAGTTTCATGCTGGAACCTAAAGAAAGCATTGCTATGTGGAGTATGTATGCTCAACCGTGGAATAAAGGTGTGATGCTGAGAATTCCGGTTGAGCAATTTAAGAAATTAGCAAAAGAAAACCCAAGGGTATTTGTTGCAGATAAAAGAACGAAAAAGGCGAACCGAGACAAGCAAATATATGATGCGAGGGTTAGCAGTTACGCCGTGGCGTATACGAATGCGGACTCTAAAAGTAAAAAAGAAACAGAGACGCTTATGTGTGGTTATGAAACCAATCAAAACATATTTAATGTATTGGAATCAAATCAGTTGGTTGGCTATATAAAAGATTCGGCGTGGTCGTATGAGAATGAATATCGCTTAAGAGTAGACACTGCTTCAAATAAAGAGTATGAAGCAGTGGCGATTGAACTTTCGGATGATTTTGTTGATTCGATTGAAATCGTTTCTGGACCGCGATTCGAAGGTGAATTGCTCCAACGCATTGAAGAAGAAATAGGTAATATGGTGGCAGAAACACGAGTACGGAAAAGTATATTTGATAAGAAATTGAATTGGGTATATTGCGATAGTTGTAAGAAACCAAAGATTGATAACGAGATAGAATAATTTATGAGTATTTAGAGAACCTATTTAGAAAATGGTTGCCTGATTTTCTTAAAAAGAGATTAGGTAGCTATTTTTTTGATAAAAAAAAGGAGAAGATGTTTGGCGACAACACGACTGATATCTCTGCACGTCGGCAGGGGACAAACTGCCGGGGACGCGATTCAACGTGCCATCGGCTACATTAAAGACCCGATGAAAACCGAAAACGGCATATTGGTGACGAGTTATGGCTGCACACCGCAGACGGCAGAGGCGGAATTTATGCTGATGCGGCGGGAGTATCTGACCATTACAGGGCGAAGGCGCGGCAAGGATGATGTGCTTGCCTATCATTTAAGACAGGCATTTAAGCCGGGCGAGATTACGCCGGAGGAAGCAAATCGAATTGGCTATGAACTTGCAAAACGATTTACACATGGAGATCATGCTTTCATTGTGGCAACTCACACCAATACTTCAAGTGTACATAATCATTTGGTCTTTTCAGCAGTAAATCTTGAGTGCGATCGGAAATTTCGCGACTTTTTAGGAAGCGGACGGGCGCTGGGCAGACTGAGCGATACGCTATGCGTGGAAAACGGGCTGTCGATCATTAAGAAGCCACAACATACGACCTTGACCTATGACAAGTGGTTAGGTGATAGAGCCAAGCAGCCACAGCGGGAAGAAATGCGGGCGACCATTGATGAAATCATGCGGCAAAAGCCGGAAAGTTTCGATGCACTTCTTTCCGCATTGAGGGAAAAAGGCTGGGAGATTAAGTGCGGGAAGCGCATGAGCGCTCGTGCACCGGGACAGGTTCGGTTTAAGCGGCTTGATTCGCTGGGCGAGGAGTATTCGGAAAAGACGCTGCGCGCGGCGCTGGATGAAAAGCGGGAATGGCAGCCGAAGGAACGACGAAAAGGACAAAAGCCTGAGATTGAACACACAAGCGTAAGTCTGCTGGTTGATGTGCAGGCAAAGCTGCAACAGGGCAAAGGCGGCGGTTATGCGCGGTGGGCGAAGGTGTTTAATGCCAAGCAGATGGCGCAGACGCTGACTTATCTTTCAGAGCATCATATTCAAAACCTTTCAGAATTGGCAGAAAAGACAGAAGCGGCGACTTTGCGACATGGGGAACTGCGCAAGCGAGTGAAAAACGAAGAAACACAGATGCGAGAAATTGCGGAGCTGAAAAAGCATGTTCTCGGTTACTTGAGAACGAGCGAAACGTATGCGGCTTATAAAAAGTCCGGCTATGCAAAGAAATTTCTCGTTGAGCATGAACAGGAGATTTTGATTCATCGAGCGGCCAAGCAGGCTTTTGATGAGCGAAAACTGACGAGGCTCCCGACTGTTCAAACGCTGCAAACGGAATATGAAGCCTTGACAATACAGCGAAAAAAGGATTATGCCGAGTATAGAGACGCAAAGAATGAGATGCGCGAATTGCTGACCGTTCGGGCAAACGTGGAGCGGATTCTGAACGAGCCGATGGAACAAAGAGATGGTGCTGCACAGAAAAAGCAGGAGAGGTAACGGAATTTTACTCAGATACGGTTCTTTGAAAACAGCGTCTTTCCGCAGAAAGATGCGCAGCCGCAGGACGAAGGACTGCGTGGAACGGGGGTTTGGGGGCAACGCCACCAACAAGCAGATGCACAAAAGGGTACCGGTGTGCCCTGCTTGCAGGTATGTGAGCTTCGCTTTTATCCCTTAAAATCACTAAATCTCTAAAGATATGAATTAGAAGCGTGAGTTCGTAAAGCGAGAATTTGAAAGGTTGGTATCCTGATTGTATTACTCACACTTTTATAGGGGAAAAGCATCAAGCGGTTGTCCATGTTATAACATCAACAGCAATGTAATAGTATGGACAACTTAAAAATATGAAAAAACTTAGTGATAATGCGAGTTTGCAGTTTATCTTAACTCTAATATTGCATCTTAACTTAAAAAGGGTTATAATACAGAAAAAGAGTTAAGACAGGGGGCGAGAGTATGAAATATCTTGATAAAGTCCTTGGAATCGAAGTGACTTATGAGAATGTGGAGTTCAAGCATTTGCCTAATTTTATAGCCACACGGTATCGTTTACAGATGGTGGCTATGAATGGACAAAGGGCAATTTTCCTTTATCCAAAAACTGAACTGGAGCAGATCGAAGTGCTGAAAAAGCATATTGCACGGATACAGAAAAATGAAAATTTGCCTGTTGTGCTGGTGCTAAATGAACTTAGTTTTCGCCAGAAGGAATACTTAATTCGTGAGAAAACTCCATTTATCGTAGAAGGAAAACAGATTTATTTGCCTTTCATGGCGATGTATTTGCAGGAACGGTGTAATGCCGAAAGGGAGCCACGGGAAGAAATACTTCCATCGGCGCAGATGCTTCTGCTGCATTTCATTTATGGAGGCGCACAGGAATTGTCAACAAGTCAAGCTGCGAAAGACTTGGAGCTGACACCTACTTCTATATCGAGGGCATCGAAACAGCTTGAAGAAATGGGATTGCTGCATATAAAGAAACTAGGTGTGCAGCGGATTTTGCAATCTGGGGATTCTCCGAAAATGCTGTTCCAAAAAGCAGGAGATAAGTTGCTGAATCCAATCAAACGAACGGTTTATATTTCGAAAGAATTGGTAGGAACAGAATTGTTGGAAAGTGGATATTCGGCATTGGCAGAGTATTCTATGCTGAATGCACCGAATGTCAAATGCTATGCAACAGAAAGAATCTCTCAATGGAAAGATGTTATGACAAATAGCTTGCAGGACTCGCAGGTGCAAGTGGCCGTAGAAATGTGGAGATACAATCCCCGAAAATTGTCCACGCGAAATATTGTAGACGAGCTTTCGCTGGCATTGGCATTGCGAGAAGATGCAGATGAACGAGTTGAAGAAGCGATAGAAGAAATGCTGAATGAACTGTGGAGGAAGATAGATGGTTACAGGAATTGACAGTTTTAAGGAATGGTTCAAGGGCAGTGAAGAACAATATGCCATCATTGGAGGAACGGCGTGTGACATTCTGATGACGGAAGATGGTTTGGATTTCCGAGCAACAAAGGATATTGACCTTGTTCTGATTATAGAAGCAGTTGACGCGAATTTCGGAAAGAAATTCTGGGAATATGTAAAACAGGCGGGATATGAACATTGCAATAAAAGTTCGGGTGTGCCGCAGTTTTATCGTTTTAGTCATCCGGTCTCGAACCAGTATCCTGCGATGATTGAACTTTTCACGCGAAAGCTTGATGCCATTCAACTTCCAGAAGATGCAGTGCTGACACCGTTGCCGATGGACGAAGATATTTCAAGTCTGTCTGCTATTCTTTTGGACGATGATTACTACGAATTTTTGAAACAGGGGAAAGTCACTGTTGATGGAGTGACTGTCTTGGATGCGGCATACTTGATTCCATTTAAGGCAAAAGCGTGGATGGATTTGACAAATCGCAAGGCTGCAGGAGAACATGTTGACAGCAAAAACATCAAGAAACACAAGAATGATGTTTTTCGTCTGACGGAATTGATTGATCCTACGGTCAAGATTATGGCTCCCCAAGGAGTTTATACAGATGTTCAAGAGTTTGTGCAGCGGATGCAAAACGAAAGCGTTGACTTGAAGCAGTTGGGGCTGATAGGGAGAACGAAGGATCGGATTTTGGATGAACTAAAAGATTTGTATATAGCACAGTGATTAATAATCCGACTAGTCCCGCGCAAAAATATGTTACGGTTGGAGATAAAGCGTAGTTATAGCTATTCCGATTTCAGAGGGATGAACCAAAATGAACCAAAATGAACCAAAATGAACCAAAATGAACCAAAATGAATCAAAATGAACCGAAAAGAACCTTTACAAACCCAAATCCGGGCGTTAAACTATAATCAGAAAACGAATGGAAACAAGAGAGCACTGAGAAATCGGTGCTCTCTTTGTTATACAGACGAAAGGAGATGATTCCGTTGGTTTAATTAAAAAGAGAAGAAAAAAGAAAGGAGGGAGTGATATATGGATTTGGATGTGACCTCTCTGCTTGAGGCAGCGCTTCAGCAGGGAATTTGGGCTGCGCTGTACATTTATCTTTTTTTCAGAATGTTGAAAGAGAATGCCAGCAGAGAAGAACGATATCAGAATATGATTGATCGTTTGAGCAGCAACATCGAAAATGGTATTGAGAACATCCAGAATCGACTGGATGCGATGGAAAAACGACATGCAAGTGGATAAGAAAAGAAGGTTGGAAAGCCTTCTTTTTTTGTACCGCAAAAGTAAGAAGAAAGGAAATCAATATGGAAAAAAACATGAAAAAGCGACCGCATGATTTTCTGTGGCGCGGCTCTCAGATGGAAAGTAAGCTCATGCCCGGCAAAGAAGTAACGCAGCAGCGTACTCATAACAGTAAGACGTTTGATCTTGGGCGGGGCGCATATCAGACGGTCATTTATCCTGAAACCGTTCATTTCAAGGATGCGGAAGGCCAATGGAAGGAAATTGACAATCGACTTGAAGAAGCCCGGAATGAACAGGGCGAAGCGATTCTGCGCAATCAGTCCAATGTACTGACGATGGAATTTGCCAAGCAGACGGGCAAAGCACCTCTGGTCTGTATCAGCAATAAAAAGGGACAGAAGATTGCCTGGAACATCCAGAATCAGAATGAGCATGTTGAAGCAAAACCGATTTGCGAAAACTGCTGTGACACGGGCGATGAAGATGCCTGCCGCGCGGATCTCTCTCATGTGGAAACCGAGCTGCATTATAAGGAAATCCTGCCGAACGTCAATGTGATTTGCCGTATGCAGGGCATGATGTTTAAGGATGACATCGTGATGGAGAACCCGCAGGCACAGCATCGGTTTGTGCTTGAAATGGATACGCAGAATGTGCAGCTTGTTAAGCAGGAAGAAGGCACGATTGTTGCTTATGCGGAAGGTAACCCTGCCGAAGTTGCATTTGTTCTGCCTGCTGCCTTTATGCGCGATGCTGAAGGGGATATCGGCACTGTAGAAACCGATCTGGTTGAGGAAAACGGTAAGATTCAGGTGGCGCTGAATTGTGATGAAGATTTCCTCCAAAATGCGGTGTATCCGGTTGTCGTTGATCCGCTGATCCAGACGGAGGAGCACTCCAGCGCAATGGAAGATAACTTTGTTACCAGCAGCGCGCCGAATACCGTGCAGAGCTATTCGCAGGCAAGGCTGCGCATCTGCAAGAATACCAGCTATGGCGAGTGCCGCAGTTTTCTGAAATTCACGGATTTGCCGTTCTTCATGCCGAGCAATATGGTGACGAAGGCGTACCTCCGCATGTCGCTGTACACGAAGCAGGGAACGCGAGCAGTTCCTGTGTATGTTAAGGAAGTTTTGGGGGATTGGTCGTCTCAGACGATCACTTGGAATAACCAGCCGAGCCTTGGCGAACATGATGTTGATGTTGCGATCGTTCCTGCTAATGCGGGCGCTGGCTCTACGTTTGCGTTTGATATTTCTAATCTGGTGCGCAAGTGGTATGAAGGCTCGAATTATGGTGTTGCATTTGAACGCAAGATCACGGCGACGCCGAACACGGTGGAATTTGGTTCCAGCGACAGCGTGTATCATAAGCCTGTTATTATGATTAACTATGTTAGCTTTGCTGGCCTTCAGAACCATCTGGCGTATGATTCCTTTGATTGTGGCCGAGCTGGAACGGGCTATGTGAATCTGTATAACGGCGATGTGGTGATTGCTCGCCCGTTGACGCAGTGCGGCGGCAACAGGATGCCGGTTTCGATTACGGCCTATTATGGTGCGCAACTTTCTGGCGTTACAGCACGAGTCGGCTCGCATTGGCGACTGAGCTGTGACCAGTGTATGAATAAGAGCTATATCAATGATGAGCTGTATTTCATTTGGTCAAAAGGAGACGGAGATCAGCAGTATTTCAAGAAACCCAACAGCAGTGCTGCGTATTACGAAGACCTTTTCGGCCTGAGCCTTAAGCTGACGGATAATGGCACATACACCGAAATTGAGGATAAGGGCGGTACGGTTA
>ERZ773235.2559-NODE-2559-length-14923-cov-22.237086_pt1 | contig 14923 bp, 10 predicted proteins | sample MGYA00580522_ERZ773235 | MGnify/ENA primary metagenome ERZ773235 (study PRJEB29015, sample SAMEA2737797) | human gut metagenome | biome: human gut; feature: human-associated habitat; material: faeces | place: China | collected 2012 ...
GAACATCTCACAATAGGCTTGATCGTCCATATTTTTTTCACCTTGAATATGAATATATAATATTATAGACGTTTATGCAATACATTTCAAGAACCATCTGCTAAAATATGGACAAAAAGGATAGTGGGGCGATAAAATGACCTTGGATTTTTGTAGAAACTGGACATTTTGCAAGGAGGGCGAAACGCCTGTGACCGTTGACCTTCCCCACGATGCCATGCTGCTGGAAAAGCGGGACGGCGGATGCCGGAACGGTGTCAATTCCGGCTATTTCCCCGGCGGCAAGTATGCATATGGAAAGACCTTTGAACTGGACGCTGCCATGCTTGGAAAATCCGTGGCGCTGCACTTTGAGGGCGTCTATCAGAACTGTAAGGTCTATGTGAACGGAAAGCTCGCCGGTTCCCATCGGTATGGATATACCGCCTTTGATGTAGATATTTCTGATTTTGCGGAATCGGGAGAAAACAACATCCGGGTAGAGGTGGACAATTCTCTGGAGCCTAATTGCCGCTGGTATTCCGGCTCCGGGATTTATCGGCCGGTGCATTTGCTCATCCGGGAGCAAAATCACATTTCGCAAGTACATATGGAAACGGTTCAGATCCATCCCGCAAAAGTGCGGGTGGACGTAAAGACGACTCAGGACAGCGACATAACGGTGGATATTTACGAGGGGGAGAAACGAGTAGCCAGCGGAAAGCCTGGCATTTTGGAGGTGCCAGAGGCCAAGCTGTGGAGTGCAGAAAAACCCTTTCTCTACACGATCCTGGTCAGAACGGATACGGACGAGCGGGTGATTGCCTTTGGCATCCGTAAGCTGGAATGGAACGCTGAAAAGGGCTTGACCGTCAACGGTCAGCGTGTCCTGCTTCGTGGCGGGTGCATTCATCACGATCATGGCGTGCTGGGCGCTTGCGAATTCCGGGATGCGGAAGAACGGCGTATCCGAATTTTGAAGGAAAACGGCTTCAATGCGGTGCGGATTGCCCACAACCCCGCCTCTCAGATCACATTGGAAACCTGTGATAAACTGGGCATGTATGTGTTGAACGAGACCTTCGATGGCTGGTATATCCCCAAGACCTACCACGATTACGCCCGCTGGTTTTCGGAGGATTGGAAGCAGGATGTTACCGCCATGGTGGAATCTGCACGAAATCACCCCAGCGTCATTCTGTATTCCCACGGCAACGAAGTATCCGAAACTGCAACCGAGCGGGGCACGGAGGTCTGCCGGGAATTGACGGACTTTATCCATAGCCTTGATCCGACACGGCCTGTAACCGCCGGAATCAATGTACTGCTGAATGTCTATGCCAATATGGGCCTGGGGGTCTACAAAGACAAAGGCGATTATCAGCCCAAACCCCTCCCCAGGAAGGGCGGCTACAAGGAGAAAAAGACCGGGTCGGCCTTTTTCAACGCCATGGCCCAAAAGCTGGGGCCGCTTATGTTCTTCATGAGCAGAGGAAGAAAAGGTGACAAAGCCTGCCTGGGTGCCGCAAATAGCCTGGATGTTCTGGGACTAAACTATGCTTCTTCCCGGTATGATGAGGATGTCAAGAAATATCCGGACCGACTGATGGTTGGCTCTGAAACCATGGTAGCCGATCTGCCCTACAACTGGGAACGGGTGCAGAAATATCCCCAGCTTCTGGGGGATTTTGTCTGGTCTGCCTGGGATTACCTGGGGGAAGCCTGTATTGGCGACTGGACTTACCATTCCTACAACGGGTTGCCCCTGCTTGCCGGACAGGGAATGATCGATATTACCGGAAAGCCCCTGGCGTCGATGTATTTCATGCAGATCGTCTGGGGCCTGCGAAAAGAACCGTTCATTGGAGTACGTCCTCTGAATCACGCAAAGGAAGCGCCAACCACCGGCGCATGGCAGTTTACAAATGCCATCGACAGCTGGAGCTGGCAGGGCTATGAGGGAGAAAAAGCTGTTGTAGAAGTTTATGCGAATTCCGCATCCGTTCGCTTGCTCCTGAATGGCAAAGAGATAGCAAACAAGCCTGTCAAGAAGTACAAAACACTTTTCAAATTGCCCTATCAACCCGGAACATTGACTGCGGAAGCATTGGATGAGCGGGGCAATGTGATCTCCAGTCACAGCCTGACCACCGCAGGCGAGGAAACCGTGCTGAGAGTAACGCCTGACAAAATGGTGCTGTGTGCCAACAACCAGGCTCTTTGCTATCTGCCCATTGAATTCACGGACAAGGCGGGCAATCTGAAACCTTACATGGAGCAGCGGGTGGAGGTCGCGGTTGCGGGAGCGGCCACCCTGGCTGGTTTTGGCAGCGCCCTGTGCAAGACCAACGAGGTCTTTGACAAACCGTATCATCATTCCTACCGGGGCCGCTGCCTTGCGGTGCTTCGGGCAGGTAGTACTCCTGGAAAGGCAAAAGTAACTGTAACATCAGCAGGCATGGAGCCTGTAACAATCGAAGTGGAGGTACAGTAAATGACGAAATTTCGCTTATTTGGCCGTCAGACAGATGAAGTGTCCGAAAGAGAATTGAGCCACAGGCAGCTTGCCCGTGAGGTGGCAGCAGAGGGCATGGTACTTTTGAAAAATGAGGGTGTCCTACCCCTGCAAAATAAGAAAATTGCATTATTCGGCGCAGGTGCCCGAATGACCGTTAAGGGCGGTACCGGTAGCGGTAATATGCAGGAGCGGTACAGCGTCAGCATTGAAGAAGGCTTGAAGAATGCAGGGTTTACGCTTGCTTCCACCCGGTGGATGGATCGTTTTGACGCAGCCTTCGCAGCGGAAAAAGAGGCATGGCGGCTGAGTATTGAAGCTCGCATTAAGGGCTATAAGCCCTGGGAAGTGCAGCGGATGTTCGACGAAGTCATTCATGTGACTCCACTGCGCTTTCCCATTGGCGACGAAATTCAGCAAGAAGACTTGCCGGAAGATACGGATACGGCCATCTATGTGATTGCCCGGCAGGCAGGCGAAAGCGCCGACCGCCGCTTAGAAAAAGGCGATTATTATCTGGCGGATGTGGAGGAAGCAAATATCCGCACCCTTGCTGAGCACTACGAAAAGGTTCTGCTGGTAATCAACTGCGGCGGAATTTTGGATCTGTCCATTCTGGATGAAGTTCCGGGAATCGGAGCTGTCCTTCACTTTGTGCAGGGCGGTGAGGAGGGCGGCAATGCCTTTGCGGACATCGTCAGTGGCAAGGTCACGCCCTCCGGTAAACTGACCGATACTTGGGCAATAGACTATTACGATTATCCTTGCGCCGAGGAATTTGGCATTCTCGGCGACGTTCTGCAGCAGAATTACCGGGAGGGTATCTATGTCGGTTACCGTTGGTTTGATGCCAATAAGATTGAACCCCGCTGGCCCTTTGGATTTGGGCTGAGCTATGCTGATTTTGAAATCACGGTCCAGAATACACAAATCGTCGGCACCATGGTAACCGTAACCGCTTGTGTGCGCAACATAAGCAGTTGCTACTCGGGTAAAGATGTGGTGCAGCTTTACCTCGCAAAGCCGGAGGGTAAGCTCCATAAAGAACATAAGGCGCTTGCTGCATTCCGCAAGACCGGTTTACTGGCACCCGGACAGGAGGAAATCTGCACACTGCAGGTTGACCTGCAGGAGTGCGCTTCTTATGACGAGGAAACTGCCTGCAAATTACTGGAGCAGGGCGAATACGGTGTTTTTATTGGAAGCGATTCCCGTAAGAACGCTCTGTGTGCTGTGCTGACGCTGGAAAAAACTGTAGTCACCGAAAAGCTGACCAACATTCTCCCGATTTCGAAGGAATTTGAGCTGTTTGTTCCTCAAACGAAAGCGCTTGTTTACCCTGCAGAGGTGCAGCATCTAACAATCCAAATGGGTGCATTCGCCAAAAAAGGAATCCACTATGATGCACCCATACCGGTCATTAAAACAAAGCAGACGGGCGAATACCTGAAAACCCTTTCTGATAAGGAATTGATTGAACTGTGTGTCGGTGCCGGCTTTAACGGACTGGGCTATAATGTGACACCCACCACAGTAGGGCGGACCAGCATCAACCTTTTGAAGAAGGGAATTCCGAATGTGAACTTCTCCGATGGGCCAGCCGGACTGAATCTTTGCCCCAAAAACGCCTATACGAAGTTTGGCGTGCCGAACTACGTTGATGAACTTCCTCAGGACTGGCAATGGGGATGGATCCGGAAGATAGAACCCTTTGTCTTAGCAAAGCCCGGCAAAGGCTATCGGGTCTATCAATATATGACCTGCTTCCCGGCAGCGACCTTACAGGCACAGACCTGGAATCCCTCCCTGATTGAAGAAGTCGGTCATGCCATCGGCACAGAAATGATTGAGGCCGGCGTGACCCTCTGGCTTGCCCCCGGTCTGAACATCCACCGCAATCCCCTCTGCGGCAGAAACTTTGAGTATTATTCCGAAGATCCTTATGTGTCCGGCGTTATGGCAGCATCCGTCACGAGAGGCATCCAGAGTCATCCCGGTTTGGGTGTTACCATCAAGCACTTCTGCTGTAACAATCAGGAAGACAAGCGGGAGACCGTTTCCGAGAATGTGCCGGAGCGCGCTCTTCGGGAAATCTACCTCCGGGGATTTGAAATCGCAGTTCGGAAGTCCAAGCCCTGGGCAGTAATGACGTCCTACAATCTTGTCAATGGTGTGCACACATTTGCAAGCAATGATCTGTGCACCAAAGCGCTGCGCAATGAGTGGGAATATCAGGGACTTGTTATGACCGACTGGACCGCCAGTGAGAAAAGCCCCGGCGAACATACATCTTGCATCCTTGCGGGTAACGACTTGATCATGCCCGGCCACCCCGGCGCAAAAAAGGAATTGACCGCAGCCCTGAAAAGCGGTCAGATCAAACGTTCTGAGCTGGAAGTTGCCGCGGCAAATGTTCTAAATGTAATTTTCTCCAGCAATGTATGGAGTATAAATGAATAAAGAGGAGATATGGTTATGAAAACACAAGAGCAAATCGATGCAAGAGACCGAAAAGAATTAGCGCAAAGAAAAAAACAGAAAAACCAAAAAGCACTGAAATATGGCTTGCTCCTGACACTGCTTGCCCTGTTCCTTGCCAGCGTAACGGACGAGATCAGTTCTGCCATTGGTGTTCAGGTTCAGTCCAGCGTCGTTACGGAATTCTTTGTCAGACCTCTGAATGTTCCCTACAACGAAGCCATGGCAATGTTCAGCACTGCCACCACATTTTCCTATGCCTTAATGGCGCTGGTTCCTTTCTACAAGGCGCTGGCTGACAAGTTCGGCAGAAAGCCGTTCCTGGTTCTCAACACTCTGGGGATGGGTGTCGGCATGGCTCTGGCCTGGTGGTCTCCCAATATGGTTCTCTATTTCATTGGCTACGGTATGACCGTGTTCTTCGTTCAGCATGACATGCAGATCATTTATCTGTACGAGATTGTTCCGAAGGAAAGAAGAGCTACCATCTACGGTCTGATCAAAGGCATCAGCACCCTAGGCGTCGTTCTGATCCCCATGCTGAGAAGTTCCGTCATGGGCACCGACACAACGTTGTGGAGAGGTGTGTATTTCCTGCCTGCTCTGATCGCCATCGCTGTTTCCGTCTTCTCTCTGGTGGTTACCCGGGAGTCCAAAACCTTCCTGGATCAGCGGATCTCTTATCTGGAGTCCCCCTATGAATTGCGTCACCCCGAAGTGAAAAAACTGTCCAGGGAAGAGGAGAAAGCGCAGAAGGCAGAGGTTAAGCAGCACAAAACCGGCGTGTTCCATGCGCTGGGTCATCTGTTCAAGAACAAGCAACTGTTTTGGCTTGCCATGGTCAGTTCCGCATTCGCGCTGGGCAGCACCACCATCTCCGGCTTCTCCGAATCCATTATGACGGACTTTGGCATGACCTCCGAAGCTGTCAACGAAGCACTGTTGATCTATCCCTTCCTGTATGCCGCATTGATCGTTGGCGCAGGCTTCGTAGGCGACAAGCTGGGCAGAAAGACCATCGTCAGCGTTTGCGGTGCTCTGGCTGTGGGCGGCTTCATCGGCTTCAATATTTCCGCATGGCAGGGAGCGTCTCCCTATCTGGTGGGTATTTTCTACGGCCTGTATCTGGGCTGCTGGTGGATTACCCTGGACTATGTTGGCATGATGGTTGCAGAATCTGCTCCCACCTATAACCGCGGCTCCGTACTGGGTGCCGTGAATCTGATCACCATGGTAGGCAGCGGCATTGGCAGCGTGGTTCCTATTTTCGCGGTACTGTTGTTCGAGCGGATTGGCTTCGGCTATATGACCGCTGTTATGCCCTTTGCTTTCATCGGCGTCCTGCTGCTGATCTTCAAGGTCAAAGAAACCAAGGGCGTGGATCTTGACAAGGTTACCTACTAAAAGAAAGCGTTGTGAAGAGATATGGCAAATCCGTTTTTACCCTTAAATACCTATATTGCCGATGGAGAACCCCATGTGTTTGGCAACCGGGTATATCTGTTTGGCTCCCATGATAAAGCCGGCGGCGACACCTACTGTATGCGCAACTATGAATTCTGGTCCGCCCCTGTGGAGGATTTGGAAACCTGGAGCTGCAAGGGTGTGTCTTACCGGGCAGATCAGGATCTGCTGTATGGGGAAAAGCTGAAATATATGTATGCGCCTGACGTGGTGCAGGGGAATGACGGCAGGTTCTATCTCTACTATTGTATGTCCGGTGAAAAGGGCGCAGGCGGCTATGGCGGACCGATCAGCGTAGCCGTCTGCGATACCCCGGACGGGCACTATGAATACTATGGCTTTGTCCGCAACCCGGACGGCAGCCCCATGTTGAAATATGTCACCTTCGATCCGGCCGTGATCAATGATGCCGGCGTGATTCGGCTCTACTACGGAACATGGTATCCCTTTCATGAGTACGGGGAACTGCTGGAGCCCATTTTCCGCAAGGTTGAAAGCAAGCTGTTCGGCAAAACCGTCGCAGAGATTCGAGCCTGTCCTGACGGGATTATGGGCGCAAACCATGTGATTTTGGCTGACGATATGCTGACGATTGTATCTGAGCCATGCCACATATTGCCCAGCCGGGTAAAGGGGACCTCCTTTGAGAAACATCCTTTCTTTGAGGGAAGCTCCATCCGGAAGATTGGCAGTACCTATTATTTTATTTATTCCTCCAGTAAGGGCCATGAGCTTTGTTATGCCACAAGTCCTTACCCGGACCGGGCGTTTGTTTATGGCGGAACCATTGTTTCCAATGGCGATGTAGGTTATCAAGGTCGACGGGAAAGGGACAGGCTGAATGCCACAGGCACCAATCACGGCAGCATTGAGCGTATCAATGGGCAGTGGTATGTGTTTTATCACCGCAATACACATAAATCTGCATATTCCAGACAGGCTTGTGCAGAATCCATCGAGATACGGTCTGATGGAAGCATTCCTCAGGTAGAAATGACCTCACAGGGCATTGGACGCTCTCTGGAAGCAGATCGAACCTATCCTGCGTCCATTTGCTGCAGTCTGTACAGCGGATTGATGCCCCACATCGGCAACGGTGTTATAAAGAAAAGCATTCCTTTTATCGCCGACGAGGATGGTCGGCAAATCGTTGTGGCAACCAATAAAACCCGGATTGTGTATAAATACTTTGATTTGGCAGACGGTGAGTACATTCTCACCACGCGCTGCAAATCAGGCGGCAGTGGAAAATTAAGCGTACAAACAGGTCTTGATGAAGCGATTGCTTTGACAAAGCCATCCAAAACCTGGGACACCATGGAGATCCCCTGCTCTTTCCGAACCGGTATTCAGCCCTTGATTTTGCATTATCATGGCTCAAAGGAATTTAGAATTCAATCACTTTGCCTTCGCAGGAGGAAACGATATGAAAACGGAAATAAATAAAAAAATACGGCATCGTCGCCTTGCTGTTTACCGTATGCAGCGCGATTTCTCTAATCTCAGCGGTTGCTTATTTGATCACGAGTGCGGACGGCGCGCTTTATAATGTCCTTGCACTGGTTTGGCTTGTGACGATTGCTTCCGGCTGTGTACTTGCAGTATTCTACCATGGGCCCCGCTGGGTATCTTTTGTATACCTTTCCTGTGTGATCCTTTATGGACTGCTGCACATCGTGTCCTCCTATTTGCTGATGATCGCCATGGGTGCGATGAGCGCTGGCGGTATGGCCTATATCCTGCTGCGGGGGCTTCCTGTGTGTCTGATCTTTGCATCAGGCTGCCTTATGGGCATTACGATGTTTCCGAAGAGGCCTTCCTGGGCCGTCTGGACGAAATGGTGGAGCAAGCCTTCGACGACCAGTGCACCGGCACCAATCCCCGGTATCCGCTGATGAAGGAGATCAAAGAGATGTACCTGAACGCCTATTACGGCGGATAAGCAGACACACACTCTGCGGAACGGAACCATGGTCACCTGCTAGTTCGCGCCAATACTCTGCTTTCGTAGTCCTTTTTGAAGAGGCAGAAGAATACCTGATGTACCCGCAAGGGGGGTATGCCGCAGCCGTTGCCAGCTTCCGCTGGCAACGGCTGCGCAGTATTTTCTGCTTTTGGTGCTGAAAAGCGGGCAGAAAAGATCCACCCTTCAACCGCGCCGATGGCCTCCCAAGTACTTTCAGGCCGTCAGCACACGAAAAAGCTCATTCCCCTTCCTGATAATGTGCCACGATTTCCGGTGTAATCGGAATCAACTGACAGTTTTCAATCGCATAGATGATGTCACAGAGCTGCTCAAGATCTTTATAGTGGTGGGATGTCAGGAAAATTGTTTTTCCCTCGGCTTTTAGCATTCGGATAATGGATTTTACATCCTGGTAAGTGTGATAATCCAGTGCATTGAAAGGTTCGTCCAGCACCAGAATATCCTGTCCCTCCATAATAGCCTGTGCAAGTCCCAGCTTTTGCTTCATGCCAAGGGAATAGTTGCTCACTTTTGTTTTGTTTTCAGGATCAAGACCAACTTTTCCCATTGCTTCCCGGATCTCCGTCTCGGAGATTTTCCCCTGAATATCAGCCAGAAACTTCAAATTCTGAAGGCCGCTGTACATTCCAATGAAACCGGGAGCATTGATAAAGACGCCCACGTTTTCCGGAAAATCTCTGCCGTTTTTACCAAGTTGCTTTCCGCGAATGGACACACTGCCGGAATCCGGCTTCTCGAAACCGCAAAGTATTTTGAACAGAACGGACTTACCGCTTCCATTTGCGCCTACCAGACCGATTGTCTGTCCCTGTTCTACGGACAGCGAAATATTTTCCAGAATCGGTTTTTTCCCGAATCGTTTGGATACATTTTCTACTTCAATATAGGAACGCATAAAGTTTACCTCCCAAGTAAGTTTTTATACTGAACTCCAATTAAAATCTTTAAAAAAGATTTTAATTGCCTGAAGGGCATGGAGTTCATATGAGACTTGTTTTGTGATTTCTTTCCTTATAAATCACAAAACAGGCAGCGCCTTCAGGCGATGCCTTCCTGATTAAAATTAAGATTTTAATCAGGAAATAGTATTAGAGCCAAGCAATTCCAGCAGACTCAATGTAACAGCCAGGCACCCTATCAGAATCATCATCGCCATCCCGGCCGGGATTCCCATGCCGAAGGAATCCCAGTTAACCCTTACTGTTCCGGACAAGCCAAAGGGTAGATAATGTACCCAATTTTGCGGAATTACACACAAAAAATTCCCGGCAAGGATTGCTAAAAAGCCTACTGTAATTTGCCTTGTCAGCAGATAGCAAAAAAGCATAACAAGTGTCTGCAGCAGAATATCCAGAAATTTGAAAGCAACACATTCTACTAAAAATTGTATCGCAATCAGATCCATCCTGTCCGCAAAGATGAGCCCACCTGTCAGTCCTGCCAGAAACCAAAGGACTGGATAGATGGCAATAAATTTGATGACTGTCCTGAGTATTCCATGAAACATCTCTTTTCGGCTGTTCGATCGAACTGATACGAAAGTGGATTGTTCGCTGACGCTGGCCTCTGCAAATACAGCAATCAAATAAAGAGGCGCCGTATTCACCAGCAGCATTTCCAGAAATGCCAGGATATGAAAGGATCCGGTTCCATGGCCAGAGAAAAGGCGATAGACCCATTCCTGCCCGGAGGACAGCTCAGGACCGCTCAGCCCCTTATATACAGTCATTCCCAGCACAACACCGCATAAAATCATGAGATTCTGTTTTTGGAACAGCGCCCTCTGGTAGTACGCCTGAACACCTCTTCTTTTTTGTGATTTTCCTAACAGCTTTCTTTTTGACGGAAAACAGACGCTTCCGATCAAAAACAATGCCAGCAACGCCGCGGTAATTCCAGTAACGAGCCAACGATGTGGTATTCCCAAATTATGATGAAGAATCAGCAGATGGTTGAGTCCCGTAATAGGGAAAGCATGAATGCCCGGTACCTTAACCCATAAAATCGAAAGAACATAGAGACCGACCACAATCCACACAGAGTGTTTATGGCCGGCAAAATGAGCTAACCACATGCAAAGACCGGAAATCAGCCAGATTCCAAGAAATAAGTACCCGCTACAACCCGCAAACGCTGTCAGCGGGGAGGAAAACACCTGACTGAGCGCTTCAAAAAGCTCCGCTTCCAAACTCCCGTCAGGAAGCCGCCATGTGTTTTCCATGGGAAGCCCCACTCCGGACAACAGGATTGCCGCCAGCTGAACCAGCACCAAAATGGCAGGCAGTACGCCAAGGCTGATCCATTTCCGAATAAAATAGTGGCGGTAACTTCCAAAGCGGAAAATTACATAGGGTGGATCATCTTCTGCCAAAGGCAAGCAGCTCAGGAGAATCAAAGGCATAAGGAAAAATATCAGATAGTAGTGGTCTGTTGTTCCTGACAGCAAATGCTGCTCAAAACTCAATACCGTACCACCCCGTGAACTGAAAGAGAAGAGAAAGCAGCCAATAAACAGGAGCAAGTTTTTTCCGATTCCCAATAACCTGATATTCTTCCGAATCAAGGGAATCATACCTTGACCACCTTTTCCTTTTTTACCTTGGAAAAGCAGATTGCCAGAAGTGTGATAACGGCAGCCAATAAGGAAGGGCCGGCAACAAAGGACATTGTTGTAATAACTTCTGGGCTCAAACAGTTAGGGTCAAACGCCGTCACCAGCCGATATTGTGGAACTCCCAAAATCGCAAGCAAAAAATTCTCCAAAATCGTATATAGGAACGGACCCGTCAGTACAACAAAAATATTTTCACAATACATGGCTAAAAAGAAGCCCATTGTCATCACCAAAACGCCGATCAGGCCTCTGAAAACAGAGAGCGTCACCGCGTAAACTACAGGGTACTCCGAATAGGTGTTTTCAAAAATGCGATTTCCCATATTGAGGGCATCCAGATGAGGATCAATGCGTAAGGCCGTAACTGCCGAGAGAATGTACGGAATTGTGATGATGCAAAATGCGCTGATTGCATAGACCATCCACTTGACCCAGAGGTATTTCCTCATAGGCACACGGGGCTGCACATAGACGAGAAAATTGTTTTTTCGTTCCTGATGCAGATTCCAGCATACAGGCAGCACCACAAACAGAGGATATAGCAGAGAAAGATACTCTGTTCCAACCTCCCATGCATCCAATGTGTAGGTGAGCGAATAATCCGGATACATCGTGGCCGTCATAGTACACGCTGCCACGGTAACGACAATCAAAGTCAGCAGCACCGGTATCCATATCTTTTTCCATTCATTTTTCATAAGTCGAAACATTGAAATCGTCCCCTCCTTTGTTTGCGTGTATTATACGCAATCCTCTTTCTGACTACAACCCTATGGAAACGAAAAATGGTTTTGTGGGAATAAAACGAATTTCATTCCCACAAAACCCTTGTTCATACCGCATATTCATGAAAACCGAACGCCGAACACCACATAATTCCGACCACTCCGGATTTCGTTCCGGGTCAGAATCTTGCCGCGATAGTGTTCGGTGATCCGCATAAGCTGATACAGCCCATATCCGCGAGAGTTCCCCACCTTTGTGGAAACGCCTTTCGCGAACAGATGCATAAACTCTGTCCCGGACAGAGGCGGATGCGGATTGCATACCCAAAGCTCCGTAACATTTTCCGCCTGGCAGCTTTCAAGATAAATGGTATCTCCCTGTTTGGATGCCTCTAAGGCATTATCCAGTAGAATTCCAATCAGTTCGATCCATACCGTTTCAGGAATGCGTGCCTTCTTAAAACTGGTAGAAATTTGAAGGCGGATGTCCAAACCGGAAATTTCCGCCTGCTTGATCTTCCCAAAAACAAAACCGGAAATGATTTTGCTGTCACAGGCCAGCAGCATGCTGTCGTTCGCGCTCAGCACAAGCCCCTTTGTCAGTAACGCAACAGCTTTCTGTGCTTCTGGCAGGCTTTCTGCCGAAGAAACAGCTGTCTCGATGGCCATCATTCGGTTATTAAATTCATGCTGCCTTGCCCGAACCTGTGAAATCAGTTCCTCTACAATCGGAACATACTGCTCCGTCATTCTGATTTGTTTCCGCTGTTCCTCCTGTCGGGTGTTTATCATCCATAAAACGATGTCCAGAAAAAGAAGTGGCAGAAGCAAAAAGGCGATGAACTTCCAATGCGCCATAAAACGAATCGGGTCAAAGGATGTGCACGCACAGACAGCCGTAAAAAATAAAGTAACATTTATTGAGAGTACCTGCACCAGAAAGGAGCCTGTTCGCAGTGCGCTGCGAAGCCCCTGAAACCAGGGCAGGCACACCACGAAGATACATAGCAGCAAGGTAACAACGCTGCTCACAACAGCGATACCGGAGCTTGTCAAGTTAAAAAAGATCGTAAAGATAACTGCACAGAAGTGGCACAACAAATAAAGAGAAAAGGCGGCCATTGTACCACAAAATGTGCGTCCGCCATCCTGCGTATTCAACAGAGTGCTGGTCAGCAATAAAAGCCCCATCAGCAGAATCAGCAGGATTGGGAAATTGTCTGCCGGAGCCAGGAAAAAGCCCTGCGTGAGATGAAAACCGGGAGATGCCCCACCATAGCTGGATCTGGCTATGAGCAGACAAAGAGAAACTGAAGGAACAAGAATGAAATCTCTTTTCCTCAAATCCTTTTGATCTCTGAACACGGCCAGAATACAGCACGAAAGAGCGATTGATTCCACCAACATGGAAAGAAAATATAAAAACGTATTCTGCATGGACATTACCAGAGTGCGGACTGATACTTGTTGCCCACCGGCAGCCTTTCCGCAGAGCCTTTCAGTATGATTTCTTTTCCTGCTTTATCGATTCGATCAATGTATGCAGTATTGACCAGAATACTTTTATGACACTGCACAACTTTCGGATCATCAATCAGCTGTAAAAAGCGAATCAATGTATAACCTGAAATAACATCTTCCTTCATTCCGGAAAGAGCATTTCGGGTATGAATGGTAAGTTTTTTCCCAAGCGCCTCCACATATACGATTTCTGACACAGGATAGTCCAGAATAAACTGCTTTTGCTCAATCTGAATATGTTTTTCCTCCTGATGCAGATGAGCGGAAAGTCCCAGAGCATCACAAAGGACAGCGCGAAATTCTGCTTCGGTATAAGGCTTAATCAAGAATCCGTAGCACTTCACCTCCCGGTAAGCAGACAGTTCTTCTCCGGCCAAAGCACTTTCAAAAATAATCGGCGTGTATTTATATTCCGGCAAACCGCGCAGTTGGGCGGCCAGACTGGTTCCCTTATAGTCCTTCAATTGAATGTCCAGAATGAACAAATCCACTTTTTGCTTTTGTGCAAGAATATAAGCCGCACCAGCCTCCTTGCAAGTCAGAAGTTCAAGAGCAGTATCTATATTTTCTATAAACTGTCTGATTTTTACAACGGCGGCCTGATTATCTTCTACAAGCAAAATTTTGGGCACTGTACCACACCCTTCCACTTTTATTCTCTGTCGTAACCATCAATAGCTGACAACAATGTTGTCAGGCAGAAAACAACAATAGGCTTTCATATTTTGTGTTTTATTATATCATAACCCTGCAAAAAATAACAGAAACATTTCTCAAAAGTCGGTCTTTCAATATAAATCGCAAATTGCAAGTGCAAGTTGTAGAAAAAATATTATACCATATTTCTACCTGAAAGTACAGAAAAACTTATCATTTTTCAAACCATTTCCAAAGTATTTACGGCCTTATGTGCCTTGGGCTGGTCAATGCTTAACCCCTCCATGAGCCAACGGTATTGCTGAGGTGTCAGGGCTTTGGCTTCTGTTTCAGACCGTGGCCATTGGAAAGAACCGGACTCAAGCCGCTTGTAAAGCAGCACAAATCCGTCGCCTTCCCAGTACAGCGCCTTGATCCGGTCCCGACGTCTGCCACAGAAAAGAAACAGGGTATTGCTAAAGGGGTCCAGTTCAAACTGTTGCTGTACAATAGATGCCAGGCCGTCAACCCTATCCGCTGGAGATCATGCTCCGACTGTATCTGCTGCAAAACCTCTATGACCTGAGTGACGAAGCTACTGTGGCAGAAGCCATCGACAGCCGCGCATTTTCAGATTTCTGCAGCGTTGATTCCAGCAATCAGGTTCCGGACGGGGATACTCTCGGCCGATTCCGGAATCTGCTGATCCGGAACGGACTGCAGGAGAAGCTGTTTGCTCAGGTGGTAGCAGCGCTCATGGAGCGTGGCCTCATTCTGAAAAAGGGTACCATCGTAGATTCCACCATCATTTCTGCCCCATCTTCTACCAAGAATAAGGAGAAGAAACGAGACCCGGATGCCCATCAGGTCAAGAAGGGTAACACATGGCATTTTGGATATAAGGCACATATCGGCGTGGACAAGGACAGCGGACTGGTACACACAGTGAAAGCCACAGCGGCAAATGTACACGACGTTTCGGAAACATCGAAATTACTGACCGG
>ERZ773235.2568-NODE-2568-length-14855-cov-11.687635_pt1 | contig 14855 bp, 8 predicted proteins | sample MGYA00580522_ERZ773235 | MGnify/ENA primary metagenome ERZ773235 (study PRJEB29015, sample SAMEA2737797) | human gut metagenome | biome: human gut; feature: human-associated habitat; material: faeces | place: China | collected 2012 ...
AAAGATAGCCAAATTCAGTGAATTACGGGCTATGATTGCTTGAATTTATATTTAAGTCCATACTCTTCAAGTTTGCTGTATAGTGTTGTCCTGCCTATGCCGAGCAGTTCTGCGGCGACACTCCGGTTGCCGTTTGCCTGTTTCAACGCACGCAATATCCGCTCCTTATCCTCCGCGTCATTGCGCAAGGCGAAGCTGACAGTAGAGGTCGGTTTCGTCACGGCAAGTTCCAGATGCTCTTTCATGACAACACCTTCCTGCGCCTGCAATACAGCACCCATAACTTTCTGCCGAAGTTCCCGCACGTTGCCCGGCCATGCGTGTGTCAGCAACGCTTTACGTGCTTCGGAACTGAACCCGCTCACGCTACACTCCAGCTCTCTGTTTGCCATATCACGGAAGAACTCTGCCAGCGGCATAATGTCTTCTTGACAGTCACGCAACGGAGGAACGGTTATCCCGAAGTCGTGCAGGCGGTACAGAAGATCCTGCCGAAAACGCTTTTCATTCACCGATACCTCCAAATCTTCATTGGTAGCAGCGATGATGCGGACATTGAAATTCCGGTCTGCCTTGTCTCCGACCGGGCGATACCGCCTCTCCTGTATGGCACGGAGCAACATCTGTTGGGTTTCCAACGCGAGGTTTCCTACCTCGTCCAGAAACAACGTGCCGCCTTCCGCCTCATGGAAATATCCTTTCTTGGCATTGTCCGCACCTGTAAATGCACCTTTGACGTGTCCGAAGAAAGCCGACAGTGCCAATGTCGGGGACAACGAACCACAGTCCACCGCCACGAAAGGCTTATCCGCACGTTTGCTCTGTGCGTGGATGTGTTGGGCAATATGTTCTTTGCCCGTACCGTTCTCACCTAATATCAATACACTCATACGGGTGGGTGCAACCAACCGGACACGCCGCTTGATTCCTTGATATGCCGTACCTTGCCGGACAAATATCGGGACTTGTTTGTTCCTTTTCTGTTCCTGTGCTTTGTGTATGGAGCGGATGAGAGGAACAAGCCTGTCCTCTACCAATTGCTTGGGAATATAGTCGGCGGAGCCGAGTTTCATACTTTCCACTGCCGTATGCACCTCGGCGTAATCGGTCATGATGATGAACGGCTGCGGCTTCCCTTCCTTGCGCATCCAACGCAACAGGTCGACACCCTCACCATCAGGTAGACGCAAGTCGGCAAGCACAGTATTATCTTCCTCTGCCTTTGCCAGCAATTTCTTGGCGGTAGAAAGCCGATACGCCTGCATGGTGTCGAAGCCGCCTTTCTTCAAGAAGTTGCAGACATAATCGTTATAAACGGGATTGTCCTCTACTACAATTACCTTCATAATCCGTCTTCCTTTCGTTTTTTAGCCTGTTCCACAATCTTGTCACCCATTGCCAATACTGCATTCACGGTGTGTTGAATCTCGTTATCGGAACATTCCGTGTCTGAATGCAGAAGTCTGTGCAGTTCCCATAGTGGTTTGTCCGCACGGATTACTGCCCACGAACTGCGTAAACGGTGTACCTGCATATCCAATTCTTTGCGGTCACACCGCTCTCCGGCATCGCTAATGGCTTGCATGTCCTTTTCCGTTTCGGTTTTCAGTTTGTCAAGCATAGTCACCTTGTCACCATACGCCAATAAAGAAGAAAGGTCAGGTTGTTTCTCTTTGTTATTTTTGACAGAAGATACTGAAAGGCATTTGCCCGACACCGCCAGCAGTTCCGACAGGCCGAACGGCTTGAACAGGCAGGCGGAAAAGCCATGAGCCAGCAGTTCTTCTTCGGTGCAGCTTCCCGAAGCAGTGGCGACAATCACAGGGATGGTCTTCGAGTTGCCGACGTGGGACGAGCGCAGCAGTTCCAATACCTCAAAGCCATTTATTTCCGGCATCTTCAAGTCTGTAATCAGCAGGTCGTAGTCCTTTGTCCGCATGGCTTCCATGAGGTCGCTTGTATTAGTGCACACATCACAACGGATACCGTAATGGGCATACATATCCATTGCCATCGAAAGAAGAATGTCGTTGTCATCCAACATAATGACCGAATAGGCACGTTCAGAATAAGGATATTGTTCTTGCACTTCTTTCTTTTCGATGACAGCAATATCAGCGGTTTGCATGGGTATTTCTATCGTGAAACGACTGCCCCGACCTTTCTTGCTTTCCAATCGGACAGTACCGCCTAACATATCCACGATGCGTTTCACGATGGATAATCCTAATCCGAAACCGTCCTGCGTGGCGGCGTTGGAGAGCCGTTCAAATGCTCCGAACACCCGTTGCTGTTCTTCTTCGCTCATACCGCTGCCTGTATCTTCCACCACAATGGAAAGGTTATTGCCGTTGTAGTCCATGCGGAGCGATACGCTTCCGGCTTGCGTGAACTTGATGGCATTGGATAACAGGTTTGCGGAAACCTGCATAATGCGCTCCTTGTCGCCCATGAGGATAACATCGGTATTGCATTCCACCGTCAAACACAAGTCCTTTGTCTCTGCCAATGGAGCAAATTCCGCCGATAAAGCGTCTGCCATGCCCTGCAAACGGAACGGGGAAGTATTCGCACTCTCCTTTCCACTATCCAACCGAAAGAAGTCAAGCAGCGTGTTCAACATGGCAATCATTCGTTGCGATGCCTGCCGGATATTGCCCGAATAGCGTTCCGTCTGCGTTGCATTTTCTCCGTTGGCTATCAGTTCCGCATAGCCGTGTATGGCGGTCAGCGGTGTACGCAGTTCATGAGTAATGGTGTGCATGGCTCTCTTGCGTGAGGAAATCAGTTCCCTGTTTCTCATATCCGATTCATGGAGTTGCCTTATCAGATTAACGGTCTTTGCCTTATACCGCTTTATGCGGCGTATGTCCCTGTGGATGATGATGTATGACACAACCAAAAGAAGAAAAAGAAATCCTGTCAGCCCTCCGATTTGAAAGAACGAGCGTTCACGCATGGCGGTTATCTCTGCCTCACGCTTTTGCAGGTCACGTTCTACTTTCCTGTCCATCTGCCCGATAAGCGATTGCAGTTGTCGATTCAATTCGCTGTTGCGCATGGCGAGGCTGTCGGCATGTTCCGACAAGCGGCGGCTTTGCGCCTGTTGTTGTGTAATCTCCTTGCGGTTCAGTGCATGGAGCATGGAGGTTGTGGCGGTCGGTTTCGACTTTTCTTTCTTGCCGAACAAGCCTAAGAAACCTTTGCGCTTCGTTTTCTTAGGCTGTTCCTGTGTGCTTTTTGCCGCAATGAAGGGTACACGCTTAGCAATTTCCCGATTCAAATTTTCCTGTTTATTCAATACTTCCACAATGCTACAAAGCAAATTTTCCTTGCTTTCTAACAAATGACGCACACTGTCTATCCGCTCTGCCGGATAAACGGTTTTGAAACGGCACAGCAGACTATCCACCGCCATGCGCCGGATATGGTAATGCTCCAAATCCTCGTCTTCCCACTCCAACACACTTTCGCCCAAAAGGGAAAGCCCCGTCATTTCCCCATAAACAAGATGCACTTCCTGACGAAAAGCATTTATACGTCGGTTCTCCGTTTCCAATGCTTCAATCTCTTTCCATTCATAAAACCACAGGTACATGATGCCGACTGCCAGCAGGCACATCAATAAATAACCTGCGGCAATCAGCGTGCGGAGAAATTTTGTTCCTATGGTACTTCTCATTTGATTATTCCTTTTTAATCATGCAGCCCGTAGTCCATCTAAAACCACAGGCTGCATACATTATAGCAATCTTTGTCAGCAATGACATTATCCCAAAGGATTGTCACCATCTTCGCCATTACCGGAACCGTCTGTGCTTCCGCCACCCTGCGCCGGGTCATCGTCCTTCGCATCGGCAGAAAGTTCAATCCATTCCAAATCATCGCTGTCCACAAGGGCACGGGTGTAGGTCTTGTTCGACAGCCGCTCCCGTTCGGGTGTGAACTGCACGCGCACCGCCTGCACCTGCTTGTCGAAGTCCGCCAAATCCTTCACGCCCTTCGTGTCGAGCGTGTAGCGGAAATAGCCCAGCCCCTTGATGTGGACGCTCTTGCCCTGCGCCATGCGCGTGTGCATCACGCCTGCGATGTCGCCCAACACGGCTTGCACGTCACTGTTACTTACTGTGAAGATTTTCGTCAAATCCTTTGCTATGGTCTCCGTTTCCACGGGCTTGCCCTGCACTACGGCTTGGGGATAGTAAACGCCCTGTTGCTTCTGAAACGCTTTTTCCCCAAAAGGCATAGTCTTACGTTTTTAATTGGTTGATGAATAATGTTTATTGTCTCACTCGGATGCCTTTGCAAGCATCCGTTTTGCTGTTGCCTGAACTAACCTCCACTCTTGATTTTCCGAAGTGCCACTTCGACCACCACAAAGTGGCACCTTGTGCGCCTCGAAGTGCCACTTTGTCTTTCACCAGCTTCCACCTCCCAACGCATGATACAGATTTATCATCCCCTGTATTTTGTCGAAATGATCGTTTGCTTCCGTCAGTTCAGCGGAGAGCAGGGATTGCTGAGCGGTAAGCACTTCCAAATAGGTGGTGCTACTGCTGTGTTCCATCAGCTGGCGGGTACTTTCCACGGTGCGGCGCAGAGCGGCTATCTGCTTGCCATCAAGTTGCAAACGGCGGTCGGCTGTCTGCCATTGTGCAAGAGCATCGTTCACCTCGCTACCCGCTTTCAGCAGACTTTGCTGGAAAGAGAGTAACGCTTCCTGTTGCTGTGCCTTGGCGATGCGCAGGTTGGCGATGTTACGCCCACGGTTGAAGAGGGGGTGTGTCAATGAGCCGACTGCACTCAGTAGCCAGCGTCCGGGATTGATAATGGCGGCACCGGTACTGTTTGTCCAACCTGCAGACCCGCCCAGCGTAATGCTGGGATAAAAGGCGGAGCGGGCGGCACCGGTGGCATAGAACGCCTGTGCCAGCGATGCTTCTGCCTGACGGATGTCGGGACGGCGGGCAAGCAACTGCAGGGGTACACCTACGGAGAGTGTATCGGGAAATTGCTGTTCTGTCAACGTACCGCGTTCGATATGGGAAGGCACATCGCCTAAGAGCAAGGAGATGGCATTTTCCTGTTTCTTGACTTGCTGTTCCAGAGTAAGCACATTCGTTTCCACGGTAAGCAGGTTGGCACGTGCCTGCTGCACGGCAGCTTCGGTGGTGTTGCCGAACTGCTTTTGCAGTTCCAACGTGCGCAACGACTCGCTCCAACTCTCGGCGGTGCAGCGGTTGATGTCGAGTTGTACATCCAACATCAGCAAGTTGTAATAACTGTTGGCAATTGTGGCGATGAGTTGTGTCTGCACTGCCTGCCGGTAAGCGCGGCTCTGCTCTAAGGCGGCACGGGCACCACGTTTGGCATTGGTCAGCTTGCCGAACAAGTCCAGCTCCCACTCGGCGGAAGCAGCAAGGGTGTAGGTCTTGGTCGTCTTGCTACCATCGAAGCTACTCAACGTACCTTGCGGGGCAAGCGACACTGAGGGCAGGTAGGCAAGGCGCGAAGACATCAGCGTGGCTTCTGCCTCCACCACTTTCAGACGTGCGACGTTAAGGTCGTTGTTATTCTCCAGTCCTCGCCGGATGAGGGATTGCAAGCGTGTGTCGGTGAACAGTTCGCTCCAATGCAAGGATGCGATGGAGGCTGTGTCTTCCGCTTGTATGTCGGTGCCATACAGCCCATCGGTTTTCACTTCCTCCGGACGGGAGTAAGGTTTATAGACTCCGCACGAGGCAAGCAGCAGTGCGGTAACTGTTGTCAGTAATATATTTCTCATGATTCCTTTTCCTTTTTATGTTTCTTCAAATCTTCCATTTCACCTTGTATCGACCATTCGCCGGAGGAAACAGCCTGCATGGGACGTACCTTCTCTTGCAACCACTGGAAAGCAATGAACAGTGCCGGAACCACAAATAGCAAGGCAAGTGTACCGACCAGCATACCACCCACCGCACCGGAACCCAACGTGCGGTTACCGTTGGCTCCTACTCCCGTTGATACCATCAGCGGTAGCAGTCCGAACACCATTGTAAGGGCTGTCATTAGGATGGGGCGCAATCGCACCTTGGCGGCTCCAACGGCAGCTTGTATCAGCGACATGCCCGCCTGTCGGCGTTTGACGGCATATTCCGTTATCAGGATGGCGGTCTTTGCCAGCAATCCGATGAGCATAATCAAACCGGTCTGCATATAGATGTTATTCTCCAATCCCATCAGCTTGGCAAACAGGAAACTGCCCAGCAAGCCGAAAGGAAGGGCGAGCACCACGGCAAACGGGATGAGGAAACTTTCATAAAGTGCGCTCAGGATGAGATAGACCAGCACAAAGCAAATGGCGAAGATAATCACCGTGTTGCTGCTCGACTGACTTTCCTCGCGGGTGATGCCGCCAAACTCGTAGGTATAGCCTTTGGGCAATGCCGTGGACGCCGCTTCGCCGATGGCACGGATGGCGTCGCCGGAAGAATAGCCGTCGGCAGCCGAACCGTTGACCGCAATGGAGCCATAGAGGTTGAAGCGGTTGAGCGACTGTGGCCCGTAGGTCTTGGTAAGCCGGGCAAACTGGCTGATGGGAGCCATTTCACCGTTGCCGGTACGCACATAGAGGTGGTTCAGCGATTCCGGTGTGACCCGTGTGTCCGGCTCCGCCTGTATCATGACACGGTAGAGCTTGGAGAAACGGTTAAAATTGGAGACATACTGCCCGCCATAGTAACCGGACACCGTGGAAAGCACCTCTGCCGGAGAAAGCCCCGAACGTTCGCAACGGGCGGCATCAATGTCCAGCGTATATTGCGGATAGTCTGCTGAAAAAGCGGTATAGGCAGTCCCGATTTCCGGGCATTGGCTCAGGGAGGCAATGAATCCCTTGGTGGCATCGTCCAACTCACTGACAGGTTTGCCCGTCTTGTCCTGCACGTGCAGTTCAAAACCGTTCACCATGCCGTAGCCGTTAATCATGGGCGGGGCGGCGGCAAATAACTGCGCATCCGGTATTTTCTGTGAAAGGGTGTTGATGCGTCCGATGATAGAGTTTACATCATCTTCCTTGCCGTCACGTTCCGACCAGTCGCGCAGGGAGATGATAATCAGTCCCGCACTGGCTCCCGAACCGCTGAGCGAATATCCGCTGACGGTGGCATAATGCTTCACCTGCGGCATTTGTTGGATTTCCTTTTCCAACTGCGCCAATACTTGGGTGGTGCGGAAGAGCGAAGTGCCCGGCTTGGTATTGACGCTCACCATGACCGTACCCGTATCTTCATCGGGCACAAGTCCGGTCTTGGTAGTGCGCATCAGCACCACCACCAGCGCCACCGTAGCCACCAGCAGTCCCCATGTCACCACCCGATGGCGGCAGAAGTAGATGACACCCCGAACGTACCGCTTCACCAAGACCTCGAAAGCCGCATTGAACGCCTTGCGGAAGCGTGCCGAAAAACCGCTTTTCTCTTTGCCGTCCGCATCTATATAAGGTTCAAGCAGTAAGGCACACAGAGTCGGTGAAAGTGTCAAGGCATTGACTGCCGACAGTCCGACCGCCACCGCCATCGTGATGCCGAACTGCGTATAGAATACGCCGGACGTGCCGCCCATCATGGAAACCGGGATGAATACCGCCATGAACACCAGCGTAGAGGTAACGATGGCAGCCGTAATGCCCGACATGGCTTCGTTCGTCGCCATATACGATGAGTAGTAACCGGCATCGAACTTCGCCTGTACTGCCTCGACTACCACAATGGCATTGTCCACCACCGTACCGATGGCAAGCACCAGTGCGAACAGCGTCAGCAAGTTGATGGAAAAGCCCGCCACCGCCATGAAAGCGAACGTGCCGACCAAAGAGACGATAATGGATATGGTGGGAATCAGTGTCGAACGGATGTCCTGCAAAAACACATAAACCACCAGTACAACGAGAATGATAGCCTCTATCAGCGTCCAAAGCACATTCTCGATGGAGGCAAAGAGAAAGTCGTTCACGCTCAACAAGCTGGCAAACTTCAATCCTTCAGGCAAGTCTTCGGATATTTCATCTATCAGCGCATCAATCTCCTGTACCACCTCCGTAGCATTGGAACCGGCACTCTGGTAAGCCTCGGTGATACATCCCGCATGACCGTCCGTCATGGCACGATAGGTATAGGCTTCATCACCCAACTCGATGCGGGCAATATCTTTCAGACGCAAGATTTCTCCGTTGGAAAGCGAACGGATAACAATATCACCAAACTCTTCGGGCGTGGAGAAGCGTCCCCTATATTTGATGGTATATTCGTAGGCATTCTCGTGGTTCTCGCCGAAAGCACCCGTAGCCGATTCCAAATTCTGCTTTTCGAGGGCATTGGTCACGTCTGACGGTATCAGTTTGTACTGCGCCATCACGTCCGGTTTCAGCCAAATGCGCATGGAATAGTTGGATGCCAATACATTGAACTCACCCACACCGGCAATACGCTTGACGCGCGGCTCCACATTTATCTTCATGTAGTTGTTGATAAACTGCATATCGTATGAATCGTCCGGGCTGTAGAGGGCGACCACCTTCAATAGCGACTTCTGTTGTTTCTGCGTCTGCACCCCGATTTTGGTTACTTCGGCAGGAAGCAATCCCTGTGCCTTCGATACGCGGTTTTGCACATTGACTGCCGCCATGTCGGCATCAGTTCCCTGACGGAAATAGACATTCACTGTAACATCTCCCGTATTGGAGGCTTCCGAATGGATGTAGCTCATGTTCTCCACACCGTTGATGGCTTCCTCCAACGGGACAATGACCGACTTCTGCACCGTTTCGGCATTGGCACCGGGATAAGAAGTCGTTACTTGCACCGTGGGCGGCGCAATGTCTGGATATTGCTCCACAGGCAGCCCCGTCAGGGATATGATGCCCAACAAAACAATAATTACGGAAATAACGATGGAAAAGACCGGGCGGTCTATAAAGAATCGTAAATTCATAACTTCTTCCTCCTCTTATTACGGTTTTAAGGTTACGGCATCGCCGTTATTGAGCAAGCCTACGCCTGTAGTCACAATCACATCGCCAACATCCAATCCGGAAGTGACGGTATAGCGGATGCCGTCATGCACCGGATTGACTTCAATACGGGTAGCCACCGCCTTGCCATTCACTACCCGATAGACAAACAGCTTGTCCTGCAATTCGTAGGTGGCTTCTTGCGGAATGGGAATAGCATCCTGCAAGGTCTGCGGGATAAGTATATTTCCCGTGCTTCCGCTCAGCAGCACCCGTTCGGCGTTGGGGAATACGGCACGCAAGGAGCCACTTCCGGTCTGTCGGTCAAGTACGCCGCTGATGCTCTCAATACGCCCTTCCTTTTCATAGATAGTTCCATCACCCAGTTGCAGACGGACGGCAGGCATCTCTTCCAAGGTTCGGTTGATGGAGCCGTAACAGCGTATCAATGACTGCAATCGCTGCCCCGACATGGAGAAATAGACATACATCTCCGAATTATCCGATACGGAAGTAAGCGGTTGTGCCGAACCGGAACTGACCAATGTGCCCACGCGGTAAGGGATGGTGCCTATTACTCCGTTTGCGGGACTCTTTACTTCTGTATAAGAAAGGTCGTTGTGGGCATTCACCTCCTGCGCTTTGGCTTGTTCCAACGCGGCTTCGGCCACGAGAAGCGCATTGCGGGCTGTGGAGAGGTCATATTCCGAAATGACCTTTTCACGATGAAGTGCCTGCTTGCTTTCGTAGGTCAGCCGGGCGGTCTGTACCTGTGCTTCGGCAGAATGGACATTGGCAATAGCTGTCCGCAGGGCTGCTTGGTAAGGAACTTGGTCTATAATAAACAACCGTTCACCCCGACGTACCTCTTGCCCTTCTTTCACGCATACCTGTTGTATCGTCCCGGACACCTGCGGATAGATTTCAATGTCCTGCCTTCCCTGTACGGATGCGGAATAAGATTCGGTCAGCGTCACTTCTCCTTTTCCTACGGTCATGACCGAATAATTGACTTCTTCCTGCTCCGGTTCCGTTTGGTGACAGGCAGTAAATGATGTTGAACAGAGTATCAACGTACTCAAGAAATACTTTTTCATAAGTTCGATATGTTTTTGTTGTTTCTGTTTAGCAGATAATAAACTAAAATAAGGATTTGTGTCATTATTTCCGATAGGGGAACTGACAGCCAAAGTCCCGGAACGCCGATGACACGCGGTAACACAAGAAAAGCCGGAACTACGAAAACAAGACCTCGCAATAGCATGAGCAAGATGGCGGTCTTGAAACATCCAAGGCTTTGATAGTACCCCACACATACCAAATTGAGAGCGAAGAACAGAAATGCGACAGAGAAATAGGGAAGTCCCTCTTGTGCGATATTAGCGGCGGCATTTGATAGACGTTCAAACGCACCGAACGCTTGTTTCTGTTCCTCTTCTGTCATGCCTGTACCTGTATCTTCAACGACCAGTGTCAGAACTCCATTATCATATTCAGTAATCAAAGAAACACCGCCTTCTTCTGTGAACTTGACAGCGTTTGACAGCAGGTTATTCCCGATTTGTATTATTCGCTCTTTGTCGGTCAATACAATGGCATCGTGTCCAGTCTTCACGGACAAGGACAGCCCTTTGTTCACGGCAACAGGCATGAACTCCGTTTCAAGTGTGTGCGTGATTGCTGAAATCCGGCAGGGTGACAGACGGGGCTGTTCCTTGCCGTTGTCCAGGCGGAAGAAGTCAAGCAAAGTGTTAAGCATATCCCGCATACGGTCGGAGGATTGCAGTATGTTTTGGATATACTGCCCGGACTTATCCTCACACTGTTCTTTCCGTATCAGTCCGGCATAGCCTGTTATTGCTGTCAGCGGTGTGCGCAGTTCATGGGTGATAGTATGTACCGCCTTCTTCCTTGACGTTATCAGTGCCTCGTTCCGTTGTACGGATTGTTCCAGTTGCCTTATCAAATCAGTTGTCTTGTGCTTGTATTGTTTAATGCTTTTTGCATCACGATGTATGATGATGTAGGAAATTAACAACAATAGAAGAACGAATCCCATTAAACCGCCTACTTGCATAAATGACTTTTCACGCATGGCAACTATTTCGTTTTCCCGGCTTTGCAGTTCGGTTTGTACCTTTTCTTCTATTTGGCAAATCAATTCTTGCAGTTGTCTGTTAAGTTCTGCATTACGAGCTGCAAGGCTGTCGGCTTGTTCCGACAATTGGCGATCCTGCACTTTCTGTTCGCTGATTACGTTTCTATTGACCGAATGAAGGATAGTGGTTGATACTGCTGGAGTTACTTCCTTTTTTTTGCCGAATATGCCTAAGAAACCTTTTCGTTTTGGCTTTTTGGACTGTTCCTGCACACTTTTCTGTACAATAACCGGAATTTGATTGGCTATCTTCTTGTTAATAGATTGTTGTTCATCCATTAACCGGACTATCTGGAACATCTGTCGTTCCTTATCCTCTAAAAGACTGCGCACACTATCGATGCGCTCTGCTGGATAGGTGGCCTTGAAACGGCAGAGCATACTGTCCATTGCCATACGCCGTGCATGGTAATGCTCGATATCTTTATCGTTCCATTCCAGTATTGTTTCACCCAATAGAGAAAATTTTATCATTTGAATATTGATATTGTTTATTTCTTTTCGGAGCTCGTCTATTTTTTTATTGCCAAGTTCTAATGCTTCTATCTCCTGCCATTCATAGAGGCTATTATATGCCATACATCCGATAAGAATGGAGATAAGTATATATCCCAACCGTATTGCCTTATAGAAATTTCCTGACCGCTCCATTATTTTAATGACATTGATTTTTGGAACATGAATAAAAGTTTATCTTTTTCGTTCATGCGGATATTATCAGAATAACCGTCTTTTGTTATTTGATACCCACATGGCTTAACCATAAAAATGCCTAAGCCCTTAGTGTACGAACTTACTTCTGAGGCATAGTCTTTACTTGTATTTAATGGAACTTTCCCTTTAATATGACACCACTCATTATTACAACTGATGTCTTCAATCTCAGACATCAGTTTTTGCAAATCTGTAATAGCTTTGGAACTCGCTACTTGGGGTATCTGCAACTCAAAACAGAGCATCGGTTCGAGAATGTCCACACCTGACTGTTGCAAAGCCAGCCTGAAGACATAAGGGGTCAGCTGTCTGAAATCAGCAGGTGTACTTACCGGGCTATAATACTCGGCTTGAGTAAAAGTTACTTTCAGATCTGTCACTTCCCATCCATGTAAACCAGATTGGCAAGACATACGAATCCCTTCAAAAACGGCATTTTGAAAAGAATGGTTCAGATAACCATAGGAGATGTCACTTTCGATTTGCAACCCTGCCCCTAACGGTAAGGGTTCAAGAGTCAGCCCTATTGTGGCCCAGTAAGGGTTGGGTGGTACTTCGATCTGAATAATCTTATTGACCTTTTTTATAGGTCGTTCTTTGTAGATAGTCTTGATCTCATCAAAATGGACCTTTACGGAAAATCGTTCTTCCAGCAATGTCTGTATGATTTCCTTTTGGGTCAAACCATATAACGAGATTTCCAATTCATCACTATATGAGTTTATGGAAAAGGACAAAGACGGGTCTTCAATCCACAATGTATTCAGAGCGGATATCACCTTGCTTCTCTCTTCGGGCTTATTTGGCCGGACGGAGGATTTGAGAGCGGGATGCTGATGAGATAATCCTTGAATCAAACAAGGTTTAGCACCTAAATAATCTCCGATTCGAAAATCTTCTATATCTTCTACAATCGCGATATCATTGGCACCCACTTCATCAACATTTATCTCTCTGCCCTGATAAATAGTCTTTAGATTTTTAATCTTGATGAATTTTTCCGAATCGTTGATTCTTACAACGTCTCGAAGTCTCAGACTTCCGTCAATTATTTTAAGAAAACTTCTTTTATGCCCTTTGGGGTCATGCTCTATCTTATAGAGATAAGCTGAAAGTCTGTTTGAGACTGATGCCGGAGGAAGTATAAAAGAAGAAATGGCGTCCAACAACTCATTGATACCGATATTGAACATTGCTGATCCATGTAGCACCGGATAGACTTTGGCTTTTGCCACAAGAGCGATTATCGTATTCCAATAATCAGCCGGTGAAATTTCGCTATCCGCCAAATATCGTTCTAATATATCGTCGTCATGGTTGCATACAAATTCTTTGTATTCTTCCTTTATATATGTTTGGGAGCAAACCGGATAAACCGATCCATCGACAACAGTTTGCATAAACAGGACATCTTGCGACAGATTTGTTTTTATATCCATATACAAACGCTCCAAATTCACACCGGCACGGTCAATCTTATTGATAAATATAATTGTCGGGATTTGCAGCTTTTGTAAAGTACTGAACAGCAACTTTGTCTGCGCTTGTATGCCTTCCTTTGCGGATAAGATGAGGACTGCTCCATCAAGCATTTTGAATGTCCGCTCCACTTCCGCAATAAAATCCATGTGTCCCGGAGTGTCAATGATATTGCATTTCACTCCATTCCAGATAATAGATGTCGTAGAAGCCCGGACAGTAATTCCTCTACGTTTCTCTATATCCATAGAGTCCGTTATGGTGTCACCATTATCCACACGGCCGCACTTTTCCGTTGCTCCACTGGCAAACAGCAGATTCTCGGTTACGGAAGTTTTTCCTGCATCAATGTGAGCAAGAATTCCTAAATTTATAATATTCATTTGGATTAAGCAATAATATACTACAGTAGATGCATTGTCGAAACGCACCTTTTAATACCTCCTCGTAGCATATGAGAACTACAGGATTACTAACTCGTATTAATATGTATATTATTACTGCCGCATAACGATTACAAAATTACACAAAAAAATATATCTAACAAAAGTGGGAGGATTTTTTAACTTTTTACCATAGACATTTTATTAGGGAAGCGTAGGTTCAACTGGCAAGTACAAATAAGTAGAAATGTTTGAACAACACCGTTTTAGGAAGTTGAAAAATCAAGTTTCTCTCTCGGTATAGCGTTTATTTTGGCCAATATCTTCTTTAGTTTAGCATTTGTGTATTTCCCATTCGTGTTCTATTTAGCTCCTTATTATGAGTATGTAGCAAGTTACTTATCAAATTCAGCCTCTTTGAGGGTCAAATATGGTTTTGCAAATGGTGACTGACAAGACATAAACAAGGTCAGCAGGAATTTTTTACATAAATGGACATGAATGTATATAACCTAAAATAAGAATAAATTTTAATAAGGGCTGCCCAAAAAGAAAAAAATGCAGTTGCCATCCTATAGATACTTGCAGAAAGGATAAAATTTACTTTTAGACCTTTTGGGATAGCCCTTATTAATACTTCAGATAAAATTCCTTAGGTTATATTTTCAATCCTTTGGACCGGGTTTCCTCCTTGGCATACAGTCCCGGACGCCCGATTATGACATGGTTGGCAACGATACTATCCGCCGGACTGCGTATCTGCGGCGGTGCATTTTCGGGATATTGCGCCTGCCTGTTCCTCACATCTTCCGCTTCCGGCTTGAGCTGTTGCCCTTCATTCTCCTTTTCTGCGACTTCGGGCGTGGGTGGCGCAAGCTCCAGCTGAATTTTTCGGTCAAGGGCGGCAAGTTCGGACTTCAACTGCTTCAGCTCGTCCTCCTTCTTCCACACCTTACCCGCTATCTCCTGTAACTGCGGTATCTCCATCTCCAGCACCTCGTTCTTCGCCTTGTACTGGTCGATGATGGAGGGTATCCTCTCCATCGCGTTGAGGAAGTTGCGGGCGGCGGCCAACGGGTCAGCCATCGCCAGATGCCCGTTGTTGTAGGTGTACTTGTAGTTCCCCTCG
>ERZ773235.2571-NODE-2571-length-14831-cov-12.028357_pt1 | contig 14831 bp, 19 predicted proteins | sample MGYA00580522_ERZ773235 | MGnify/ENA primary metagenome ERZ773235 (study PRJEB29015, sample SAMEA2737797) | human gut metagenome | biome: human gut; feature: human-associated habitat; material: faeces | place: China | collected 2012 ...
TTTCGGTATTCGGCGATTTTTCGTAAATCCTGAACCGATACTGCGACAGGGATATGTCGGTGTCGTACTGCTCGATCACTTGCAGAAAAAATGCATCATTCGGGACAAAATCCGACTTTTCGCCGAGATTGAAGAGGGAAACTGCGAGCAGAATTATTACTAAGATTTTTCTCATGAAATTTGCCTCCTTTGCTTTTAGCGGAAGAATTGTTTGGGTGCGTCATTTTTACGGGTGTTCTGTGGTTTCGGCATATTTACGGATTATTATGCTTGAACAAATGTACGCTTGAAGTTCCAGATTACGAATAGGTTTATCAACTCCGTTTATCCATTGATAATAATGGGTCAACTCATGGGCTATTGTCCGCAGTGTTGCTGCAATTGCATCGTCTCTGCCCCAACGAATGAGGTTTTTTGCATGATCGCCTGCGGCTACCCGAATGTATGGCTCGTCCGTGCGGTAATAGGGTTCGAAAAATGTTCCGGATACAAGATCACCGTCTTTTGCGGTAATGAATTCCGAGGACTTTATGTATATTACAACTCTGAAGGGAAAATAGTAATTTCTTCTGATCCATAGGATAAATCTTTTTATTGATTCTTTCAAATCCGTATCTATTCCGTGTTCGTAACGAACACGCAGCCCTCTTCGGACATCTGCATTACCGTAGAATTCTGTCCAATCGGTTCTGTCCCATAAAAACATAACATTCACCTGTGCTTTCTGTGGTTTCTGCCGGAGTGTGCTTTTTCGACGGTGCGGGATTTTTGCTTGAAGCATGATTTGGGGACTCGGTTCACTCGTCCGATTGCGGATTCTCCTCCGAATAAGTGCTCTTTTTGTGGTATAGCCGTTCAAACATTTCCGGTTCGCACTCTTCAAAGAAATATTCGAGTATTGCTCTGGCATATACAGTTGCTTGACGTTCTTCACCGATTTTGGTCAGCCGTATGTAGTTTATCCATTGAAAATAGTGAGTTAGTTCATGCGGTATGCATAGTAAAGTATTCGCAATAGCGCGGTCCTTTCCCCATTTTTTCGTTATTTTTTCGTAATCCCCGAGCGCTATTCTTATATACGGTTCTTTGGAATGGTTATAAGGACCGAAGAAGATGGCTGCACATTTATCGCCATCGGCGGCTCGAATGAATTCCCTGTTTTTGAAATAGATCGGAACACGCATCGGAAAATCCCAATAATATTGCAGCCATTTGCACATTTCTTTGCAGTACGCTTTAATTTCAGGTGATACGTCCGGATCGAAGCGGGTGCGTAGTCCGCGTCGGCAATCCTCGGGTAAAACCTTTTTCCACCGTTCTGTTTGCCATATATCCATAGTTATCACTTGTACTTTCTGTGGCCTCTGCCGGGAGTGTGCTTTTTCGGAGGTGCGGGCATTCCGTCTCGTCTGTTGTTACGGAGTACGCCGTTTTTCTTAATTTACGGACAGTGTCGGATGTATCGCCGTTGTTATACAACCGATTCTCCGGATTTTATAACTGTCATCAAAGTTCGGCAACGATTTTGACGACTGAAAGAGCCGCGCTCGGCATGACGTAACCGTCTATGAGCGAGAGGGCAGTGCGGTATGGGCTTCGGAAAAACTAAAGTATGAATTTCATGCTTTCGATGATCGAATCGCAGATTTTCACTTCTCTGTTTTTTCTTTCGCTCAGATATGTAGCAAATACGATTTTTGGATATTTGGCAACAACCCAAAGCTTGATAAACCAACCGTCGGATTCTGTCCCCGTCCCGGATAAAACCGTTTTGCCTTCTTTTGTCAGAAGTATCAGCGGAGAATGCATTTTTATATTGTTTTTGTCAATGAATTTTTTAGCGAATATACTTACATATTCATCGAGAAAAACCGAAGAATCCAATATGTTGAAAAACGAGACTGTTACGGAACCGTTTCCGTCGGGATTGTATATCAGAAGATTGTCGTCATCTTCTTCCGCTGTCCAATTTTTTGGGAGCTCGTAACTCAGATAATCTCCGTGCTTCAGAATCATGTATTTCTTCTCCTTGCAGTAGTATAATCTTGTCTGCGGACAAAAGAGTGTTCGGCTTGCGGCGGTGTGATCTGACGGCGCTCCGGATGAAAAAGTACGCTTTTCGAACTATTCCCAACAGTATCTGATTTCGGAGAACGTGTTGGTTTCTATGACCCCGAGCGTGCTGAGAGACCGTCCCTCGTAAGGAAAAAACGCTCCGCGAAAATGGATAAGACAACTGTCATAGGTTTCAGTGAATATTTCCAACGAATGATTTGCGGAAATCATATTGCCGAGTTCCTCCAAAGAAACGGGGATTCCTTTCAGAACAGCTCCTTTTTTAGTCGCCCGCCGTTTGATTACATAACAACTGAAATCGTCCGGAGCGCATCCCGTGATTTCGGCATATCCCGGAGACACTCTTGTCATTGTCCCATGTTCGATCAAATCAAATCCTTCATCGAACATAAGGAACACTGAATTTTCCGTGCACTGGATTTTTGTTATTCTTCGGTCGTGCAGGCTTATGAAAGGTTCGGAAACCGATTGAAAATTTTTGATAAGTGTTTTCATTTTGTGACCTCACTTTGCAGACTCGGAATGCGCTTTGCCGTTTTATTCGCTGCATATACGGTTAGGGTAACATACCAAATGCTCTTCTCCCGAGTCAACCTTAATAAATCGCCACTGCTCTGTATTGTGTGATGCTGCATCGACTATGATCTCCATAACGGTACCATCCGAAAAGTTTATGCTTACATCGCCGCACTTTTGCACGAAAACATCCCGGATTTTTGTGTTTTTATTCTCGGCAATATTTTCGTTTATAATTTCGGAAATCGTATTGCTTCCGGAATCTGACGAGGAATAGTAAATATCTCCGGACGAAGCGATAATTGTGCCGTTGTCCGTTAAGCGGCACAGACACTGTATATGAAGCTGATATTCGTGTCTTTCCTTGACAAAGGAAAGACACAGCATGTCCAAACACCAAAATGAATCGAACAGCACGGCTCCTGTCAGAATGCTTTTTATATCAAACATACCGTTCTCCTTTTTCGATTTTCGACAGCTTTTGAAATATGTTACGTTTTCTCCGCTTTTCGGCGGATATTGAAAGAAGTGTTTTTTATGACAGTTAACGCCGGGATAGCAATAAAAACGCCAATGCCGAATATCCATGTGATGTATTTTCCGAGTTGAAATCGGTTCACATCGTAGATAACGGTTTTGTTGCCGTCGGCATCCGTGACAGTGAGCTGGGAGTATGAAACAGCTACTAAATTCAATATTCCCATGTTGTTCCTGATGGTGTATTCGGTATCATCAACGGTTCTTTTTCTTATAAAAACGCTTTTCCGCCAATATGCATCGTTTTCAAGGGTGTTTTCTATTTTTTTGATTTCGAGAATATTTCCCCGATCATCAATCAAAATTGCAGCATCACTGAGAACAAGATAAATTATTATATTTTTATTATCCCACTGCACACCAAATCTTTGCCTGCATTTGAACTCATAACCATATTGAAATTTTCCGGCAGAATCGTAAATATATATTTTTCTGTGATCGCTGTCACCGGAGGTTCCTTTGATTCCCAACGCTATCATTCCATCGTTACTTATGTCAAAGCAAGTAATTCCTTCTTTTTGATCATCTTCCGACACCAAAGATAATTCAATATTTTCGGCAATGCTTCTTTTAAATTTTTCGGTTGGCTCCACCGTTGAAAAACCACTATTCATTGCATGAACACGGAGGGATGCACCGAAAATAGATAAGCACAAAACAAATACAGATATAATTCTTCGTTTCATAATACTTACCACTCCATTATATCACGGTATATTTTTTCTTGAAATACCGCAGTGTTGGCTTGCCTGTCAACGGCAATTTTGTACCGCCTACTTGTTTTTATTTACAAACCAGCGTTTATAGGTCTTGTCTCGGTCGCGTGAGCTTGCGAACAGCAGCATAATGATGATCCAAATAGAATCAAAAATGCACGCAGTTTTGGCGGTCATTTCACCAAGGTGATTGTCAAATCCTACATAATTAGAAATGACGGATATAAGCAGACAGACAGGATAACTGATTAAAACGATAAAATAAAACACAAGAAAAGGTTTTGGCAGACATTCTCTGAATCCGCTGAAAAGCAGCCGACTGTAAAACGGATGTTTCTTTTTTCTTTTTTATATTTTTTCGTTCCGAAAAGCCACTCCAATGCGCCTGCCAAAAAAGAATAAAGATATAGCAGGAAAAAACCTCGTACAACGCCAAGATAGATAATTTGGCTTCGAAGATCTTCAAACAAGATGTTGTTCTCAATATCCATTACTTTTTACTCCGAGTTTGGGATTGCGGAAACGATCCGTTTTTTGTTTCCGCCGATCAAAATGACGGCTCGGGGCTTCGGGTCTGCGGTAAAAATTTCGGGACAAAGGTATCCCTCACCAATGCGTTCCTGTATTTCAAAAGGTAAAAGGAATGCTTCCATGTGCTGATTTGCCCCGGATTTGTAATACAGATATTCTCATCTGAGATAAACGTACCTGCGCGATTGTGGTAATCAAGATTGTATAACGGTTTGTAAACGTCAATTATGCGAAATCTGCTTTTTTTCAAGAGGCTTCCGGAATCAAACCATGCGGCGGTATAAAGCTTTGCACCGAATACATCCTCTTTGCTTTTCGGAATCGATTCGAGTTCATCAGAAACGGCGATAAGAAAATACTCTGAAAGAAGAATCTCCAAGACAACGGCACCGTAAATTTTTCCGCTGTCTCTGTACCATACGACCTCACCCTTTGAGAGAAACATTTCTTTCGTTATTTGGCACGGCGGATTCAACGGTTTTCGGTTTTTACTCTTCAGCTTTGCGAAGAATTTATCGAGTTCTTCGCTTCTCTTTTCTATCATAGAATCGGAAGCACCGCAGTCTTTCCAATAAAGCAAATCTGTTTTTCTTAACGCGACAGCTTCATCGTATAATTCTTTTGACAGCTTGCCGTAGCCTGACCGATAGGCGTAAAATCGAAGTCAAAATTGTTGTTCCTTTCGTCCATAAGCTCACCACCTATTCTCTGAAAATCTTACTCTTATATTTTACAGAGATGTGGCTTCTGATTAAACGATGTGAAATCTCTCTTAATAGGATATATAATCTCTTGTTACAGGGCGTAAAAATTCATATTTGCAGACTTGTATTCTTCGGACAAACGAAGTATACTTTATAAGTGTTGGAGGTGTGATATGGACTATATGACCACAAAGGAAGTTGCTGTAAAATGGAAGATTTCAGATAGACGAGTATTGCAATATTGCAATGATGGACGAATTGACGGGGCAGAAAAGATGGGCAATACTTGGCTCATTCCTAAAAATGCCAAGAAGCCTGAGGATGGACGTTTTAAGCATAATTCATCAAAGAAGCAAAAGGAGGATATAACTTCGTGACAGATTATAAAATTATGATTGTCGATGATGAGCCAGATATTTTAGACTTACTTGAAAAAGCTCTTAACATAGAAGGGTATTACAACATTATCAAAATTAACAATGGATTTACTGCGGTGGATGTGTGTAAAAAAACACAGCCAGATGTTATCGTATTAGATGTTATGCTCCCTGACATTAGTGGGTATGAGGTGTGCAAGCAAATTCGAGCATTTTCACATTGTCCGATTTTATTTTTATCATCCAAGAATGATGAATTAGATAAAATACTTGGTTTGTCTGTTGGCGGTGATGACTATGTGACAAAGCCATTCAGTCCAAAAGAAATTGCTTATAGAGTAAAAGCACAATTACGCCGTGCTGAGTACAAGCATACATCATCTGAAAATTATTCTGTTAAAATTGGCGATTTGATGATAGATACTGAAGGTTGCAAAGTGATGAAAGGCAATAGCACTATTGAATTAACAGCACGAGAATTTGAAATACTGAAATATCTGGCAGAAAACAAAGGTAGAGTAATTAGCCGCGAACGCTTATATGAAGCAATTTGGGGCGAAGATAGTTTCGGATGTGATAATACAATAAAAGGTCGCGCTGTTTCGGCTTCAGGCAGCTTATAGCGCGGTGCAGCTCGGCGTAGTCCTCTTTGCACACAAGGCTTTCCGCATTCTCCGCTCCGGCGAGAAGATTTCCGTCAAGATCGAGCGCGTCCAAAGACACATGGCGGCGTGTCTCCCTCTGATGGCTGTTGAAAGTGGGCTTGTTGCACTCCTCGTCCATGATCTCCTGCGCCGTGCGCCTTGTGACGGAGGCTTTGTCCTGCGCCCGGGAGAGCCTTTGCCGATAATCGTTCTCAATCCAGATCTCGCAGTCATTGTCAGGCACGTCGAGAATCAGGGGGTGGTTTTTGTCCTCGTAGTAAACGGTGATTTTCATAAAAAGCTCCTTTCAGATCTCGGTTCGAAATCCGCAGGAGCCGTTTTTATCCGCAGATACAAAAAGGCGGCCACAGGCACAGTCCTCTTTTGAGAGAGGTGTGTCCATGGCCGTCGTGCAGCTCTGCGGATCCCGTTATTTACTTGTTTGGATTATTCCTGTTTATTGGCGCTCTCCACACGGAAAGCGCGGCTTGCAAGCCGGGTGATATGGGTCACGGTGCCCTCACGCTCGACGGTGAACCTTTCACCGACAGGCAGGCGCAGCCGCGTCCGGCAGCCCTTATACAGCGTCTCGATTTCTCCGGTGACAGCGTCGCCCTTACAGGCAAGCCGTCCCAGACAGTCCCGTATTTCATCCATTGCCTACTCCTTTCATCGTATAATATTCGCATAATTGCGAACACGCAGGGTAAAAAAATCCCGCAGGATTTTCATATCAGGGCAAATTCCTTCAGGCGTATTTCCATTGCCTGCTTGGACACCTCAAAGGTTTCCGCCATTTTGCAGACGAACTCATGCTTCGACCAGCACATGGGACGGAGTGCGTAAAAGCGGCGTTTGACCTGTCCGTTGGGCATCAGGAGAGCTTTGGCAAGGTAGTTTGCCTGCCATTCCGTAGCGTCCTCGTCGGTATCGTGGTTATACAAAGCGGCGGCGACGCCTGTCCCGCTGAAGATGCGCTTGTGAAGGATGTAGTGTGCCAGCTCATGGGCCAGCGTAAAGCGCAGTCTGCCGTAGCAGCGTTCATCTTCAAGAAGCGACGCTTCGATCAGCATGGTACCGCCTTCCACGCGCATCAAGGCATAGTCGCCTCTGTCCCGGTCGTAGTAGGTGGTAACGCCGCTGTCGTAGATCATTCTGCCCAGCTCACGGGCGTCGTTGGTAAGGTACTGGTATTCAATACGCAGTCCGAAGGTCTTTTCGATGATGGTTTCAATCGGCACGGCCTGGGGTCTGCCGCTGAGATATCCTGCGTCATATTGCAGCAGCGTGTGGCGGGCAATGGTTTCCAGTGCCTGCGGGCGGTAGTAAAGTGTTGCCATCGGCGTATTCCTTTCCGTCCGAAGGCTTAGTCGGACTCTTTTGTAATGCGGCGGATGAAATCTTCCCATTGCTTATCCGTTACATTATGCTTTTTGGCTGTTCTGAGGGCGGCACGGACGATGTCCTTTTCCATGATGTATTCGGGCAGGTCCGCGCTCACCGTATGCCGCGATCTTGCGGCAAGGTCGTACATTTCCTCCGTTTCGGCTTCATTCAGATGCAGAAGCAGGGGGAGCTTTTCCAGAATCTCATCGGGAACGGGTCTGCGGTTTTTTTCGATGTCGCAGATATACACGGCGGAGAAGTCCAGTTTGATGGCAAGCTGCCGTGCGGACATTTCCCGTTCCATACGCTTTGCGATCAGAAAGTCCCCGAAGGTCTTTGCTCTGTTCATATGGCGGCTCCTTTCTCGGTTCGCTTTTTTGCGAACGCCGTAAGCATATTATATCCTGAACTTTTTACGAATACAAGGGGTTTCGGCAAAGTCAAAACGAGATGGGCGTTTTTGCACCCATCTCATTTTCCGAACAGCGGCACAGCCTATGTCTGCAAAGCATTTTTGAGCATTTCCCCATATTGCAAAACAACCTCTTCGGGAGCTGTGATCCGTATATCTCCGTTGAACTGAAACACCCATGCGAAAAAAGTCTGACTGACGGAAACCTCCGCCACAGCCCTAAAGTGTCCGCAGTCACCCGGAACGGTATCTACCTCATCACCGAAGCGGTCTACGATATAATTCATCAGATCGTTTTTGCAGACCAGCGTAACCTTTTTGGTTTCACCGTCGTACATATCGAACACACGGCGGGTAAATTCCGGCAGGTTGAAATCGGCGGGCTTCGCTGCGGCGTCGGCGGAAAGGATTTCCACCTCCTTCATCCGATCCACCCGGAAGGTGCCGAGCTTTCGGTGCTTTTCGCTGTAACCGATGGCATAGTAATGATCCTCGTTCCATACCAAACAGTAGGGGGAGAAGAAATATCGCTTTCCATCGTTATTGGGGACTTGTTTTCGATGTTGGTCGTAGTGAAAGTACCGGAACGAAATCTGCTTCCCTCGGTTGATTGCCGTATTGATATTATCTACCAAATAGTAAATCTGCTCGTTCAGCGGTTTTACTCTCTCGGAAACATACAGATTGCTTTTCAGCTCCGCCGCCTGATGGATGCTGGTCATCTGCGACAGCTTTTCGATCAGCTCCGCGCTTTTCTTTACCGTGATGAATTTGGACGATTCCACCGCATCAATCAGCAGTTTCAACTCCGGCAGAGTAAATAAATGACTACTCAGGGAATAGCGGTTCTCACGGCTTCTTTCTTCTTCAATATCAATGCCAATATCACAGAGCTTCGCAATATCGCCCGGTATTGTTTTTCTGTCGCAGGAGATGCCGTTGCCCTTCAGAAAGGCGAGGATGTCCGCCGTTGTTGCATAATGCTCGGCATCCGTGTTTTGCCAAAGGTATTTCAATATGTATAACAGTCTGCTCTTGGATTCTGCCATAGCGTCACTCCTGTTGTTTTTTGCGGAAGCCCTTATTTCTTTGAGCTTCTTTTCAGCTCGTATGTCCCGCCGACCGTGCCCTCGCCACCGATCAAGGTAAGGGTATTTACGTCAACGGTAAATTCATATTCGGAATCCCGCACCGACTCGTTGGCGTAATCGATCATGAGCTTATTGCCGTCGATGGTATAGGTGAAATCGTAGGATATGGAGGGCAGCTCCATTGCGCCGCTTCCGCTGCCGTCAAAGGAATAGGTGGTCGTTCCGTCGAACTCCCATGTGCCTGCAAGTGCGTCCGTGCCGCCGGAGCAGCCTTTTGCCAGCAGTATAATGCCAACGATGATTACCGCCAGTGCGGCGATCGCACCGCAAAGCACCATACGGCGCTGCGTCTGTTTTTTCTTCCTTTTTCTGATTCTCTCTACCGTTCGATCTGACTCGTTCGGGAATCGTCCCGGCGGTTGCTGCCTGACGGGGCGGTTCGATTGATAATCCTGCATCATGTGGTTCTTCTCCAGTCCAAGCGAAAGGGCGATGACGGCAATGTCCGTCACCGCCCTTTGCTCAAAGGTTCGCAGCTGATTTATTCAGCGTTTTCTTTCTTCTTTTTGCTGTAAGCGGTGATGCCGATCACTGCGCCGCCGCTGATAAACAGCAGTGCGATCCAGAGGATCATATTGCTGTTGTCACCGGTCTGCAGAGAATCCGGACCTGTCGGCTTGCCCGGCTCAGTCGGTGTTCCGGTAGCCGGAATCTCAACTGCTGCCTTCTTGTAGCCGCAAACCTTGCACTCCTCATGCTTGGAGCCCTTTTGCGTTGCGGTCGCTTCCTTGTCAACAACCCACTTGAAGTCGTGCGCCGCCTTGCTGTCCTCGATGATCACGCCGCAGCCGACAACGGTGCACTCTTTCCAGTGATCGGTATTATCGGACTTCCAGTCGGAAACGCTATGACCTGTTGCTGCAAGGATTACGCTTGTCTTGTCGGTAATTTCAGATGCACCAGTTGCATCCTCAAACCACTTGTCACAGCCGTCGCAGGTGTAATATGCTGTGTTGCCTTTCTCCGTGCAAGTAGGAGCCTTTGCGGGAACGAGGGTCAGATTGTGCGTATGCGGTACGGTCTTGTCATATCCGCAGGTGTCGCAGATGTTATCGCTGCCGTAATCGTGAGCCGCCTCGTCCTTCTTTTCGTGGCAGCGAGAGCATTCTTTCCAATGATTGTCTGTGTCCTTGCTCCAATCGCTTGCCCATGCGTGCCCGAGCTGTGTACCGGCTGCTGTAAAGGTTTCTGTTGTGCTGATCTCTCCGCAGGAGCAGCTCTTGAAATATACTGCATCGTTGGTGCAGTCGGCAGCCGACTTGAGGGTTTCCGGCTTCTGAATTTCCTGATCGTAGGTATGGGTATGGGGAATTGTGTAGGTCGCTTTCACGCTGACTTCACTGTCAGGCATTATGAAAGTAGTGGTTTCACTGTTCGCATCTTCAAGAGTAGTGTTGCCGCTTTCTACTACCCACTTATCAAACACCTTACCGTCAGGAGCCGCATTTGCGGTCAGAGTAATGGTTGTGCCTTGCGCCGCTTTACTGATTTCGCTTCCTGCACCGATTGTCGCTTTGCCGTCCGTTACGATGATGGAATACTCTTTACTCTCCCAGATTGCATAGAAGGTAGTATCCGAGCTTACTTCATAGGTCGTGCCGGAAATAACCGAACCGTCGGCACTGGTTGACCAGCCCTTGAATTGCTTGCCTTCCGGTTCAGTAAAACCGCAGGCGGGCAGGGTGTAGCTGCCGGAAACGCCGGTGACATCTGCCATTGTGCCGCCGCCACCGTTGGCATTGAATCTGACGGTATACTCGGCAGGCGCGGGAGGTGCGTCCTCCCACAGCGCCTTGACTGTGATGTCAGCAGTGACGGTCACAGGGGCGTTCACCGGATACTCCGCACCGTCTATCTCCCATGCCTTGAACTGCTTTCCTTCGGGCGCAATAAACTCGCACTCCGGCAGATAATACTCGCTGCCGTGCAATACCTTCTTGGCGGGCATTGCGGTGGTGACCTCCTCGGGCAGCTCCTCAGGCTCGGAGCCGCCGTTCGCGTCAAATGTGACGGTATGCTCGTTGCGCTTTTCAAACGTTGCAGTTATAGTGACGTCCTCCTCCGGCTGGGCGAAGGTATAGGTATCCTCCCCAACCGCAACGGCGGCAGGGGTGCCGTTGACGGACAGCGTGCTTAGCATATAGCCCTCATCGGGTGCAATGGAGAGCATGACAAGCTCGTCCTTGCAGAACAGAGGCGTGCCGTCCTCGGCGGTTTTCGCAAAATTTGTCACCGTAACTGTGCCATTTTCGCTGCTCGTAGCCGTTACTCTGTACTGCGGCGCACCGGCCACCGTCACCTCTACCGTAACAGTCTGCAAGGATTCCTGCTCCGGTAGGACGACAATGTCTGTGCCTGACAGATCCAGCGTTCCGTTCACGGTAAAGCTCTGCTCCCGCTTTGACGCCTGCTCATACGTCTCTGGTATTTCCCATATCACAGGGATATTGGTAAACATAGAGCTGTCTCTTGCAGTGAGAATCCGAACCGTCTTCGGGAGACTTTCCTCCAGATTCGCACCGTTCGGTAGATTCAGGGCAGAGGGATTATCCCTGCGGTCAAGCGTGTTCATACGTATCTCGTTGATATACGCAGTTCTATTGTTGCCGGCGTCCATGATAACGATCTCGTGCTTTATGCCCTCGTCCATGTCCGCTTTTATCGTATAGACGCCATTCTCATCCGGCTCCAGAGGCGTACTCCCGTCCTTTACGGTGAACTCCGATTCATCAACCACGGTGAATTGCAGATCGCCCCAGTATGTACCGCTCTCGGTTTGCCCATACTTGCCGGTAAGTTCCTTGCCGGAGGGATATTCCAGCGCCACCGCCGGGTCGGCGTCTATGATGATGTTCGGCGTTGAAACGTATCTTGTCCCCACCTCGTTTGTCGCTTTCGCATAGTAGTACCAGCTTCCCTTATATTCCTCATAGGAAATCACATCGAATGTCAGGAGCGAGGTCGTGTCGAACTGCGTCCACTTGATTTTGCCCTCTGCATCCAGTGCTTTCAGCTGCTCCTGCGTGTAGCGTACCGGCGATCCGAAGTAGTAGCCGATTTTGTTTGATGTGACGCGGATATCCATAAGATAGCCTTCCTCAGTCTTTGACGGCATATCCGCGTAGCAGAAATCGCTCTCCGAGTCTGCGTGATAGCCCCAGAAGCGCCTGCTTCTGAGCCCTAACTCCAGCGTTGGCAGTTCAGTCTCCGGAATCACCTGAAGGAACTTCCGGTTCGAGTTGATGATGCCGAGGTTATAGTAATTATTCTCCCCGCGGCTTATTTTGATGTCCTCGTTATCCCAGTCGACAAAATAGGCTTCCTTCGGCAGATGATCGAACGGCAGTTCCAGTTCAGACCCGTGCGGCACGCCAAGGTGGAGGATCGTGCTGCTCGGGTCGTTTCTGTCACTCAGGATCAGGACCCGGTGCCTTCTGTACAGAGTTATCTTTGTTGTGGTGCTGTTGCCCGCATTATCCGTAGCAACGACCTCATACACAAGTCCTTCGTCATTGTTGCCGCCGTCCGGCGCGGTCAGCTGATAAGCCTGTCCGGTCTGCACGGTCTGCTCCTCACCGTTGATCGTCACAGACTTGACGCCGGAGGACACCTCCTTGTCTCTCACCGGGTCGCTGACTGTGAAGCTGATCGTACCGGGCTGCCCGTCGTCGGTGTCGTCGGCGGTATACTCCATTCCATTCGCAATTCCCTCGGTCACCGGAGGCGTGGTGTCCTTCGCCGACACAACCCCGCATACGGTGCACTTCTTTTCCTGGTTTTCCCACTCTCCGGGAATATGCTCACCGTCCGGTACAGGTCCACGCTCTAGCGGATTCCGGGCCGGGCAGCGTGTGCATCCCCAGACATGACAGCCATTCCGGTTTTTCCAGCCGTAGGTATGGTTTCCCTCGCAGGAGGTCTCCATCATTTTCACATCAAGATCAGTTATCGCCCATCCGTAGTTCTGCGTGTATGGCAGAGTCAGCAGTGACAGGTCAATCATTCCGTCGCTGTCCGGAATCAGGAAATCAGTGAGATGCATGAAGTAGCTCGGTTTCCCATCCGTTCTGAGCGCGTAACCGTTAGCCGTCAGCATGACGATCTTTCCATCCTTTGAGCCGACCTTTATCCGGTCGTTCGTCGCGATCGACGGATCCGCCACGAGCTCATCCGGTTTGTAAACAATGTCGCCGTAGCCGACAGCCGCCGCGTCCGAGCCGTTGCTGCGGTAATTGGTCGACAGATTCAGGGTAGCGTCGGTAAGGGTTATGTCCATTCCGCGGCACCAGCGGCCGCCGCCTATCGCCGCTCCGTAGTGTCCCGTCGCCGTAACAAAGCCGCCCGTCACCGTGATATCACGGGCGGGGACATACTGCCCGCCGCCGATACCCGCGCCGTTGTGGCCGCCTTTAGCCGTGACCGTGCCGCCGGAGATGTAGATATCGTGGGCGGCGTTGATGCCATTCATGTCCTGCTCCGTTGTCCAGCAACCACCGCCGATACCAGCGCCTCCGTCACCGCCTTGAGCGCTGACTGTGCCACCATAAATATAGATCTCACTGCCGCGCCCCTTATAGCTGCCGCCGATGCCGGAGGCCAAGCGGCCGCCGTTGGCTTGCACCGTGCCAGAGTAGAAATACAGTTTCTCACCGCTTCCGCCCTGGCCGCCGCCGATGCCTGCGCCGCCCTCGCCGCCGATGGCCGCTATGGTGCCGCCCCAGTAGTCAGGATTGCTCTGAGAGCCGAAGTGCATATTGACGCCGTGACCGTACATGTCTCCATTGTAAAGACTATCAAAAATTTCCCGAGTCGCATAGCTGCCGCCGATGCCTGCGGCCTTTTTGCCGCCCTTGCAGGTCACCGTGGTGCCTGTGCGCGCCAGAACATAAAGCTGACCCTCGCTGCGGTTTTTCTGTATTGCCGCGCGGCCGTCGGCACCTTGCAGGGAGCTGTTCTTGCCGATGAAATAGAGATATGCCGAAGCCTTCTTATTTAATTCAATAGCCGGCCCCTTGGAACTGAGACTCATCTCGATATTTACGCCGTCAATAAATACGTGCGGCGCGGTTTTATCTCCCTTGATGAATATCTTCTTATCCCATGCCCATGTGTCCCTGAGCTTATCGGGAACGGACGAGTAGATATAGTAGCTCCGACTGTCCTTAATGGAGATGTCCGATGTCCGGTTGTACACGTCAATGCTCACGTCGTACTTTGGTATGGTATCCATCGGCCCGTCCGCTGCCAATACTGTTGTCGGAAGCAGCGTCAGCACCATGCAGCACAGCAGCAGGATGCTAAGTATTCGTTTCTTCATTGGCTTTTCTCCTCCTGTTCGTGTCGGGCGTGCTTGTCCGCCCCGCCTTTTTTCTGGGTTTCTCTGTTTCTGAGCCGGAAGCACAGCACGGTGATCGCCACCGCCGCGGCAAAGGAGACGACGGCTACCAGCACATAGCCGCCCGCGTCCTCCCGCAGCAGCATCGCGCCGAACACGCCCCATGCGGCGGTCTGTCCCCGCACTATAAGTGCGTCCGCCGCCCCGGCAAGTGCCGTGAATAACATCAGGCAGAAAGCGGAGAGGCTTATTGCCTCGCGCCGCTGCCTCCGGCGGGTGTTTTCCCGCACCCGCTGCTTGACGAGTGCGACCCGTCTTGCGGTATCGTACATTTCGTTTGAACCTCCTCTCTGGATTTTTTGAAATGCGGCTTAAAAACCCTTTCACTTATATAGGTACAAAAAATCGAAAAAACTCTCACCCAAAACGCAAAATTTTTCAAAAAA
>ERZ773235.2573-NODE-2573-length-14827-cov-5.327579_pt1 | contig 14827 bp, 9 predicted proteins | sample MGYA00580522_ERZ773235 | MGnify/ENA primary metagenome ERZ773235 (study PRJEB29015, sample SAMEA2737797) | human gut metagenome | biome: human gut; feature: human-associated habitat; material: faeces | place: China | collected 2012 ...
CCCTGGAACAGGAGACCGAAACCCAGGATGATCTGGCCAATGTGCTTGTTCTGCTTCTTCTTGGAGTAGAGCATTAAAAACGCGCCGATGAAGATGCAGGCCGGGGCAATGCCGGACACATCCAGAGCGATCAGCACACTGGTGATGGTAGTACCGATGTTCGCGCCGAAGATGACGCCTGTGGCCTGGGCCAGGTCCATGATCCCTGCGTTGATGAAGCCCATGACCATAACGGTGGTTGCCGAAGAGGACTGAATGACAACGGTGACGAAAACGCCCAGCAGGAAGCCCAAAATGCGGTTCCGGGTCAGCTTTTCCAGCAGGTCCTTCATCCGGGAGCCGCAGGCGATCTGCAGTCCGTCGCCCATGTACTGCATTCCGAACAGGAATGCGCCCAGCCCGCCCAAGAGCGAGATAATATTGGTGAAGCTCACAGTATTCCCCCTATTATATTGTCTGTGTAAAATTCAAGTCATACATTCTTTACAAGTATACCAATCCTTTCGACGCATTGCAACATTTTTTTCAGGGGGAAAATATCAGGGGCAGTGCCTGTAATGGCTCGGTGATTCAAAAACGTTGCTTTTTAAGATTCCAACGGCAGCCCTGACCGTGTTCCGGCTGGGCGCCTCCGGCGGGGAGCTTCTTGTCCCGCCAAGAAGCTCCGCAAGAATGCGGCTTAAGGAGGCGCTGTCGGCAAAGCCGCCCTCCTTAAGAATTCTCCCGGCCTCAGAAACAAGTCAGCTTTCTGCGCCGCCTTCCGGCGAGTACGGGGTGCAGTCCCTAAATCTTTCCTGGTTCAATTCTTTGAAAGAATCAATATTGGGGCCACTTTCTACTTGAGCATTCTGTCATCCGGGTATTCCATGCCAGTGTGCGCACTGGCGCGGAATAGAAGACCAACTTCGGCTTTTGTGGACTGTTTTCACTGCGTGAAAACAGCAAAGAGACCCGATTGATTATAGAGTTTAAGATGTCGAACGTCTTAGATAGAATACCGCTGAAACATTGCTTTTCTAACGTAAATGCGCGCCGGAGGGAATCCTCAAGGGGGGCGGTGCGTCGCGCAGCGAATCTAATGAATCGATTGCCGGTGGCAATCGCACCGCTGATACATCGGCTCTGCGGCGGGAGCTAGCAGCGGTCAGCGCTCCCCTTGAGGCTGCTTCTTATCGATTTTCTTGCAGAAGCAAGAAAACCGCCCCCGGAGGGACCCAGCCGATGGGCGGACAGGGCTATCGTTCGAATCAACAGGCCATAGCGAAGAACTGGAGCCTCAGGCATCCTCTTTTGCCATGGCGGCCCGCTTCAGAACCATCAGAAAAACATCCCCAAAGGTCAGCTTTTCCACGGCTTTGGCTGCGGACAGGGGAATCTCAAGAAGTGTCTCCCCGCCGCTTTTGACTGTCAGCGTTCCGAGGACTGCCCCTTTTTCCACCGGGGCGTTGACGCTTTCCTCCAGGGACACGCTCTGCGTGATCCCTGCTTTTTTTGCCTTTGGCACCAAAAGCTGCCTGTTTTCTCCCAGAGTCAGCGGAACGGTTTTTTCCTTCCCCAGGACCACAGGGACGCTGGGCACGTCTTCCAGGTCGGGAGACACCAGGGCGTAGTTCGCAAAGCCATAGTCCAGCAGCTGCTTGCAGGCGGCGTTTCGAATCTTGGCGCTCTCACAGCCCATGGTTACGGCGATGAGCTCCATGCCCTCCCGCTGGGCCGTGGCGGACAGGCAATAGCCCGCCCCGGAGGTAAAGCCGGTTTTCAGGCCTGTGGCCCCGGGGTAAAAGCGGATGAGCTTGTTGGTGTTGGACAGGCCAAAGGCGCCGTTCCGGATGGTGTCCATCCAGATGGTCGTGTATTTTTTGATATCCGGGTGGCGGGTCAGCAGCTCCCGGGACATGAGGGCGATGTCGTAGGCGCTGGTGCGGTGCTGGGCGGCCTCCGGGCTGTCGTCCAGACCGGTACAGTTGACGAAATGGGTGTCCTCCATGCCAAGCTCCCGGGCCCGCTCGTTCATTCGGTCCACAAAGGCTCCCTCGCTGCCGGATAGGTGCTCTGCCATGGCGCAGGCGCAGTCGTTGGCAGAGGAGACGGCAATGGATTTCAGCATTTCCGAGACGGCCATCTGTTCTCCGGCCTTCAGATATACCTGACTGCCCCCCTTGGCCGCTGCAGATTCCGAAGCGGTGACCATATCGTCGTAGCCAATGCTGCCGGAATCGATTGCCTCCATGATCAGCAGCATGGTCATGATCTTGGTCACACTGGCCGGGGCCAGGGCCTCATGGGCGTTCTTCTCAAACAGCACCGTGCCTGTGGCAGCGTCCATCAGCAGGGCGCTTTTTGCATTTACATCCATCTCCGCTGCCCGGGTTTGCCAGGGCAGTGCCATGCACAACAGGACGGCGCACAGCAGCAGCGCACAAAAACGTTTCATCTGCGATCCCTCCACACGAAAACCTTACCAGAGTATATGTGCAGAGCGCATAGGGGATTCTAATAATCCTATAAGAATATTTGTATAGGGAAAATCTTGCGAAACAGGCGGCTTCTTGGTATAATATAACGGAAATTACGGGCAGATGGGGAGAATCTGCCCATTTTGGAGGATTTTATTATATGAGAGGTATTCCGTCCCTGATCACAGACATCCGGAAGAAGGTCTTCACCGAGGTTGCCCGCATGGCTTACAACGGCGACGACTACACCAAGGCCGAGGACCTGCCCTATATCATCGTCCCCGGTGACCAGCCCCTGCACCGGGAGTCCGTGTTCCTGGAGCGCGCCATTGCCGGTGAACGGGTCCGGCTTGCCATGGGCCTGTCCGTCCGCTCCGTCCAGACCCGGTCCCTTCTGACCGAGGGCATGGACCACGCCGCCATTGCCCAGCAGTACTATGAGCCCCCTCTGATCAACATCATCCCCTATGCCTGCCATGCCTGCCCCACCAACCAGTACAAGGTCACGGAGAACTGCCAGAACTGTCTGGCTGCCTCCTGCCAGCAGGTCTGCCCCCGGGATGCCATCAGCTTCGTCAACGGCAAGAGCTTCATCGACAGCAGCAAGTGCATCAAGTGCGGCAAGTGCGCCCAGGCCTGCTCCTACAACGCCATCATCCACCTGGAGCGCCCCTGCCAGGCCGCCTGCGGCATGGATGCCATCGGCGCTGACGAGAACGGCAAGGCCATCATCAACCAGGACAAGTGCGTCTCCTGCGGTCAGTGCCTGGTATCCTGCCCCTTCGGCGCCATTGTGGACAAGGGCCAGATCTATCAGGTGGTCCGCTCCATCATGGAGGGCGACGAGGTCTATGCCATTGCCGCTCCCGCCTTTGCCCGCCAGTTCGGCAAGGATGTGACCGTTGCCAAGTTCCGCGCCGCCGTGCAGCAGCTGGGCTTCAAGGACATGGTAGAAGTTGCCGTTGGCGCAGACATCTGCACCGTGGAGGAGGCCCGGGACTTTGTGGAGAAGGTTCCTGCCGAGCAGCCCTATATGGCAACCTCCTGCTGCCCCGCCTGGCACGCCATGGTCCACAAGCTGTTCCCTGCCCAGGCAAAGAACATCTCCATGACCCTGACCCCCATGGTCTATACCGCCCGCATGGTGAAGAAGGAGCATCCCAACGCCAAGATCGTCTTCGTCGGCCCCTGCGCCGCCAAGAAGCTGGAGGCCATTCGGGAGAACATCCGCTCCGATGTGGACTTTGTGCTGACCTTTGAAGAGCTTATGGGTATGTTCGAGGCAAAGGAAGTGGACTTCGAGAACCTGCCCGAGGTCGGTGCTCCCGACGAGGGCACCGCAGCAGGCCGGGGCTTCGCCGTAGCCGGCGGCGTGGCCGCCGCCGTGGTGGAGGTCGTTCACGAGAAGCACCCGGATATGGACATCAAGGTTGCCAACGCCCAGGGCCTGCGGGAGTGCCGCAAGCTCATGAACATGGCCAAGGTCGGCAAGTACAATGGCTACCTTCTGGAGGGCATGGCCTGCCCCGGCGGCTGCATTGCCGGCGCCGGTACCATTCTGCCCATTAACGAGGCCACCAAGGGTGTGGAAGCATCCATGAAGCTGGCCTCCAAGAAGAACCCCCTGGAATCCCAGTACGCAGACCTGGCTGAGAAGCTGGACTGAGAAATGCATTTTTCCCCCTGCCAAACCGGCAGGGGGATTTTCAGCTTTATTTCAGGTTTGGGGTGTAGTATAATAGAAAAAGCAGAAAAGCCTTCCCTTGGGGAAAGCCGGCAAGGAGGCCATTCCATGAAAATCCTGATTATTGAAGACGAAAAGCTTCTGGCGGATTCCCTGAAAACCCTTTTGGAGAAGAAGGGCTTTGCGGTGGAGTGCGTCTATGACGGGGAGGCCGGGGCGGAATACGCGGAGACCGGGGTTTATGATCTGTTGATCCTGGATGTGATGATGCCCAAAATGAACGGCTACCAGGTGGCCCGGGCCGTGCGGGCCAAGCGGTGCGGGACGCCCATCCTCATGCTCACCGCCAGGTCCGGCCTGGAGGACCGGATCGAGGGCCTCAATGCCGGGGCGGACTACTATCTGACCAAGCCCTTCGACAGCCGGGAGCTGGTGGCCTGCATCAATGCCCTGCTGCGCCGCCAGGGCGGCCAGGTGGACGAGCTGACCCTGGGCAATACCAATCTGGACCTGGGCTCCTGCACCCTGCTCTGCGGCAGCCGTTCCGTCCGGCTGTCCGCCAAGGAATTTGACGTGATGCGCTGTCTCTTCCAGGCCAAGGGCAGCATTCTGTCCAAGGAGGCCCTGCTTGCCCGGGTCTGGGGCTTTGACTCCGAAGCGGTGGAGAACAATGTGGAGGTCTATATCGGCTTCCTGCGGAAAAAGCTGAATTCCATTGGCTCCAATGTGACCATCGCCGCCGTCCGGCGTATGGGTTACCGGCTGGAGGTGCAGGAAGGATGCTGAAAAAGCTTCGCATTCGGTTCGTATGCGTTATTTTGGCCATCGTCACGGTCATGCTCTGCTCGATTTTTGGCCTTCTGTACCACTCTACGGCCCAGAATCTGGAGGAGGAGAGCCTTTCCATGATGCGCACGGTGGCCGCAAACCCCTTCCAGCTGGGCCGGCCCAATTCCGGTGGAACGGGGGTGCATCTGCCCTATTTCCTGCTGAAGATCAGTGCAACGGGGGAGCTGACCGCCGTGGTGGGGGGCTACTATGACCTGTCCGATCAAGTGTTCCTCACCGCCCTTATGGAGGCGGCCACGGCCAAATCCGGGGATACGGGGGTCATTCCGGAGTACAATCTTCGCTTTTTGAAGGTCCGCTCCCCCCTGTCCGAGACCATTGTCTTTGCGGATATGTCCAGCGAAAAAGCGACGCTTTTGGGCCTTGCCAAGAGCTGTGCCGCCCTGGGGGTGCTGTGTTTGGGAGTATTCCTGGGCATTGCGGTGCTGCTGGCAAGGTGGATGGTCCGCCCGGTGGAGAAGGCCTGGGACCAGCAGCGGCAGTTTGTAGCCGACGCCTCCCACGAGCTGAAAACACCCCTCACCGTCATCATGACCAACGCAGAGCTTTTGCAGATGTCCGACGGGGAGAATCAGAGCCGCTGTGTGGACAGCATTCTCACCATGTCCCACCAGATGAAAAGCCTGGTGGAGCACCTGCTGGAGCTGGCCCGATCCGACAACGGCCAGGCGAAAATGGTCTTTGAGCAGGTGGATCTCTCGGCGCTGACCGAGGATGCCCTGCTGCCCTTTGAGGCTGTGTTTTTTGAGGCGGGGCTTACGCTGGAATCCGCCATCACCCCGGGCATTACCCTCACCGGCAGCCGCCAGCACCTGGGCCAGCTGGTGGACATTCTGCTGGACAATGCCAAAAAATACGCCCAGGGAGGTACGGTCCGGCTCACCCTGGAAAGGCAGAACCGGCACCACTGCCGCCTGAGCGTATCCAATAACGCGGAGCCCATGGACAAGGCGGCGCTGAAAAACATTTTCAAGCGCTTCTACCGCATGGACGCCGCCCGCAGCCGGGACGGCAGCTTCGGCCTGGGGCTCTCCATCGCCGAAAACATCGTCACTGCCCACGGCGGAAAAATCTGGGCCGACTACGCAGATGGCCGCATTACCTTCACGGCGGAATTGCCGGTGAAAGAATAAAAGAGACCGAAACAAACGGGCAGGCCCTTCCCGGGATGGGAAGAGCCTGCTCAATGCATATTCTTTTACGCTTTTTCCTTCTTCCGGAACGGCCGTTTGGCCCACACACCCCTGCACCAGGCGGCGAAGCGGAGGCGGGTCTGCTCGCACCAGTCGAAAATGCGCTGGATGGCGAGGAACACCGTGGGAGTCATTACCAGCAGGGTAAACATGACCAGCCGCACTTCGTCCGTCCAGGTCCGCAGATCCAGAATATCCCCCAGCAGCGTAAAGCACAGGACGATGCCGGCCGCCATGGCCCACCACAGCAGCTTCCGGAACCAGTTGAAGGGCCTGCAGATCTGATACAGCACCAGCAGACCCACGAAGGACAGGATCGCCGCGCAGATGGTGGACACCTCGTCCTGGGGCAGGGCAAAGACCACCATGAACAGCTGACACAGCAGCACCACGAACACATTGGTCAGGCCCCCCGGGAAGGCCCGCCGCAGTACCTCTGGCAGGAACCGGCCCTTGACCCGGTCATACCGGGGCTCAAAGGTCAGGATAAAGGAGGGCACGCCAATGGTCATGGCGGAGATGACGGACAGATGGATGGGCTCCAGGGGGTAGGGCATTACCGTAAACAGGCTGATAATGGATAAGAACAGGGAGAATATGTTTTTCACCAGGAACAGGGAAGCTGCCCGCTGGATATTGTTGATGACCCGGCGGCCCTCGTTGACCACGCTGGGCATGGCGGAGAAATCCGAGTCCAGCAGCACCAGACTTGCCAGCTGACTGGCCGCCTCGGCCCCGCTGGCCATGGCTATGGCACAGTCCGCCTGCTTCATGGCAAGCAAATCATTCACGCCGTCGCCGGTCATGGCTACGGTGTGTTTTTTCTTTTGCAGGGCCTCGATCAGTGCCTTCTTCTGCTGAGGCGTTACCCGGCCGAATACGGTGTATTCGTCGGCGGCCTTCCGCAGCTGTTCCGGGGTTTCCAGGGTGGAGGCGTCCACGTACTTTTCACTGTTGGGAATTTCTGCCTGCTGGGCGATCATGCTCACCGTGGCGGGATTGTCGCCGGAGATCACCTTGACGGTGACTCCCTGCTGGGCAAAGTAGGCGAAGGTCTCCTTGGCGTTGGGCCGCAGCTTGCCCGTGAGCAGGGCCAGGGCAAGGGGCTTCAGTTTTTCGGGGTCCAGCTTTCCGGGGGCCAGAGGGCCGCCGTATTGGGCCAGCAGCAGCACCCGGTAGCCCTTGGCTGCCCAGTCGCCGATATTCCATTTGTCTTCCCGGTCCCCCAGCAGAAATTCCGGTGCGCCGAATACATAGCTGCCGCTGTTTTCGAATTCGCAGCCGCTCCACTTGTATTCCGAGGAGAAGGGCACCCGGTTGGTGCATTTCAGGTCGCTTTCCCCGGGGAACAGCTCTTGCATGGCTTTGGCCGTGGCGTTGTCCGGCTCGCCGGTGCCGTACATAGCAGTCAGGATGTCCTCCAGCTGCTCCGGCAGCAGGTCCGACAGGGGCAGAACGTTCTCTACCTCCATGTCCGGCTCGGTGATGGTGCCGGTCTTGTCCACGCAGAGCATATCCACCCGGGCCAGAGCCTCGATGCTGTTCATGTCCTGCACCAGCACCCGGCTCTTGCTGAGCTTCTGGGCGGAGACCGCCAGGGCCACGCTGGTCAGCAGGTACAGTCCCTCGGGGATCATGCCAATGAGGGCCGCAACGGTGCCCTCAGTGCTCTCCCGCAGAGGCAGCTGCAAAACCACATATTCCTGCCGGAACAGGATAATGCCCACGGGCACCAGGACAATGCCCAGAAAGACGATCAGCCGGTCCAGGGACCGCATCATCTCGGATTTTTTGTTTTTGGGGTTGTACTTGGCCTCCCGGGCCAGGGCCGCCGCACCGCAGTTTTCGCCCACTGCCGTCAGCAGCACACGGCCCCGGCCTGCCAGAACCACGCTGCCGGAATGGACCAGATCTCCGGGCTGCTTTTCTACGCTGTCCTCTTCGCCGGTGAGCAGGGATTCGTCTACGTACAGTGTGCCGGATTGGAGAATGCCGTCGCCGCAGATCTGGTCACCCTGGCCGAACTCCGCCAGGTCGTCCCGGACGATGTTCTCCGGGGGCACCTCCTGGACCTGCCCGTCCCGCACGACCTTCACAGGCCGCCGGGCCACCAGGGACAGCTTGTCCACGGCCCGTTTGGCGCGAATTTCCTGGAAAATGCCGATGACCGTATTGATCACCACCACACCCAGGAAGCCCATGTTCATGACCGTGGATTTTCCCACGATCAGCAGCACGGCCAATACAATGAACACCAGATTGAAAAATGTCAGGCTGTGCCGCAGAATGATTTCCTTTTCGCTGCGGCCGGAATCCGCCGGAAGCCCCGCACCCAGACCGGCTTCCAGATGCTCCTGGACCTGCTGGGCGGTCAGCCCGGTTTCCGGGGTGATAAGCGCGTTCTCTTCATCCATGGCGCTGCCTCCTTACGCTTCGAATTCCGGCAGGCCTGCTGCCCGCCGCCAGAGGATCAGAAGGCTGCCCTGAGCCACACTGACCCGGGCGGCCGAATCCGTAAAATGATTGCTGACCCCCAGGGGAAAGCCGCAGGTCAGCGTTCCGTTCTTTAAGGAATAGTACAGCCCTTCTATATTCACGCCCTGGGCATCCGGCCCCATGCAGAACACGGAGATGTCCCCCTGCTTTCCGCCGGGAAAGCGCAGCGCACCGTTTCGAATCACCGTGGCGCAAAAATCCTTCCCGATGAGGATGCCCCGGGCGTCCCGGTCTGCCAGGTATTGCAGGGCCTGATAGTTGGCCACCGTGTGGTCCAGCCGCACCCCGTCCAGGCCGCCGTAGAGCAAAAAGCGGTCATAGCCCTTGGACAGCCCCAGCTTCACGGCCAGCATGGAGTCCGTGTCGTCCTTTTCCACCGGGAAGACCTCTGCCCCCGTGGGGATATAGTTCAGGGAATCAAAGTCCCCGATGATGGCATTGGGCGTCACACCCAGGTGCTCCGTATGCCGCAAGCCGCCGTCGGCGGCAATGAGATAGTCTTCCTCCGTCAGCGGTACCGCCAGACCGTCAAACCCCGCCGCACAGAAGATCACACATTCCTTCACAAAGGCCACTCCTTCCCATACTCTCTATAAGTTTACCATATTTTCCCGGAAAGAAAAACAGTCAAAATGTAAAAATTGCGGGAAATTGCCGTTACAGGATCCCCTTGTCCACTGTTTTCTCTGCGAACACCAGGTTCACCGCTGTCCCCAGGGCGGCACAAAGGGCGCCGAGCATCAGCATGGCGTTCACGCCCAGGGTGTCGATGAGGCGGCCGCCCAGGGGGGCGGCAAGAACGTTGGCCAGGGTATAGGCGGCGGTGAAATAGGCCTGCCCCTTCACGGCATCCTGTGGCTCCATGATGGCGTTAACATAATATACGGATGCAATGGCGATCAGCGCCCAGGCACCAATCTGGGTGGCTTGGAAGATGTAATATACCGTCACATTGGGGGCCAGCCAAGAGCCTGCGGCCTTCAGCAGGAAGAAGAAGCCCGTGACCTTGATGTAGAAGCTGCTGCTCTTTTTGCGCAGCATGTGGGTAAAGAGGAGCATGGTGGGAATTTCCGACAGGGCTGCAATGGCCATGGAAAGGCCCATGTGGCTGCTGTCCCCGCCCTTGGTGCGGATGATCTGGAGGGTGAAGCTGTTCAAAAAGACATGGCTGATGTAGAGTAGAATGCAGCCTGCAAGCACTCCGGTGAACCGCGGATATTTCCGGAAGAAGGCCAGGCCGTCTGCGCCCTTGGCCTCGCTGCCGCTTCGGGGTGCCCGCTGGGCGGGGTAAAGCACCAGGGAGAGAATGAACACCCCGGTGAGCAGCACAATGGCCCAGGGCACCGGCCGCCCGCCCTGGGCTGCCGTCATGCGGCCCAGCACCAGGCATACCAGGGCATAGGTCACGGAGCTGACGCTTTTGGACACACCGTAGTTGAGCTTACAGCCGCAATTGATGCTGGTGACCCCCAGGCCGTTGACCAGAGGGGTCTGCAATTGCAGCAGGGAAAGGCAGCCGCCGTAGAATAAAAGGGAGGCAACCTTATTTTTGTGGAAAACCAGCAGACCCAGCGCCGAAAGCATCCAAAGGGCGGCTATGGCCAGATTGATGGCCTTCAGATTGGGGCTGGTCTCCCGGTCTGCGTAGCTTGCGGCCAATGGCTGCAAAAGGGCAGACAAAAGCCCCGCCAGGGCGATGAGAACGCCAATGGCCCCGCTGGAAAAGCCCATTTCCAGCAGATACAGGTTTACATAGGCGGCAATAGCCGCATAAGACGCCCAGTAAGCGCCGTGAATCAGCCCGTACCGGGCGGTCAGATGATCCGTCATGAGACATAAGGCTCCTCTTTCTTGAATACGCTTATCATAGCACATAGAAAAAATTTTGCAATTTCTAAATTTTCCTCAAAAACGTGGAAAAACAGATTTTCGAACATGAAGGGGCCCGATTTTGGGCACATCCGTTGAAAATGAACAAAAACCCCCCTGGGGGGATAGGGAATCCCATGTGAAATGTGGCGGATTCGCCGATTGACAATCTTGTTTTCTATTGGTAGAATATTATCGATACAGTATGGGTTCGGCAATACCAGTGTATCAACAGGAAAGAATTACTTAATTAGGAGGAAATCACATTGAAGGATTGGGCATATCTGACCACTGTCGAAGAGATGGAAGCGGCCACCGATTCTCTGCTGGAAAACGGCAAGAAGGTCGGCGCTGATTCCTGGCAGCAGCGTGTCAAAAACCAGACCCCCCACTGCGGCTTCGGCGAGAAGGGTACCTGCTGCCGTATCTGCTCCATGGGCCCCTGCCGCATCACCCCCAAGGCTCCCCGCGGTATCTGCGGCTGCGATGTTCACGGCATTGTCGGCCGTAACTTCCTGCGCTTTACCGCCGGTGGCTCTGCCACCCACTCCGACCATGGCCGTGAGATCATGCATACCCTGCACCAGGCCAAGGAAGGCGGCAACTACCAGGTCAAGGATCCTGAGAAGCTGATCCGCATCGCCAAGGAATGGGGCGTGGAGACCGAGGGCAAGGACATCTACGATCTGGCTCACGAAATGGCTGAGATCGGCCTGATGGAATACGGCAAGCCCTTCGGCGTCCAGAAGTTCCTGAAGCGTGCTCCCGAGCATACCCAGCAGCTGTGGCATGAGGCCGGCATCGAGCCCCGGGCTATTGACCGGGAAGTTGCCACCGCTCTGCATATGACCCACATGGGCAACAGCTCCCTGCCGGAGGCTCTGGTTCGCCAGGCTCTGCGCTGCGGCCTGTCTGACGGCTGGGGCGGCTCCATGATGGGCACCGAGTTCTCCGACGTTCTGTTCGGCACTCCCAAGCCCGTGGACTCCACCGCCAACATCGGCGTTATGGAGAAGGACAACGTCAACATCGTTGTTCACGGCCACGATCCCTCCCTGTCTGAAATGATCGTTTACTACGCCAACGATCCTGAGATGATCGCTCTGGCCAAGAGCGTTGGCGCCAAGGGCATCACCATTTCCGGCGTGTGCTGCACCGCCAACGAAGTGGCCATGCGTCACGGCATCCCCATGGCCGGTAACTTCCTGAGCCAGGAGAACGTGGTTCTCACCGGCGCCTGCGAAGCCATTGTTGTAGACGTACAGTGCATCTTCCCCGCACTGGGACCCCTCTCCAAGTGCTTCCACACCAAGTTCATCACCACCTCTCCCATCTGCCGGATGCCCGACTCCGAGTTCATCCAGTTCTCTGCCGAGAACGCCGGTGACAACGCCAAGGCGATCGTCAAGATGGCCATTGAGAACTTCAAGAACCGGAAGCCCGAGCTGGTGAACATCCCCAACCAGGTCCAAAAGACCCGCGTCGGCTACTCCCTGGAGGCCATCAAGAAGGTCCTGGACGGCGTTGCCAACTCCCAGGTTGACGAGTTCGGCACCACCAAGCCCCTGCTGGAGTGCATCACCTCCGGTGTTCTCCGCGGTGCTGTGGCTCTGGTCGGCTGCAACAACCCCAAGGTCCGTCCTGACACTGCGCACATCGAGCTCATGAAGAAGATGCTGGAGAACGACATCATCTGCATCGTTTCCGGCTGCTCCGCTCAGGCTGCCGCCAAGGCCGGCCTCATGGATCCTGTACAGGCCAAGGAATACTGCGGCGCAGGTCTGAAGCGTGTTTGTGAGCTGGCTGACATTCCTCCCGTTCTGCACATGGGCTCCTGCGTGGACATCACCCGTATGCTGATCCTGGCCTCTGAGCTGGCCAAGGACTCCGGCCTGAACATTTCTCAGCTGCCTGTTGTGGGCTGCGCTCCCGAATGGATGTCTGAGAAGGCCGTTTCCATCGGCAACTACGTTGTCTCCACCGGCCTGGATACCTACCTGGGCGTGGATCCCTACGTTTCCGGTTCCTCCGAGATCTGTGACCTGCTCTGCGGCGAAGACGGCATCAACAAGTGGGTTGAGGCCAAGTACATCGTGGAGAAGGACATCGACAAGATGGGCGACATGATGATTGCCCGCATCGAAGAGAAGCGCGCTGCTCTGGGCATCTAACATATGAAACTAGCTATCACCGGCAAGGGCGGTGTCGGAAAAACCACCCTTGCCTCCACCCTGGCCCGGCTCTATGCCGACGAAGGACGCACTGTCCTTGCCGCCGACGTAGACCCGGATGCCAACCTGGGACTGGCCTTAGGCCTGAGCCAGGAGGAAGTGGATTCCATTGTCCCCATCAGCAAAATGCGCACCCTGGTGGAAGAGCGCACCGGAGCTACCGATGCCAACCGGTTCTATAAGCTGAACCCCTACGTGGCCGACATCCCCGAGAAGTACTCCAAGGACATCAACGGCGTGAAGCTGCTGGTCATGGGTACCGTGGATGTGGGCGGCTCCGGCTGTGTATGCCCGGAGCATGTGATGCTCAAATCCATTCTGGCCGCCCTGACCTTCCGCAAGGACGATGTGGTCATTATGGATATGGAGGCCGGTCTGGAGCACCTGGGCCGGGGCACCGCTTCCAATATGGACCAGTTTATCGTGGTCATTGAGCCGGGTGCCCGCAGTGTCCAGACCTACTGCAATGTGAAGCGGCTGGCCAGGGATCTGGGGGTCAAGCAGGTTCGGGTGGTTGCCAATAAAGTCCGGGACGAGAGCGATGAGGCTTTCGTCCGGAGCGCGATCCCGGCAGAGGATCTGCTGGGCTGCATTCACTATAACCCGGATATCATCAACGCGGACCGTCAGGGCAAATCTCCCTATGATTTCAGCCCCGAGGCCATTGAGGAGATCCGCAAAATCAAAGCGATTCTGGATCGTGAAGAAAATTAGGAGGAAATACCGTGACTTTATTTGAAAGAGTTTTCGGCGGCAACGACGCTGTCTACGGCCTCACCGAGGCAGCTGTCAACAATGCCATCGCACAGTACGGTGAGGGCCAGGCCGTGTCCTTCCCCGGCACCGCTTATTCCCTGCCCTGCTACTACGGCGTCACTGGCGTCAAGGTGGAGACCCTGGGTCAGCTGAAGGAAGCCCTGGGCGTTGTCAAGGGCCTGATGACCCGCAACAACCGCCTGAACGATGCCTTCATGTCCGGCGTTGCCACCGCTCTGTGCGCAGAATTCATCGAGGTTCTGAAGTACATCGGCAACGACGCTCCCTACGAGGCTCCCTGCTACGGCCATCTGCCCGATGCCGTTGTCCGTTCTCTGGGTGTTCCCCTGGTTACCGGCGACATTCCCGGTGTTCCCGTCATCCTGGGCACCGCTCCTACCGCTGACGAGGCCGTTGCTCTGGTCAAGAGCTATCAGAGCCAGGGCATGCTGGTCACTCTGGTGGGCGGCATCATCGATCAGCTCCAGGAGAAGGAGTACAAGACCGGCGACAACGTCCGCGTCATCCCCCTGGGCAAGGATGTCACCTCCGTCATCCATGTTGTCTCCGTGGCCGTCCGTGCAGCTCTGATCTTCGGCAACATCCAGCCCGGTGACGCTGCCGGTCTGATGAAGTACACCATGGAGCGTGTACCCGCTTTCGTCAACGCCTTCGCTCCTCTGGACGATGTGATCGTTGCCTGCGGCGCCGGTGCCATTGCTCTGGGCTTCCCCGTTATCACCAACGAGCAGGAGAACATCTTCCGTGTTCCCAAGAGCCTGATCGTGCAGCCCGATGTTGAGAAGTTCAACGCCACCTCTCTGGAGGCCCGGGACATCAAGATCAAGATCACCAATATCGATATCCCTGTTTCCTTCGCTTCCGCTTTCGAGGGCGAGATCATCCGCCGTCCCGACATGCAGGTGGAGGTTGACGGCTCCCGTGTGGACTGCTTCGAGCTGGTGCACACCAAGGAAGCCGCCGAAATCGAGGACCACAAGATCACCGTCATCGGACCGGAAATCGACGAGATCCCCGTGGGTTCCAAGATCTCCATGTCCTACACCGTGGACGTGGCTGGCAAGGCCATGCAGCCTGACTTCGAGTCCGTTATGGAGCGGAAGTTCCACTCCTACCTGAACTGCATCGAGGGTGTCATGCACACCGGTCAGCGTGACATGATCCGTATCCGTATTAGCAAGGCTGACTTTGAGGCCGGCTTCAAGTTCCGTCACATCGGCGAGGTGCTGTACGCCAAGGTCAAGAGCGAGTTCGAGGCCGTTGTGGACAAGT
>ERZ773235.2580-NODE-2580-length-14788-cov-3.859974_pt1 | contig 14788 bp, 10 predicted proteins | sample MGYA00580522_ERZ773235 | MGnify/ENA primary metagenome ERZ773235 (study PRJEB29015, sample SAMEA2737797) | human gut metagenome | biome: human gut; feature: human-associated habitat; material: faeces | place: China | collected 2012 ...
AATTTCGAATCGGCGACCGGCACCGCGAAAATCCGCAATTCCGGCTGAGACCTGCTCCGGCGTTGCACCGACGGCAAAAGCTGCAGCTGCTGCAGCCATGGAGTTTAGGATGTTATGTTTGCCGGGGACGTAAAGCTTAACAGTACAGCGTTTATTTCCGCGGTACATCAGGTCATAGCTGCGAAAACAGTCTTCTATTCTGCCGATATTAGCAGGGTAATAATCGTTTGTATCTGACCAACCGAATGTGATGGTTTCTTTGCCGAGTCCTTCTACCGCTTTCATTGTATTGGCATCATCTCCATTGACAATCAATGATTTGGTTGCCATTTGAGCAAATTTTCGGAAAGAGCCAATCAGTCGTTCCAAAGTTTTAAAATATTCCATATGATCCCGGTCAATATTTAATATTATCGCAATATCCGGGGAAAGATGTAAAAAGGTGTCAACATATTCACAGGACTCACAGACCATGATATCGGATTTTCCGGCTCTGCCGCTTCCACCGATAATCGGAAGTTTTCCCCCGATTACGGCACTGGGATCAATGTTTGCCTCCATCAGAATTTGTGTCAGGATAGAGGAAGTCGTAGTCTTGCCGTGTGTACCGCTGACGCAGATGGCATGATGATAGCGGCGGGTAATCAATCCCAGCAGCTCACAGCGTTCCAGTACCGGCACGCCGCTTGCTTTGGCAGCAATCAGTTCCGGATTATCATTCATAATTGCAGCCGTGTGTATGATCAAATCAGCGCCGGCAATGTTTTCGGCGCATTGGCCGAGATGTACCGGGATTCCCATTTTTCGGACTGCGGCGAGCGTATCTGTCTCGTTGTTATCCGAGCCGGTGATATAATATCCTTCACTGTGCAGGATTTGGGCGAGGGGATACATCCCCGAGCCGCCGATACCGATAAAATGCAGATGCTTTTTTCCTTGTAAAATATTATTGTCAACCATGTCATCAAGCCTTTCTGAATCGGGGAAAGCTGTCCCTGATAAATGGATTTTTGCACTATTCTATTATATAGCGAAACCGTGAAAAAATAAACACATTTTAGAAAGAATTTTTAGGATCAGAAAGAATTTATCAGAATGTCAGCATAGAAAGGCTATGATGTTGACAAAATAATAGAAAGAACGGTATAATAGAGTGTCTGATGAAAGGATTTTTCGGATTGTCGCTTGTCAGCATGAGTATTGCAATCAGAAAATCCTCAGTGTGAGGGGCATGGTTTAATACTCATTTTTATCTGAAACTAGTATGAAAATGAATTGACTATCACCAATGCTGATATTTATGAAAGGGACGTGTCTTGATGTTAGAAAAAATTTTTAAATTGAAAGAAAACGAGACAACAGTAAGAACTGAAATTATTGCAGGTATTACGGTGTTCTTGGCAATGGCGTATATCCTTGCGGTCAATCCCGATATGCTGTCTGCCGCCGGAATGGACAAGGGCGCGGTGTTTACCGCAACTGCGGTGTCTGCCGCGTTGGCGACCTTTATCATGGGCTTTTTCGCCAATTATCCGATTGCACTTGCTTCCGGTATGGGATTGAATGCATACTTTACTTACACGGTATGTCTTGGCATGGGACTGGGAGATAATGCATGGAAAATTGCTTTGACCGCTGTTTTGGTAGAAGGTATTATTTTTATTTTACTGTCGCTGTTTAAATTTCGGGAAAAGCTGGTTAATGCGATACCGGCGAATTTAAAATACGGTATTACTGCCGGTATCGGCTTGTTTATTACCATCGTCGGTTTAAAAGGCGCGAGAATTGTAGTCAGCGATGCTTATTTGGTAGGAGATCAGGTTACTTCTGATACTTTAATTAAACTCGGAGATCTGTCTTCTGCCCCGGTGGCACTTGCTCTTATCGGCGTGATGTTGATTGCGATTTTAATGGCTTTTAAAGTAAAGGGAGCAATCTTGATTGGGATTGTCGGCACATGGCTGCTGGGAATTGTGGCAGAACTCGGCGGATGGTATCATGTTGACAACGTATCGAATTTCAGCTTGATTCCGAATTTTTCGAATTCTTCCGCTTTTCTTCCGCCTTCCCTCGCCCCGACATTGTTTCAGTTTGATTTCAGCTATATGATCAATAATATTGTTTCATTTGCAGTCATTGTTTTTGCATTCCTTTTTGTGGATTTATTTGATACAGTAGGAACTTTGGTCGGTGTTGCCGCAAAAGCAAATCTGCTGGATGAAAAAGGAAATTTACCCCGTGCGGGACGCGCTTTAATGGCAGACGCAATCGGTACAGTTTCGGGTGCAATGCTGGGAACATCTACTGTTACAAGCTATGTTGAATCCAGTGCTGGTGTCGCCGAGGGCGGCAAAACGGGATTGACTGCGGTAGTTACCGGTTTGTTGTTTTTGGTTTCTTTGTTTTTGTCCCCGATTTTTTTGGCAATTCCGAGTTTTGCGACAGCTCCGGCGTTAATTATCGTAGGTCTGTTGATGATGTCAGCGGTAACTAAAATGAGCTTTGAGGGTGATTTTGCCGATACATTGGGAGGATTCCTTGCAATTGTGATGATGCCGTTCACCTATTCTGTTGCAAACGGTATTATGTTTGGTATGCTGGCATGGGTTGTCATCAAATTAGTAACCGGAAAAGTCAAAGATATTTCTCCGGTTATGTATGTGGCGGCGGCATTGTTTGTCCTTCGTATTATTACTTTGGTATTACCGTCATAATTTGAAATTTGCAGATCAATATTTGGAACAACTCTGATGTGATTTCCTGTCGGAGTTGTTCTTTCTTTGTATAGTTAATTTAAGTCAGCGGATTATATTTTGCCATAGCAATAATTGAGTAATATAGAGCAATATTTTTCTGGATTTACACTATATCATGTGTTATAATGAAAAAAACACTTGCGAGAGCATCTGTATATTGTAAAATAGACGTTTGGAAAGAATGTGTTGTTATGCGATTGTTTGTGGATACTGCAAATGTAGAAGAAATCAAAGAAGCAGAAGCACTGGGTGTTATCTGCGGAGTAACGACCAACCCGTCTTTAATTGCAAAAGAGGGTAGGGATTTTGTTGAGGTTGTCAAAGAGATCACCTCTATTGTAGACGGTCCGATTTCAGCAGAAGTGATCTCTTTGGATCACGGTAAAATGGTAGAGGAAGCTTTGGAGTTGGCAAAGATACATAAAAATATTGTTATCAAAATCCCGATGTGCGCTGAGGGATTGAAAGCAGTTAAAAATTTATCCGAAAAGAAGATTAAAACGAATGTTACACTGATTTTTTCTGCGGCGCAGGCATTATTAGCGGCACGTGCGGGAGCTTCTTATGTCAGTCCGTTTTTGGGCAGGCTGGATGATATCGGCTCAGAGGGGATGACTCTGATTCGTGATATCGCAGATATATTTGCGGTGCATGGGATTGAAACGGAAATTATTGCAGCGAGTATCCGTAATCCAATTCACGTAATTGAGGCGGCAAAAGCAGGCTGTGATATTGCTACGGTACCCTATAAAGTAATTGTGCAGATGATTAACCACCCGCTGACTGAAAAAGGAATCGAGCGTTTTTTGAAAGATTGGGAAACCGTCCCGAAAAAATAAAAGGCTATGAAATCAAACAGGCGCAATGCCAAATCGTTAATGAAAGAGAAACCACTGTCCGAGAGCAAACTGCTTCTCGGACAGTGGTTTGTTTGTTCAGTGAGCATTAAGAGAGAAAGTCATTGATAATGTTAACTAGTAAATCATTCAGCTTATAAACCTTGCTTTCACCGATGGTCGGCTCAATGTGACTTCCTCCGATACCGCTGTCGTCGGTCAGTGTAACGTAGGTGCCGCCTGTTCCGGTGCTGAGCGCCCGCATCAAATATTCGGTGTTTTTATCAATTCCGCTGGCGGTCACCGGAATGATACGAATGCCGTTTTTCGCTGCCGCTGTCATTAATTTTTGCATCTCTGCTTTGGCGCTGTCATGCGGCGGCGCGTCTAAAATCAGGAAAAGCAGTTTTGCGGAGGCGTTTGGTGACCATTCATGCTTGTAAATTGCGTCATTCAGAGCTTGCTCTACCGCTTCTTCAAAATCTCCGCCGCCCTCGGCAGATTGCGCTTTTAAATTGCTGATTGCAGTGTTCACCTCATCGACAAACGGGAAAGGACGTACCACATATTGATCTTCCTTGTCCCGGTAGAAGTTGACGCTTAACCGGAGCGGAATATTTCCGTTTTGCTTTTTTACGCGCAGAATAATGTCGGAAAGCTCCTGCTGCAGATAGGATAGTTCGTCTCCCATAGAACCGGTTGTATCACATACGAACATCAAATCCAGTGCGGTACTCCGTTTTGCTGCGCTTTCCAATGAAATGGTGTAAGCGGAAGAAACAGTATTTTCCAAAGCTTGTTCTGTTACTTTATCCCCATATTTCACGATGATTTTTTTGGGAGTATTATTTTGCTGAAAAACATGGTAGAACAGATAAGCTTTTCCTTTGTTATCGCTGACAGCAGACCAGATTTCATTACCCTGTTCATCAAGCAAGGTAACGGCTGCCCCGCCGATCAAGATCTGATTGCTTTGCACCGTTACGGCAATCCGTTTTGTCAGATTCATTCCCCAATGTGTTTGGTATTGCCGAAATTCACTGTTTTGTCCCAATAGATTTAACCAGAAGTCAAAGTTCAGATTGTCATTCCAGGCTTTTGCAGTCAACAGTCCTGCAATTGCCTGATTGGATTGTGACGTTGTCGAGCCGCCGGTGCTTCCTGGTTTCTTGGTTGCACTGTCGGCGGTAGCTTCTCCCTTTGCAGTGGTTTCATGTTTTTCTTCGTCAGTTGTTCCGGTAAATTTTTCATCCGAACCTTCCGTATCTCCGACGTCATATGCAGCGTCTGTGTCGCCTGCAGTAGGTTCTGTTTCTTCCGGGGAGGCGTCTTCTGCCGCTCCTCCGTTATATGTTTCGGATTTATTTACTGCTGAGAAAGAGAGCGCGTCGGAGCTTTTAGGGCTGCCGAGACTGCCGTTTAGCATCGCCGAAAAGACACCGCCGCCTACTAGTACAAAAGCAAGGCATGCTGCAATTGCTTTTTTCATTTTTATATGGTAGTTTTTTGGCACAGAGGACTGTACCAAAATTTTACGGATTGTTTTGTCTTTTAATTTTTCGTCCGGTGTCAGTTGATCAAACCCTTTGAAAAGATTCTTCATGTTTCATATCTCCAATCAACTTGGTTTTCAGAAGTTCTCTGCCCCTCTTTAGCTGTGTTCGCACGGTAGCGGGTTTTATGTGCAGCAGATTGGCAATTTCCTCCGTTGAATAGCCTTCATAATAGTGCAGATATAGTACCTGCCTGTATTTTATAGGAAGCTCAAGCAAAACAGTGATTGTTTCCACATCTGTTTCATCTTGTATTGCTCCGGTCAGTTGATCCAGCGGAACGGTTTTGCGGTACCAGGCGGTATGCAAAAAGTTTTTGCAATAATTCGACGCCACTGTGATCAGCCACGCTTTTTCATGCTCCTCGCTCTCAAAAACGGGTTGTTTTTCAAAAAGACGCAAAAACACCTCTTGAAACATATCTTGGGTGTCTTGCTCGTTTTTCAGATAAAGAATACCCAAACGGTAAATCATATTTCCAAATTTTTCAATTTGTTCAGAAATACAATTGCTCGTACGCAACAATTGAGTTTCCATTTATATGACCATTCCTTTCTCGAGCTTTTGTCCTGTTTTATGAAGGCTTCTAATTACAATACAGTTGAATAAAGAAAAATGTTTCATTTTATGAAAAATTGTTTCGGCGAAAAAATATGAATTAAAAAATATCAGCAATTTGAGGAAACGAAATAACATAATCGGTATCCTGGGACAAATTGCTGATATCATTTTATGCGATGCAAAGGGATTATTTTTTAGCCGCCTGTAATACCGTGTTGGCAATCTGTAGCGCGACTCGGCTTCCGCTTCCCGCATTTTCGGCAACGACGGCAAAAGCAAGCGGCAAACTTTCATCCCGGACAAACCCAATCATCCAGGAATGCGGGACGGCGTGTTCTCCTACTTCGGCGGTGCCGGTTTTAGCGCAAACGTTAAGTTCCGGGAAACTGCTGTCTTTGTAATTGGTTTTCACGGTGTAACGCATCATTTCAGCAAGTGTACGGGCTGCTTCTGTGCTGAGCATTCGGCTGTCGGTCTTGGAAAGCTTGAAATGGAGCGGCAGTCCGGCAGGGGAGGTAATACTTTCTATGATATAGGGCTTGACAGGAACACCATCATTTGCAATTGCACCGACCATGGTAAGATATTGGAGCGGGTTGACCAAGGTGGTGTATTGTCCCATTCCAGCCCATGCCAGATCGATATTGCGTATATTTGAGTAATCGATGGTACTTTTTTTTGCGGTAATGCCGTCCAGTTTAAAAGTCTGATTGAAGCCCATTTTTTCGGCATAGTTCTTTAGGTTTTCGGGTCCTAGCTTTACCGCAAGCTGTGCAAAATAAGCGTTGCAGGATTTTGCAAGCGCATCTTTGAATTTTAAGGTGCCGTGTTTGCTTAAACAACTGACCCATTCGCCCTCAATTTCAACACCGGCATTGCAGGTAAACTCCATGTTTTCCATTTCATCAAAGGTTTGCAGTGCCGCCGCTGCGGTTACTACTTTGAAAGTGGAACCGGGCGTGTAGGAAGAAGAAAGAAACCGGTTCAGATAAACGCCGGTATATTTTTCATCTTCTTCGGAGATTTCAGGCGGATTATTGATATCATAGGTTGGTGTACTGACCATACAGAGCATTTCACCGGTCTTATAGTTGTAAACGCCTACTGTACCGCTGTATTTTCCAAGCGCTTTTAACGCTGTGGCACAAAGATTGGCGTCTAACGTCAGAGTAATATCATTTCCTTGACCGCTGGGCTGAAATACGCCGTTTACTAAATTATAGCCCACCAGCTTTTTCCAATAGCTGTTTTGCAGACCGGTTTTAATTAATCCGGAGGAATCTCCTACCGTGTGTAATAAGGCTTTGCGGATATTTTTGTCATTGTTGTATACTCTGTCACCGTCTATGGTTTGTGCCAAAACAATTCCATTGCGGTCGGTAATACTGCCGGCGCCTGATAATATTGCTTTGCTGTTGTAAATATGGCGGTTTGCCGGATAAGAAGTCCAACCGGATGCGTTTATTGCAAAAACAACGCCTAATATGACTAAGCCCGCGGTAAAACAAAGCATAATGATAAGCAAAAGTATAGAACGACGTGACATTTGTTTCATTCAAGCTCATACCCTTTCGGATTTTATGACAGTATATTTTTTCGGCGGTTCGGAATTGGTGTTTCCGGCGGCTTTGAAGAAAGCGAGCATCGCAAAACTTGCTACCATGCTGGAGCCGCCGTTGCTGATAAACGGGAAGGTTACTCCGGTCAGCGGCAGTAAGTCGGTGGACCCGAAAATATTTAAGGCTGCCTGAAACAGGAACATACCGCCGGCAGCGCAGGCTGCAATGGAATAGTAGGCGGAACATGCGCGCGGCGCACAGCGGATTGCCCATGCGGCAAAAATCAGCAGGCAGGCGGCACAGCATAATGCCACAAGCAGTCCCCATTCCTCGCTGACGATACCGAAAACCAGATCGGTATCCGATGCGGCAACTCGGTCGAGATTGCCGTTTCCCCCGCCTACACCCAGCAAGCCGCCGCTGCCGATTGCTATCATGGTTCTGGTTTGCTGATATCCTTTTGTGGATGCAAAATCCCATGCCCGAAGATAACTGGAAAACCGACTGGCAATATATGGATGATAGAGAATAATGGCCGGAATCGCCAGTACAGCCGATCCGGAGAATCCGGCAATGACTTTCCAATCACCGGAACGCATGTAGGCGATAATGACGATGCCGACAAAGAAAATTGCGGCAGTTCCGTAGTCCCGCATTAAGAAAAGCGCTCCCAGACAAGCGACTGAAAAACCGGCAAACAACAAGGTGTTTCGCCATGTAGTAAGCCGTTCTAAAGTTGCACATCCGGCAAAAAGAAATGCTACTTTGACAAATTCGGACGGCTGTATTGTCACAAACCCCAGATTAATCCAGTTTTTTGCGCCGTAACGGCTTTCTCCGATCAGCAAATTTGCTGCAAGAAGGACTAAACCAATTGCGGCAACCGCATATCTAAGCCGCATTGTGCGTCTGATATCCCGCATGATCCATTCTAAAAAACAGAAACTTCCCAATCCCAGCAAGACGGCAATAAACTGTTTCAGCAAGGAAGACGGAGTGGCACTGGCGGCAACGCAGAGACCGATTGTAATTAAATAGAAGGCTAAGATTTCAATGCCGATATTTTTGCATTTTTTAACCCCGAAATATATCCATTCGGTGATCAGTAAACCGCCAAAACAAACCGGTATTGCCCACGGCAGTTCCTCGATATAATGAAAAATAATAGATAAAAATGCAAGCAGTTGAAAGAAATTTAAAAAAAACAGCGCCGGTACTGCAGAAAAATTTTTCAGTTTTCCTTGACTGATTTGTTCCATATCGGTAATAGCAGGTGGTTCTAACTTCAAAAAGGTGTCTCCGATGGTGATAACATCACCATAGTTTAGTTCGGTACGGTTTGCAATGCGTTCGCCGTTTACAAAAACGCCGCTTTTGGAACGCCCGTCGCTGATAAACCACCCTTGATGATAAGTCAGAACAGCGTGCCGGCGGGATATAACGACGGAGGTCAGATGAATATCGCAGAGTGCATTTCGACCGATTGTGCTTTCGCAGGATATCACAGGATACCGCGAACCGTCTTGCGCAGTTAAAACAGCAATCGGATTTTGCGGACGTTGTTTTGAAAACAGCATTTTGATACAAAATATCAAGATGAGGATTGCTGCAGCCGGTAATGCCCAGCGGACAGCAGCATTGTAATATCCGGTCATTAAACTCCAGTCCATGAAAGCATCCTTTCCTTGATGTATTAACTAGCAGAATGATTTTTTTACAGTATAACATAAAAATGTGAATAAAAGAAGTCAAAATACCAAATACTGTTTTATTTTGCTTATGCACACTTTGGTGCAACGCAATAAAAATCGTTTTAAAATTGCGGTTTACGGATAACAGCAATTTTAAAACGATTTTATCTGCAGTGGTTATTAAATTGGTGCCAATGGCGCGGATGTCAATTATACACACCGGTGATAAGAAACAAGTTATCCTTTCTTTGCAACATATGTTTCAATAGACAGTATTTAAAAGCCATATGGATGCGTTTAATATCGTTGCAAAACCGACCCAAAGCAGATAGGGAATCAATAGTATTGCTGCCCATTTATCTACTTTGCTGAATGCGGCTAGTGTTATAATAATAAAGATAAGCAGAAAAACAATTTCAATCAAAGCTAAAAAAATATTTTTTGCACCGAAAAACAATATGCTCCATGTGAAATTTAAGATCAGTTGAATAAGATATAATGTTAAAGCGGGTTTGACACCGGGATAAGATAGCCCGTATGACCAAATGCGGTATGCAGCGGTTGCCATAAGCAAAAACAGGATGGTCCATACCGGAGCAAAAACAGCACCGGGCGGAGCAAAAGCAGGCTGATTTAAAGTAGAATAGTATTCTTTTGCTCCTATCGATGCTATTGTTCCGATTAACGCTGTTACGAAAGTAACTAAGAAACTGACAATTAGTTTTTTTAAATCAAATTTACCATTGACTTTAAAGAGATTCATTTCAGTCACCATCCTTTTTATGATCAGCAGAAATAATATGCTTTCTTTCTCATTTTATTATATGAGCTTTGGATGGTTTTTATTATATAAAGCCTAACACACAACCCGCTATTATCCAAAATAATAGCGGGTTGAAATATTTATCCGGCAATTTGGGAGGTATACAGTTTATAATAATCTCCTTTTACAGCCATTAACTCGTCATGGCTACCGCACTCTGAAATCCCCTGATTAGAAACATACATAATACGGTCGCAGTTTCTGATGGTAGATAATCTGTGCGCAATAATAAAGGAAGTTCTGCCCTCCAACAGTTTATTCAGACCGATTTGCAGCTGGCGTTCCGTTTTGGTATCAATAGAAGAAGTTGCTTCATCCAAAATCAATATTTTTGGATCGGACAGCAGCGTTCTGGCGAAAGCGATCAGCTGTTTTTGCCCTTGTGATAAGCCGCCGCCCCGTTCTGTTACAACGGTATCATATCCGTCAGGCATTTCCTCGATAAATTCATTGGCGCAGACGGTTTCACAGGCTTTGACGATTTCTTCATCGGTAGCATCCAGCCGACCGTATCTGACATTGTCTTTGATGGTTCCGCTGAATATAAAACTGTCCTGGAGCATGATCCCCATCTGAGAGCGCAGAGAGTGCAGTGTAACTTTGGAAATATCATACCCGTCAATCAGCACTCTGCCGTCATTAATATTGTAAAAGCGGGATATCAGATTGACAACAGTACTTTTTCCGGCACCGGTAGGTCCTACCAGCGCAATGCTTTCACCGGCTTTCACATCAAAGCTGAGCTCCTTTAGGATAACCTTGCTGGCATCATAAGAAAAAGTCACATGATCGAATGCTAAATTTCCGGTAATCTGAGGCAGCTCAACGGCATCAGGTGCATCACAAACGACCACCGGCTCGTCCATTGTTTCAAAAATACGCTCCAGATAGGCAATGGTGTTGATAAAACTGTTATATAAATTGGAAATATTCAGAATCGGCTGCCAAAACCGGGAAGCGTAGTTGCTCATTGAAAGAATGACGCCGAAAGAGATAGCGGGAACAAACCAAAGCACGCCGGCTAAATACATTGACGCCAGCACCAACACAGACAGAATATCGACCGAAACCCAGATTAAGTTTGCAGTATACTGTGTTTTCAGCCAGACGGTCACATGACTGCGGTTAAGTTTTTCGTAAATATTCTTGTTTTCTTCTTCACGGGCAAACACCTGCGTGATTTTGGCACCGTCGATGCTTTCTTGAAAATAAGCGTTCATGTTGGAGCCTTTATTGGAAATCTGCTGCCAGCCGCGTCGCTGCTTCGGTTTTAAAACCATGGCAACAACAGCGAAAAGCGGTAATCCGGCAATTACAATTAAAGAAAGTCTGACATCGACCGTGAACATGAAAATGCCGATAAAAATCAGGTTGAAGATTTCCAATACAAAGTTGATGATCCCGTTTGAGAGGGTGTCTGAGACTGCATTTACATAATGGACTACACGGGTCAGAATTTTTCCGTGCGGACGGTCATCGTAATACTGAAAAGGAAGCATTTGCAGATGATCAAACAAATCCTTTCGGATATCGTAAACAATTTCCTGTCCGACCTTGGTCATAATGCGCGCGCGGAGGGTGGTCAGCAAAATACTGATTACAATTGTTAACAGCATCAGTCCGGTCAGCAAAAACAACTCCGGTAATTTTTCTGTTCCGCCGGGAATTGTTTTATCAACCGCATATTGTAAAATAAGGGGGCCGAATAATGTTACGATAACCGCCAGAGCACTGCACGTCAATGCGGCAATCATTTTTTTTGCATGCTTTTTTACATATTTCATGGCGCGCTTGAGGTGCTCCAGGCTAAAAGGAGTTTCCAGCGTTTCATCTACGTCGAATTTATTTCTGGCCAACAGGTATCACCTCCTTGTCAGCTTCTTCCGGCAAAGACTGCTGAATTGCATAAATTTCATAGTAGTAGCCTTTTTTGCGGAGCAGCTCATCATGCGTACCGCATTCAACAATTTGACCGTCATTCAAAATGACAATTTTATCTGCGTGTTTCGTGGAAGAGATACGCTGTGCGATAATAAATTTTGTACAGTTAAAAGAAAGTCCGTTCAGGCTTTGCTGAATAAAATGTTCGGTTTCCATGTCGACCGCTGAGGTCGTATCATCCAAAATCAGAATAGAGGGTTCAATGGCCAAAGCCCGTGCCAAAGCAATTCGCTGTTTCTGCCCGCCGGATAGACCGACGCCTCTTTCTCCGATGATGGTGTCAAATCCGTCTTCCATCTTGTAGACGAAATCGGCAGCAGCTAAATGCGCATATTTTTTCACATCCTCACTGCTCATGGAGGAGTTGCCGTAAGCAATATTTCCGTCTACCGTGTCAGAAAACAGAAAGACATCCTGTGTTGCAATACCGATATTTTTTCTCAAACTATGTAAATCCCAATTTCGCACATCAACATCATCAACGGTCACACTGCCGCCGCTGACGTCGCACAGCCGCGGAATCAGATTCAGCAATGAAGTTTTTCCGGAACCGGTGTTGCCCATGATTGCTACTGTTTCACCGGGATTGACTTCTAAATTGATGTCGGATAATACCTTGCTTTTTCCGATATTCAGATTGACGTGGTCAAAACAGATTTTTCCTTTCAATCTGCCGTCGGTAACCAGAGCGTTATCGCGGTTTTTGATAATCGGCTGTGCGTAATACAGTTCAATGACTTTATCGGCGCTGACAAAGAAGCGCTGCAGATCGTTTAAAATCGTACCGAGCATCCGCATGGGGTTAGAAAGAGTCCATGTAAGTGAGGAAAAAGCAAGCAGTTCACCCATGCTCAGCCTGCCGATCATGATAAAGTAACCACCGACCAGCAATGTAACCACCGACAGCGATTGCGCCAAGCTTTCAATGGCGGGATAATAATTTAACCAGGTTAGTGCGGCTTTTAGATTCGCTTTCTTAAATTCAGCATTTTTGGTATCAAACTTTGAAATCTCGTAATCTTCCCGGGCAAACGCTTTGACCACCCGGTTTCCGGCAATATTCTCTTGTGCCGAAGTGTTCAGCTGAGATAGTTTTTCCCGCAAATCCTGATAAAGCGGTTTGACTTTTCTGGAATATTTGGTGCTGACAATATAGATTAGAGGCGTAATAGCAAGCAAAATTAAAGTCAATATAATGTCGACTGTCATCAGATAGATGGTGGTGGCAATAAACATGACGATTGCTTCTACTGCTACACGGGAAATCCACGCAATAACATGACGTACCAAATCCAGGTCTCCGGTTGTGCGTGTCATCAGATCACCGGTTCGGTTATGCGCATAAAACCGCATATCCTGTTGCTGCATATTGGTGTACAGCTTGTTGCGTATTTTGTAAACGGTGTGCTGAGAACTCCGCTCGCTGAAAATAATCATCGTGTATGCAAGCGCACTGCGAAGCAAAGCAAACAGAATCAGTCCGATTACCAGAGGCACCAAGAATTCAGTGTGATGAACCGTTTGTCTGGTAGCCGGATCAGTTTGTCCGACAATGACAAGGTCAATAATATTCTGGGATATAATCGGATTGATCAGAAGCATGGCTGCACATATTGCGGAAAGAAGCTGGGCTAATAAGTATTGCCATCGCTTTCCTTCCATATTTTTCCATATCCATTTAAGCTGAAACATAGCAGTTACCGTTATCGGTGAATGGACAAATAACCGATACCCTTTCTGCACACATAATTTGTCTATATTTGCTGAGATGAATCAATGATTATGGTTGCATTTCAGTCTGTGCTGTAACATAAATCCCGTGGAAATTTTGTTTTGACGGCATCTTAACGGGGGATTTCTATAACACTATTATAGCGAATAAAAAAAAAAAGAAAACCCTTTTTTGAAAATTTAATGAGCGAAAAATGAATGAATTTTTGGCAGTCAATTGGTAAGAACGCTGAATTTTTTTTTTATTTTTAATTGGGTTGATTTTTCTTAAAAAATGTATTAAGATAACAGTTTACTTTTCCCTTTTTTAATAGTAAAATAAAATTATTAAGCTTGGGAAGTGTTGGCAATCGGCGGTTGATTTTAACGACAGCTTCCTTGAGGCAGAAAGCGGGGATGACAGCTTTGTATGCAAAAGTAAACAGTCTCGGTTTATTGGGAATGACCGCTTTTTCGGTTAAAACAGAGGTTGATATTGCAAACGGAATGCCGGCTTTTGACATTGTCGGTTTGCCGGATGCGGCAGTAAAAGAAAGCCGTGACAGAGTCCGTTCTGCAATAAAAAATTGCGGTTATCAGTTTCCGGTCAATAAAATTACCGTAAATCTTGCGCCGGCGGACATCAAAAAAGCCGGTCCGTTATATGATTTACCGATTCTGGTGGCGATCTTAACAGCGACCGACCAGTTGAGCTGTAATTTAGAGCAGTCTGCTTTTATCGGTGAGCTTGCACTCAATGGCGAGGTACGGCCGGTAAACGGGGTATTGCCGATGGTGCTCCAGGCAAAGCAGAACGGATATCAAAATGTTTTTGTGCCAAAGCAGAACGCACTGGAAGGCGCGGTGGTCAGCGGAATACGGGTGTTTGGGATAGAGCACATTAACGAGCTAATTGATTTTTTGGTTGGCGCACGTAAACTGGAAGCAACAGTCCCGGTCAAGCATTTTCATAAAAACGATGTTTTGGCTCCCGACTTTTCCGAGGTAAAAGGGCAGCTTGGCGCGCGGCGCGCTTTGGAGATTGCAGCAGCGGGCGGGCATAATGCGCTGTTGATCGGACCTCCGGGTTCCGGAAAAAGTATGCTTGCAAAACGGCTGCCTTCCATTTTACCTGACATGACTTTTGAAGAGTCTATGGAAACAACAAAAATTTATTCCATTGCCGGCATTTTGTCGCACGATACGCCGCTTATTACGCAAAGGCCCTTCCGATCGCCGCATCATACGGTTTCTGCGGCAGGGTTGTCCGGTGGCGGAGCGATTCCGAGACCGGGAGAAATTTCATTGGCGCATAACGGCGTTTTGTTTTTGGACGAGCTGCCCGAATTTAGCAAGAC
>ERZ773235.2586-NODE-2586-length-14767-cov-3.522363_pt1 | contig 14767 bp, 11 predicted proteins | sample MGYA00580522_ERZ773235 | MGnify/ENA primary metagenome ERZ773235 (study PRJEB29015, sample SAMEA2737797) | human gut metagenome | biome: human gut; feature: human-associated habitat; material: faeces | place: China | collected 2012 ...
AGATAAAAATGAAAAAATTCTTGTATATGACTTAGGTGGAGGTACATTCGATGTATCAATTCTTGAACTTGGTGATGGTGTATTTGAAGTATTATCAACAAGTGGTAATAACCATCTTGGTGGAGATGATTTCGACCAAAGAATTATGGACTACTTAGTTGGTGAATTCAAGAAAGAAAATGGTATTGACTTAACAAGTGATAAAATGGCTATGCAACGTGTAAAAGATGCTGCTGAAAAAGCAAAGAAAGACCTTAGTGGTATGACTTCTACAGAAGTATCTATTCCATTTATTACACAATCCGAAAATGGGCCACTTCATTTATCTGTTAACTTAACAAGAGCAAAATTCGAAGACTTAATTTCTGATTTATTAGATTCTACTCTAGAACCAGTTAGAAAAGCTTTAAAAGATGCTAATTTAACAAAGAATGATATTGATAAGATCTTATTAGTTGGTGGATCTACTCGTATTCCAAAAGTAGTAGATTTAATCAAAAATGAATTAGGAAAAGAACCATCAAAAGGAGTAAACCCTGATGAAGTTGTTGCTATGGGTGCTGCTATTCAAGGTGGTGTATTAACAGGAGAAGTAGAAGATATCGTACTTCTAGATGTTACTCCTCTTTCTCTAGGTATTGAAACAATGGGAAATGTTTGTACAGTATTAATTCCAAGAAATACAACAATTCCAACAAGTAAATCACAAGTATTCTCAACTGCTATGGATAATCAACCAGCTGTAGATATTCATGTTTTACAAGGTGAACGTCCAATGGCAAGTGATAATAAAACTTTAGGAAGATTTGTCTTATCAGATATTCCAGCAGCACCTCGTGGAGTACCACAAATCGAAGTTAAATTTGATATTGATGCTAATGGTATTGTTAATGTTACCGCTAAAGATTTAGGAACAAATAAAGAACAAAAAATTACAATTACTTCAAATACTAACCTTAGTGATGAAGAAATTGATAAAATGGTAAAAGAAGCTGAAGCTAACCGTGAACAAGATAATAAACGTAAAGAAGAAGCTGAAGTTAAAAATGAAGCAGAACAAATGATTTTCCAAACTGAAAAATCAATGAAAGATCTTGGTGAAAAACTTGATAGTAAAGATAAAGAAGAAGCAGAAAGTAAAGTTAAAACTTTAAAAGAAGCACTAGAAAAAAATGATATCGAAGCTATTAAAAAAGAAAAAGATGCTTTACAAGAAACACTTTATAAATTAGCAGCTAAAGTATATGAAAATACAAATGCTTCTAATAATACAACTACTGAAGAAAAAACTGAAGATAAAAAAGATGATTCAGTAAAAGATGCAGAGTTTGAAGAAAAATAGTTAATAAATAATGAAGTCCTAATTATTTAGGACTTCTTCTAAATGAAAGGTAAATTATGAATAGAGAAAATATAGATAATAAGTATAAATGGGATCTTAGTTTAATATATAAAAATGGAGAAGAATTAAATAAAGATATTAATAAATTAAATAACATGGTAGAAGAGTTCAAACATTTTGAAAATCATGTTATGGATAGTTCAAAAACACTTTATGAATCTAATAAATTATATAATGATATAGCAAGGTTATCTAATAAAATATATAATTATGCTTATTTAAAATATGATGAAGATATGGGTGTTAGTAAAAATAAAATTCTTCTTGGAAAATTAGAAAAATTAATTAGTGAAATATCTACAAAAATATCATTTTATATACCAGAAGTATTAAGTTATGATTATACTTTAGTAAAAAAGTATATAGATGAAAATAAATTACTAGAAGAATCAAGATTTTCTTTTGAAAGTTTATTTAGAGTAAAAGAACATATTTTAGATAAAGATAAAGAAAATATGTTATCTTCTTTAGAAGAGATATTTAATATTCCATCAAATACTTTTGATATGATAGATAATGTAGATATAAAACTTGATCCTATTACAAAGAATGGTAAAAAAATTCCACTTAACAGTAGTAATTACAGTATTTATATTAAAGATGAAGATAGAAATGTTAGAAAACAAGCATTTAATTCACTTTATAAATATTATAGTTCTTTTATAAATACTATCTCAGCAGTTTACTTTGGAAATGTTAAAAAAGATAATTATTTAGCTAATGTAAGACATTACACTAGCGCTTTAGAAGAAGAATTGTTTGATGATAATATAAACGTTAGTTTATATGATAAATTAATTAACACTGTAAATAATAATTTAAATTTATTGCAAAAATATATAGAACTTCGAAAAGAAGTATTAAATTTAGATGAAATTCATATGTATGATTTATATGTACCACTTGTTAAAAATTATGAAAAAACATGGACTTTTGAAGAAGCAAAAGAGCTTATTTTAAAAGCTTTATCTCCTTTAGGAGAAACATATATTAAAGATTTAAATAATTTATTTAATAGTAATTGTATTGATGTATATTATAATACTAATAAAAAAAGTGGTGCTTATTCATCTGGAACTTATGATACCTTACCTTATGTTTTATTAAATTATGAAGGTAAGTTTAATGATGTAAGTACAATAGCCCATGAAATGGGACATTCTATGCATAGTTATTATTCGAATACTAATAATACTTTTGAAGATTCATCTTATCCAATTTTCTTAGCAGAAATTGCATCAACTGTAAATGAAGTATTACTTAATAAATATATGTATGAACATTCAGATAAAAAAGATGAAAAATTATTTTTCTTAAATAATTTACTTGAAACAATTAGAACAACTTTATATAGACAAACTATGTTTGCAGAGTTTGAAAAAATAACTCATGAAAAAGAAAAAAATAATGAAGTATTAACTAGTGAAGTGTTAAATGATATATATTATGATTTAAATACTAAATATTTTAGTAATGCTATAGTTGATGATAATATTAAATATGAATGGGCAAGAATACCACATTTTTATACAAGCTTTTATGTATATAAATATGCAACAGGTATTTCTGTAGCACTTTCTATTGTTAGTGATATTTTAAATAATAAACCACATGCTTTAGATAATTATTTATTATTTTTAAAAAGTGGAGGAAGTAATTATCCTCTTGAAATATTAAAAAAATGTGGAATTGATATTGTAAATGATGATACAATAGAAAAAGCATTACAAGTTTTTGATGATACTTTAGAAGATTTTAAAAGAAGTAGGAAGTGAAATGTTTTATGAAGAAACGTGATTATTATGAAGTACTTGGGGTAAGTAAAGATGCTAGTGAAGATGATATAAAAATGGCTTTTAGACGTCTTGCTAAAAAATATCATCCCGATGTATGCAAAGAAGCTGATGCTGAAGAAAAGTTTAAAGAAATTCAAGAAGCTTATGCTGTTTTAAGTGATGATACAAGAAGAAAACAGTATGATAAGTATGGATTTGATGCCTTTAATAATAATGGTGGAGGTTCATATAATACAGGTGGATATGACTTTTCTAACTTTGATTTTTCAAGTATCTTTGATGATTTATTTGGTGGTGATGAAACTTTTTCTAATTTTGGTGGTGCTTTTTCTTCCTTTTCTAATTTTGGAAGGGCAAGTTCTAGTTCTAGAAAAAGAAAAGGTAGTGACTCCTTAGTATATATGAATATTTCTTTTATGGACTCAATTTTAGGATGTAAAAAAGAAATAGAAATAACAACAACAGAAAAATGTAGTGAATGTAATGGTGAAGGTGGACATGGTAGTAAAACATGTAATGAATGTCACGGAAGTGGTACAATTACAAGACAACAATCAACATTATTTGGAAGTTTTTTATCAAAAGTAGTTTGTCCTACTTGTGATGGAACTGGTAAAACTTATGAAAAAACATGTTCTAAATGTCGTGGTAAAAAAGTTCAAAAAGTTGTTAAAGAAGTAGAAGTTAAAATACCTGAAGGTGTTGTAACAGGAAGTAGATTAAGACTTCCTAAATATGGTGAACCAAGCCCTAATGGTGGTGAAAATGGTGATCTTTATATTGAATTTAGAGTACAAAGTCATGAATTTTATGAAAGAATAGGAAATGATTTATTTATAACATTACCACTTACAATAACTGAAGCTATTTTTGGATGTAAAAAAGATATTAAAACACCTAAACAAGTTGTTACTGTTACAATTCCATCAGGGAGTAAACCTGGAGAAAAATTAAGAATTAAAGGTAAGGGTAGTAAAGATCCTAATTATGATAGTTATGGTGATTTTTATGTGGTATTAGATGTTGTAATTCCAGAAAAGTTAACTCGTGAACAAAAAACTCTTTTTGAAAAATTACAAGATACTAATTTAAAAGATAAACAAATAGAAAAATTTGAAAAATTTACAAGAAGCTAAAAATAGGCTTCTTTTTTGTTTACAAATAGTAAAAATAATTATATAATTTAATTATAGAATAGGAGTTGTAAAATATGAAAAAATTAAATGAAAAAGGTTTAACATTAATTGAACTTTTAGTAGTTATTGTAATAATTGTAATTATTTCATTATTAGTAATACCTTCTGTAATTAATATGCTAGGAAAAAATAAAAATGAGAAGTATAAAAATTATGAAAATTTACTTGTAGAAAATATGAAACTTTATCGTATTGATAATAGTGAAAACTTAGGAGATAATATTGATACTCATTTATCACTTAATATATTAAAAAGTGCTAATCCTGATATTAAATTAGATAATTGTGCCGTACATGACTTACATATTAAAAATAGTGATTATAATGTTTGCTTAAGATGTGGTTATGATGAGGAAACAAAAAAATATGAATATGAAAGTAAATATTGTGAAACAGCAAATGTTCCATATGGTAATCCACCTACAACAACTACTTTAGTAAAAAGTGTTAAAACAACTCCAGCAAGTGGATATTTAAATGATGGAAAAGAAATTAAAATAGAAGTTGTTTTATCAAGACAAGTTACGGGAAGTTATCCTACACTTACTATTTTAGCAGGTAATAATAATAAAACTTTAACAGGTGTTCTTGAAGGTAATAAGCTTGTCTATAATTATACAGTTAAAAATGGTGATAACGGTAAATTTAATGCTGTATCTTTAAATGGTGGTTCATTAAAAGATATTGAAAATAATGAAGAAGTTAATTTAGAATTACCAGTAATTTCTTCTTCGATTACTCTTGATACAATTGAACCTACCTGTAATATAACATTAACTAATAAAAGAATAGAACAAACACAAGAAAAAGTAGATTTAAAAATTACAGGAACTGATATTAATTTAGCCGAAAATGCTTATTCATTTGATAATAATACTTATAGTAATGCTTACATTAAAACATTAAAAGATGATGGAAATTATAAAGCATATGTAAAAGATAAAGCAAATAATATAGGTTATTGTAGTAAATTAGTTTATATTGATAGAGAAAACCCTACAATTACAACAACTGTTGTAAAAGGAGAAGGAACTGCTACAGTTAATGTGACTTTAAAAGATAATGAAGGTGTAATAAAATATCAAGAACATCAACAAGATACTTATAATAGTAACTGGATTACAATTCCTAGTACAAAAGAAAAAACATTAACCTTGACAAAAACAAAAGTGGGAACATATTATGTTTATGCTTATGATGAATATGGACATATAACAAAAGTATCTTATGAGATAAAAAGCACAGATTTGGATAATAAAAAACCTGTCCTTACAGTAAGTAATAAAACATGTACAGGAAAAAGTTGTATTATAAAAATAAAAATGACTGATAATATTGGAATTGTAAGTTATAATGATGGAAGTAGTTGGATAAATGTTAACCCTTCAGTTAAAGAAAAAGAACTTACACTTACTAAAACAACTGTTGGGACATATAAAGTTCAAGCTAAAGATGATGTAGGCAATGTTGGCGAAGTAAGTTTTGAAATATTAAACTCTGATTTTGATACAACGCCACCTGTAATAACATTTACAATAGATTCAACCAATACAATTGCAACAGCAACATGTACAGATCCTGAAACAGGAATAGTAGGTGATTCTTCTAAAACACAAAATTTAACTGGAACAAGCAATGTTAATGTAACATTTACATGTACAAATGGAGCTGGCTTAACTACAACAGAAACACATACATATACATATAATTCTTGTGCAACTGGAGAGAACACTTGTAGCTATGGTTGTGGTAGTTGTTATGATAGCTGTGCTTCGACAGAAACTGTTTCAAATGGATGTAAAACTTGTACTTGTTATGATTACGAACCAGTTTATACATGTACGCAATATTGTAATAATTGTGGCGGACATGCTTGTGGGTTAGGATCAAGTTGTGTTAATTGTAAAACGGATTACAAAAAGAAATATTATCAATGCAGTTACTGTAATGTATGTGGTGAAAATACAACAACACAATGTGTTGGTGGATATGTATCATGTAATTGTAGTTCATGTTATAATGGTCATAATACTTGTAAAGCGGGGTGGATTTTATAATGAAAAACAAAAAAGTATTTTGGATAATTGTTTTATTTATTATAATTCTTACAATAGGATTAAGTATATACATACTTAAAAATAATAAAGAAAATGATGATATAACAATTAATACTCCAAACATTAGTAAAAAATTATTTTCAGTAAATGTTCCTGAAGGAATAAAAACTGAAATAGCATATATTCAAAATAATAATTATTTAGCTATAGTATTTGAAAATAAAACTAATGAAAATATTTCAAGTGGTAAGTTAAAAGTTGTCATAGGAAATAAAGAAATAGAAAAAAGATTAGAATTATTACCAATTGGAAAAAAAGCAATTTTTAAAATTGCAGTTCCTAATGAATTAAAAGATACGATAAATAAATCAAAAGTAACTATAACACTTAATGAAATAAAAAGTAGTAATGATTTTTCATTTATAGATGTTGATAAAATAAATAATACTAAAATAAATGTAAATGTTATAGAAAATAATACTAATATTAAAATAAGTGGTATAAATAAAACTGGTGAAGATTTAGATGCTTTAATTGGTTTTGTTGTATTATATAATAATAGTAAAATAGTCGGGGCAGATAGTATTAGAATTGAAAATATTAAAAATAATAGTCAATTTGAAAAAAATATAACGATACCTAAAATAATGATTCTATCTTCAGATTTAACGCCTGATAAAATTAATTACGGTAAAGTTAATTATGAAAAAATAGAAGTATATTATACTTATGCTTATTAAAGGAGGATTTTATGAAAAAGAAAAAAGATAAAAAAGGATTTACTTTAGTTGAACTTTTAATAGTTCTTGGAATAATATGTGTACTTGCTCTTATAATAACGCCTATAATAATTAATTATAGGAATAAAGCAAATGATGTTTATAATGATAAATTAAAAGAAAGTGTTATATCGGTAGCAAAAGATTATTATACAAATAACAGAAGTGAATTACCAAATGGATACCCTGAAGGAAAATATGCAAGTAGTATAACAATAGAAAAGTTAAAACAGAATAATTTATTTTCAAATGATATTGTTGATGCTTTTAAAAATAGTTGTTCAGGTGAAAGTTTTGTTGTTGTAGAAAATAATCGTGGTAATTATAATTATTATGCTTGCTTAAAATGTGGGGATAAAACATATGAAACTGATAAGAGCTATTGTGATTTTAAACAAGGAGGTACAAGTCTTCCAACATGCAATCTTACATATAATGATGGTTGGAACAAAGAAAATGTTTTAATAACTATAACATCTACTGATACTGTTGGAGTAATTAATATTAAAAATAATGGTAAAGTACTTAAAACAACATATGATAAAAATAATAAAACATATAATGCAACATATGAAGCAAGCGAAAGTGGTAAATATTCATTTGATATACTTAATAAATATGGACTTAAAACAACCTGTGAAACAAAAAATGATATAAAAATAGATAGAGATAGTCCAAGTTGTTCTATCACAAAACAAGATATAACAAATACTTCCCTTAATTTATTTGTAGATGCTTTAGATAAAACAAGTGGAATTAAAAGTATTGAAATGGGAGAAAAAACATTAGGTACTGATAATTTATATAAAGTAACAGTAAATGGAAAATATGTTGCAACAGTAATAGATAATGCTGGAAATGCTGCAACATGTGAAATAGTAGTAGATGAATTTGATAAAACACCTCCTGTTATTGTATTTGGAACTGAGGGAACAAATGGCGAAATTGCTACTAGTACATGTGAAGATCCTGAAAGTGGAATAATTGGTGAAGCAATTGTTAAACAAACCTTAACAGGTAATAAAAATGTAATAGTAACTAGAACATGTAAAAACAATGTTGGATTAGAAACTACAGCATCACATACATATAAATATAATTCATGTAAAACAGGAAGTAATACTTGTAGTTATGGATGTGGAACTACTTATGATTCTTGTGCTACAGGTTCACCAAATGAATGTGTTGGTGGTTATGATACAATAATAAGAAAAGAATGTGTAAAAAATCCTGCTGGATGTAAATCTTGTCAAACCACAGTTTGTACGCGTTATAATTGGGTATCATGTCCATGTGGTTCAACTGGTCAAGTTGGCCCTGGAGGAAACGGACATCCTTCCTGTTGGTGTCAAGGAGATAAATGCATAACATATGGAAAGCAAACTGTTACAAATTGTAGTATATGTGGTTATAATTACAAAGAAGATTGTTATAATGTTGAAGACAAAAAATGGAATTCATGTAAAACCACAAAAAATACTTGTCAAGGAGGATATGTAACTGATTCAAGTACATGTAGTTATTGTTATTATGGAAGTAACACATGTAAAGGAGGTTGGGATTTATAATGAAAAAAAGAAATTTATTAATAATAATCGGAGTATTAATTATTGCTTCATTAGTAATAACTTTAGTTATACTTAATAATAAAAATAAAGATAAAGATAAAACCCCAACAGATAAGAATCTTATATCAATAAATGCTCCTGAAGGAATAAATATTGAAACAACTTTTATCGAAGGTAATAAGTATATAGTAATAAATTTAATTAATAATACAAAAGAAATAATAAAATCTTCAACATTAAAAGTTACTTTTAGTACAAAAGAAGAGATAAAAGAAGTAGATTTAATACCAGCAGGTAATAAATCTATAATAAAAATATTTATTCCTGAAGAACTTAGAAAAAATATTTTAAAAGAAAAAATTAAAATTAATTATGAAATAAAAGAAAATACTAATGAAATAAAGTTTTTAGATGTTTCTAAACTATCTAATCCTATGCCTAATATTGAAGTTAAAGATGGAGAAATGTTTGTAAATATAGAAGAAGAAAACACTATAGGAAGTGATATTACTTTATTAAAAGGATATGTAATCTTATATGATAACAATAAAATAGTAGGAACAACAGATTTTGAAATAAGTGATATAAAAAATAATAGTAAATTTAATATTGATGTAAAACTTCCAAGTACATTAGTTATAAACGATAATGAAGAAAGTTTATTAGAATATGACAAAATAGAAATATATTATACGTTCGCGTATTAATATATTTTTTTTAGTTTACAAAAGGACAATTATTTATTATAATTAAAGTATAATAAAGGAGGAGTTTTATGAAAAACAAAAAAGGATTTACTTTGGTAGAAATGCTTGTGGTACTTGGAATAATATGTGTACTTGCTCTTATAATAACCCCAGCTATTATAAGTTATAGAAATAAAGCAAACAACGAGTATAATGATAAATTAAAAGATAATGTTATTACCGTAGCAAAAGATTATTATACAAATAACAGAAGTGAATTACCAAATGGTCAAATTGAAGGGAAATATGTTGATATTTTAACACTTGATAAGATGAAACAAAATAATTTATTTTCTAATGATGTAATTGATGCCTATAAAAATAATTGTTCTAGTGAAAGTTACGTTGTTGTAGAAAATAACCGTGGGAATTATGACTATTATTTATGTTTAAAATGTGGCGATAAGACATATGAAACAGATAAAAGTTATTGTGATTTTAAATATGATACTAGTAGTGATAATGCTAACAGTGCCCCAACATGTGAATTATCTTATAATGATAATTGGAGTAATAATGATGTTACAATAAATGTAAAATCAACTGATAATGTTGGTATAGTAAACATTAAAAATAATGGTAAAGCTATAAAAACAACATATGATGAAAATACTAAAACATATAATGCTAATTTTATAGCTAAAAGAAGTGGCAGTTATAGTTTTGAAATACTTAATAAGTATGGTTTAAAAACAACATGTAAAACAGATAATGAAATAAAAATAGATAAAGATAAACCAAGATGTATAATTTCAAAACAAGATAAAACAAATTTATCTATGAATTTACTTGTAACGGCAACAGATGATACTAGTCCTATTAAAACAGTTAAAATAGGTGATAGTGTTTTAGATAGTACAAATTTATATAATGTTACTAAAAATGGAAAATATATAGCAAAAGTAATTGATAGTGCAGGAAATGAAAATACTTGTAGTGTTGATGTAACTGAACTTGATAGTGAACAACCTAAAATAACAGTTACTGGAAATAGCTCAAGTTCATTAACTGTAACAATAACAGATAATGTCGGAGTAGTTGGATATAAAATAACAACATCACCAACAACCCCAACAGAAAAAGAATGGATTAAGGTAGATAGTGTAGCATCAATTTCACAAACATTTAATAATTTATCTTCATCTACAACTTATTATATTCATGCAATTGATGAAGCTGGAAATACAAGTTATGAAAAAGCAACAACTAAAACTGCTACTATAATAATTTATAATCCAGATCCAGATCCAACTCCATCAAAACCAACAAATCCGCAAACAGGTGGTTCTGGTTCTTCAGGTAGTGGAAATACAGGTGGTTCTGGTTCATCAGGTGGTGGAAAAGTAGGTGGAGCTGGATGTACAGGAATAGGTAAGAATAATTGCCCTGGACTACAGATAAATTAATATGAGAAAGGATAAATAAGATGGGAAAGAAAAAGAAAATAATAATAATTTTATTAATTTTAATAGTATTATTAGTATTAGTATATTTTCTAATTTTTAATAAAAGTTATACATTAACGGTATATAAATATCAAATAAATAACCAAGAAAATATAGGAAAAACTATGCCAAAAGATGCTACATTAATCGAGCAATATGATGTAAAATGTAACAAGAAATGTGAGCTTATAACATATGATTATGATAAAACATTTTTTGCAGTTAAAAACAAAAAAGAAGGGTATATCTATAATACTTTAACTAAAAAAGCAATTGATGTTGGTCCACATGATAAGTTAAATATGATTTCTGTAAATAAAGATGATCAAATGGTAAAAATAGGTTATATACTAACAAAAAATGATAATGAAATATCATTTATTGATGAAATAGAACAAAAAGTAACAATTCCTTGGACTAAAGATTTAAAGTTAAATAATGTTTTTATAAATAATAAATATTTAGTTGCAGATAAAAATTTCATTAATATTCATACAGGAAAAGTACATAATATTGAAAAACCATTTGAAACATATACTTGTTTTACTTTAAATACATGTGTTTTTAATAATAATAATAAGAGTTTTATATATAATTTCGATGAAGAAAAAATATATGACTATAATTTCAAAGTATTAATTAATTATGAAAATGGAATGGTTATAGAAAAAGATAATAAAATATATAATTTAGATTTAAAAACAAATAAAGAGATTTATTTAATGGATAAACCTAATTTAACTTATAGTGATTTTTGTAATTATTTACATTGCCCTGATGATGTAGATAAGAATGAACTTTTATTGAACTTTTATAATAAAGAAACATGTAAGTCATATATTTATAATCCATTAACAAATAAATTAAATACTAAAGAATGTAAAATAGTAGAATAAAGACAATTTTGTCTTTTTTCTTTTAAAAAAAATAATATTATGATACAATATATTTGCAGGTGAAAAAAATGAAAGATTTTGTAAATATAATGGGTAAAGATAATATATTTATTATTTGTTCTATAATTGTAGTTATTATTTTAGCATTGTTAGTTATAGTTATAATAGAAAAAGCATCATCTAAAAAACATAAGTTAAAGCATCAAGTAGAATTACCTTCTTATAAAGAAAATGATACTTATAATTATAATAATGATGTTACTAATTATAATGAAAAGCAACAAGTAAATTCAAATATAGAAGTAAATAATGATAATTTAATAAAAGAAGAAGATAAACAAGAAGTAGTGTATGTAGCAAATAAACCAACAGAAGAAGATGCTAAAAAAGAGTTAGAAGAAGCTGCTAAAAAACTTGTTTATGAAGAAAAAAGTGATTTAATTGGTCCAACATTCTTTGAAAAAGTACAGGAAGAAAAATCAATTATTAGTTACGATGAATTATTAAAAGCTAATCTTGATCCTGATGAACTTGATAATTACAGAGTAGAAGATGAGGGTAATGAACCAATTACACTTGATGAATTATATAAGAAAAATATAGATGATTTAATTGAAAAACAAGAAGAAAAAATAAATAATTTTAATAAAGTTCAAGAATTAAAGGAAGAACCTAAACGATTTAAAAACTCATCAGTTATATCTCCTGTATTTGGAATAAAAAGTGATAATGAATATAAAAAAATAGAAACTTATAAAAATACTAATGTTAAAAATATCGAAGATGAAATAAAGAAAACAGAGGAATTTTTAAGTGAATTAAAGAAATTAAAAGAAAGGATAGAAAAGTAATATCCTTTTTTAAAGGAGTCTTAGTATGAAAGTAGGATTATGTAATTTAGGATGTAAAGTAAATACTTATGAAATGGAATACATTGCAAGTCTTTTTAAAGAAAGAGGTTATGAAATATGTGACTTTAATGATTTTTGTGATGTTTATGTTGTAAATACTTGTACGGTTACTAATAATAGTGATGTTAAAAGTAGAAAAATGATTAATCATCCTAAAAAAATAAATAAGAATAGTTGTTTAGTGGTATGTGGTTGTTTTATTGAAAGTGCTAAAGATTATAAAAATGATGATATTGATATTATCTTAGGTAATTATAATAAATCTAAGGTTGTTGATTTAGTTGAAGATTTTTTTCGAAATAAAGAAAAAATCAATCAAAGATTCAATTTAAATGAAGTAGAGTTTGAAGATATGAATATAAAACATTTTGAAAATAGAACAAGAGCATTTGTTAAAATTCAAGATGGTTGTGAAAACTTTTGTACTTATTGTATTATTCCTTATGTAAGAGGGAAATGTCGTAGTAAAAAAGAAGATAATGTTTTAAGTGAAATAACTACTTTAGTGAATAATGGTTATAATGAAATCGTGTTAACTGGTATTCATACAGGTAATTATGGTGTTGATATTAATACTGATTTTTCTAGTATTTTAGAAAAAATATTGAATATAAAAGGTCTTAAAAGATTAAGAATTTCATCAATTGAAATAACAGAACTTGATGATAAATTTTTAGAGTTATTAAAAAATCCAATACTTTGTAATCATTTACATATACCTTTACAAAGTGGAGGAGAAAAAACTTTAAAAAGAATGAATAGGAAATATGATAAAAAATATTTTAAAGAAGAAATAGAAAAAATAAGAAAAGTTAGACCTGATATATCTATAACAACTGATGTTATCGTAGGATTTCCTGGTGAAACAGAAGAAGATTTTAATGAATGTGTAGATTTTATAAAGGAAATTAATTTTAGTAAAATACATGTTTTTCCTTATTCTAAAAGAGATGGCACAGTAGCAGCTAAAATGAAAGATCAAATAGATGGTAAAGTAAAAAAAGAAAGAGTAAAAACTTTACTTGATTTATCAAAAACACTTGAAGAAAACTATAATAATAGTTTTATAGGTAAGAAAGAATCTTGTTTAATTGAAAAAGTTGATTGTAAGTATTCATATGGACATTGTTCTAATTATATTTATTTAAAAATACCAAAAAAATATAAAGAAAACGAAATTGTTGATGTAATTATTGAAAAAGACATGCTTGCAGTTAAAAAATAAACTAAAATTGCGATAAAACATATTGTATTTTTTAGTTTTCTTTGTTATAATTGAACTTGAAAAAAGCAAAGGGAAGGAGGGATATAAGATGACAGAGGTAGCAGTTAAAGGTAATTTAGATGGAGCACTTAAACGTTTTAAACAAAAATGTTCTCGTGATGGAATCCCTTCAGAAGTTAAAAAAAGAAAGTTTTATGATAAACCTGGAAAAAGAAGAAGAGAAGAAAAGAAAGAAAACATTAGAAATTCACAAAAGAAAAATAGAAGAGATTATTAATAATTAGGGAAAGGTTTACTTTCCCTTTAATATTATAAGGAGGAAATTATGTTAAAAGAAAAATTACAAAAAGATTTACTTGAAGCAATGAAAAATAAAGATAAAGATACTTTAAATACTTTAAGAAGTGTAAAAGGAGCAATTCAACTTGAAGTAATAAATAATAAAAAAGAAGATAATGATGATCTTGTTTTAGATGTTATTACTAAACAAATAAAAATGCGTACAGAGTCAATTAAAGAATTTGAAAAGGCTTCAAGAACTGATTTAATAAATTCTTACCAAAAAGAAATAGATATACTAAAAAAATATATGCCTGAGGCTTTAAGTGATGATGAACTTAATAAAATTATTGATGAAGTCTTTGAAATAGTTAAACCAACTTCAATTAAAGATTTAGGTAAAGTTATGAAAGAAATTACACCTAGAGTAAAAAATAGATGTGATATGTCTAAATTAAATAGTATTT